>Ga0316201_10002588_pt1 | contig 12930 bp, 10 predicted proteins | sample CS6wburrow_MG_FD_204516 | JGI IMG/M metagenome (GOLD analysis project Ga0316201, IMG submission 204516) | Coastal sediment microbial communities from Delaware Bay, Delaware, United States - CS-6 worm burrow | ecosystem: Environmental > Aquatic > Marine > Coastal > Sediment | place: USA... | reverse complement strand
AACTGTCGGGAACATTTCCGGACAGCAATTCAGGCCAGTTAAGTCACATTATTATGCGCTCACCAGAACTGGAAAGTATGCTGGCAAGCCTTGACCAGGCTGATGCCCGAATCTGGATTTTTGATCAGCACTCACGGGTTAGAGCCACCGTCGGCAATATTCAGGGTAGCGATTCGAACGATCTGGCTTTACTGGATGAGCTCAAAGAATCTCCATCAACTACCATCGCTGTAATTGCCAGTATGTGGAAGAATTTTCTGGATTTCGTTTACCGCAAAGTAATCGGCGAATCACCCACCGATTTTAAGGATTACGACCCGCGATTAACACAAGCCCGACAGGATGCCATTATCAATCAGGCTTTGTCAGGTACACCCGGATCGCAACGCCGACTGTCACTGGACAACAAGGCCGAAATACTGACGGCCGCCTACCCGATTTACAATCAGGACTCTGTAGTTGGTGCGGTGGTCATTGAACAAAGCACACAGTCCATTCTTCAAATCCAGCGCCGGTCACTTCAGCGGGTAGCCAGTTTGACCTTGCTGAGCCTGATCGCGGTGGTGCTTGTAGTTGCCCTGTTTGCAACCCGGTTGGCTTTTCGAATCAGAAGGCTTCGTTCAGAAACGCATGAGGCAATTGATCACGAAGGCCGCTTATTAACCAACCAATTGACTCACGAGATCCGGTCGGGCGATGAAATCGGCGACCTTGCGCGCAGCATTTCGGAGATGCTGGCAAAGCTGCATCAATACCAGGGGTTCATTGGCACCATTCCTAAAACTTTGCGCCATGAAATAAATAACCCGCTCAATACCATCAGCACATCGCTGGAACATTTATCGGGCGAGTCAAATAACCAGCAGCAGCAATCCTATTTAGCCGGAGCACAAAGGGGGCTGGCGCAGATCAATGCGCTGGTTGAAAAGCTGGCGGAAGCGGCCAGCCTGGAGTCGGCGCTGGCAGATGATACCCGTGAAGTTATCGATTTCAGTCGCTTTCTAAAACAATATTTACATTATTTTAAACAGAGTCACGGCATCACCGTTGTCTGCGAAATACCGGATGAACCGATCTGGATTAACGTGGCCGACTATCGCATGGAACAATTAATCGATAAGTTAATGGAAAACGCACTGGATTTTAATCGGAATGCCGAGCCCATTAAGGTCAACTTAAACCGTGATCAACAACTGTGTTTCCTGAGAATCACTAACAAAGGTGCAACGATCAAGCCCGGGCAATTTGCAACGCTGTTTACTTCCATGCAATCGTCACGTGGGGATCAACGGCATTTTGGACTGGGGCTTTATATCGCAAAACTTATTACTGCTGCGCACAAGGGAGAAATTTCTGCTGACAATTTACCCGATAATTCCGGCGTTTGTTTTACCGTAACCCTGCCCCTGGCAAAACCAAAATAGCACCTACCCGCTTATCGCTCGCCGGCTGGCGGTAATAACATCTTCGCACTGATTGGCAATTACTGAATATTTCGGCTCCAGTGAAATCGCTTTACGGCAAAGCTGCTCGGCCTGCTGGTAGTTTTTCTGCTGCAACCGCAAGCGCGCCAGATGCAAGTACAACTCGGCATCGCGCGGTGATATTCGAATGGCTCTTTCCAGAGCTGCTGCCGCTGAGACATAATCACCTTGTCGCTCATGGTTTTTTGCGCTTTGCATGAGGGCGATTACTGCCGGGTTTTTGGTCTCTTTATTTTCTATTTCAACGCGGGCTGCTCGCGGCTCGGATTTTTGATAGACAATCACTTCAGATTTCTGCGTGTCGATTCGAGTGCCCTCGGCATCATAAACCGGTATTTCATTACCCGGTTGCGAAATTGCGCAGGCATTGAGCAATGACGTGGCAAGGATTATTAACAGTGGTCGACAATTTCTCATGCGCTGTTCTCAATCAGTCAGAATTTAATATAATCCGGTAATCAACATCCATCAGTATCCGTGCATCATTGAAAAAAAGATTCAACCCACGATCGTATACTTGTTTGGATATCAACGCAGCCGGCACTTTGTGTCGGCTGGCTGCCTTGCGTAAATGGCAAATAACGGGCGCCATCACAGTGTTTAGCACTTAATAAACCGGTGCTGTCATCAATCCAATGATAGCTCACCTGGGAGGGAACCTGAACGGAAAACGGCACTGGCTCGGCCCGCCGCATCAAATCAGTCCAAACACGCAAGGCCCCACTGGCAGCGGTTAAGCCCGTCGGGGAATTATCATCATTGCCCAGCCAGACCACAGCCAAACGATCACCGGTAAAGCCGGCAAACCAGCTGTCCCTCAAATCATCGGTCGTACCGGTCTTGCCAGCGATGTTCAGGTCTTTCGGCAAAACCATATAGGCGGTTTTACCGGTGCCTTCACGCATGGTTTCCTGTAACGCGTAGTGCAGTAAGTAAATGGCTCCCGGGGGAAAGCGCTGCTGCACACTTAATGGATAACGGCTTAAACTTTCACCACTGGCAGTCGTCACCTCCCGAATGGCGCGCAAAGGTGTATCAAAACCACCGGCCGCAATTGTTTGATACATCGCGGCTACTTCTATGGGCGACAAGCCACCCGCGCCCAGCATAACGGCAGGATAGCGTGATAAAGGTCGGTCAATCCCCAGTTTCCGGATGGTTGCCAGAACGTTTTTAAGGCCAACCTCCATACCCAGCCGTGCGGTCGCCTGATTGTAGGAATGCGCTAATGCCGCGTGTAAGGGCACCCTGCCATGGCTCATATGATCATAATTTTTGGGCTGCCATATCTGCCCGCCTTCGCTGGGAATAGCCACTTCACTATCATCAACCAGGGTAGCTAACGTGTATTTTTCCGGTTCGGAAAGCGCCGTTAAATAAACCGCTGGTTTGAGCAAGGAACCCACCGGCCGGATCGCATCCAAAGCGCGATTAAAACCGGAGAATTTTGCCTCCCTGCCACCCACCACGGCCAGCACTTCTGCCGTATCGGTACTGGTAACCACCATCGCACCTTGCAGGTTCTTTACAGCTTCACCATAGCCATTTTGTAGGCGAGCAACCGTGCCTGTCAGGCTGTTTTCAGCATCCCGCTGCGCGATGGGATCCAGGCTGGTAAATATACGCAGGCCCTCGGTTTCCAGGTCTTTCGACTTATAGTCACGGCGAAGTTGGCGCTGCACCAACTCCATATAAGCAGGATAGACAGCTTCTGAAAAAGAAGGGATTTCGATCACATCGAGCGGCTGGCGTTTCGACCATTCAATGGCATCTCTGGCCACAACCCCTTGCTCAGCCAGCATATCCAGCGCGAGGTTACGTCTGGCCAGTGCTCGTTGCGGATTCCTGCGTGGATTATAGTAAGAAGGTCCTTTTACCAGCGAAACCAGCAAAGCTGCCTGGTGCAGTTTTAATTTACTAAGCGGGCGACCAAAATAATATTGGCTGCCCAGGCCAAAACCGTGAATAGCCCGTCTGCCAGACTGGCCAAGGTAGACTTCATTCAAATAGGCTTCGAGAATTTCCTGCTTGTCGTAATGTAAATCCAGAAGCACCGCCATTAAGGCTTCCTGCACTTTACGCCAAAGCGTGCGATCACTGTCAAGATAGAAGTTTTTAACCAACTGCTGGGTTAAGGTACTGCCGCCCTGCAACACTTTTCCCGCCTTGACGTTAACCCACATGGCGCGCGCAATGGCACGCGGCGAGACACCGTGATGCTCATAAAAACCCCGATCCTCGACCACCACCAGCGTGTCCGTTACAAAGGACGGTACATCCTGAATGCTCACCAAAGTACGGTCTTCACGCTGCCGGGTATAAATACCGCCTATCCGCACCGGCTCCAGGCTCATCAGGCTGATGGCCCGCCCTGAGTCGCTTGCCAGCCGATCTATTTTGCCATGAGAAACACTCAGGTTGATTTTTTGTGCCGAAGAAGTCTCGTTGGCAAACTGGAATTCACGGCTGAACAAACTGAGTCGGTTGCCCGCTGGCCAATACTGACCGGGGCTGGAAACACTGGCATCTTTCCTGTAACCAAGCTTGTTAAGCTCATAGATGAGGTCGTTAATTGCCAACGGCTTGCCTTCATATAATTCCAGCGGGCGCGCAAAAACCTCGGCAGGCAAAGCCCAGCGCTTGCCTTCAAACTTGTTGGTTACCTGGGCATCCAGATAGATCAGAAATACTGCGAAGACCACCAGAAAGACGGCCGTTAATTTGTACAAAAGCCCACGCAGCCTGGATCGTTTGGCTTTAGCAGCAGGTCTGCGCGGGGTGGTCTTTTTTCTTCCTACCATAAAATCTGTAATAAAATGCTGGTTTCACGTTGTTGTGGGATAACCCGCCATGAATTGTTGGAGGTAGCGTTCGCTAACGATAGCAACGATTCATTTAAAGGCGCTCGAGTGATACACTCCGCCGGATCAATATTTCAGGCCAGTTATCAATTATTTACCAATACCTAACGGAGTAAAATGTGAGCGACCAACTGATCCAGGCTTTACAAAACCCGAAACTTTATGACCATGATGTCGAATCTTTTCAGGTATTGGAAACCCACATTTCGTGGGTCATATTAACAGGTCCATTCGCTTATAAAATAAAAAAGCCGTTTAATTTTGGCTTCCTCGATTTCTCTACTTTGGAAAAAAGAAAACATTTTTGCGAGGAAGAAATCCGTCTGAATCAGCGCTTGGCACCCTCCTTGTATCTTTCGGTTTTAGAAATTTCCGGTACTGAGCAGGCACCGCAATTAAATAGTGCTGACAATGCCATTGAATACGCCATCAAGATGGTGCAATTTCCACAGGACAACCTGCTTGACCACCTGCTCAAACGCGACCAGCTTACCGCCGACCATATCGACGGTATTGCTGAAACAGTTGCGCAATTTCATAGTGAGGCGCAAGTAGCCGAAACGGATTCCGAGTTCGGTTTACCCGAACAAGTTATGGCACCGATCGAGCAAAACTTCGAGCAAATCCTGCCATTTTTAAAAGACCAAAACGACCTGCGCCAACTCAAGCAATTAAAAGGTTGGGCCAAAGATAGCTTCACGCTACTAAAGCCAGTGTTAAGCCAGCGCAAAGCCCGGGGTAAAATCCGCGAATGCCACGGCGACCTGCACCTGGGCAATATCACCCTGATAGATGGTGTTATTACCTTGTTTGATTGCATTGAATTCAACGAAAGCTTTCGCTGGATCGACCTGATCAGCGAAGTTGCGTTTTTTGCCATGGACCTTGAGGATCGAGGGTTGCACGCCTATGCCAATCGCTTTATCAACGCCTACCTTGAACACACCGATGATTACGAGGGCTTAAAAGTACTGAATTTCTACAAGTCTTATCGGGCGCTGGTCCGCGCAAAAGTGGCGTTATTTAATTTGCATCAGCCTGAAATCAGCGAAGGAAAGCGTGCCGAAATTTTTGCCCAATACCGCAGCTACACAGCACTGGCTGAACGCTATATGGCTATCCCCAATGAATACATTTTACTGATGCACGGCTATTCAGGAACCGGGAAAACAACCGTCAGCACCGAGCTGGTTGAGCAATTAGGTGCGATCCGCTTACGTTCAGACGTCGTACGCAAACGCTTGTTTTCCGACCAACAGAACTCCGGACTGATCAATGAAGGCATTTACAGCTACGAAGCCAGTGAACAGACTTTTGCTCACACGGTTCAGCTAGCCCGCACTATATTGCAAGCCGGCTTCCCCGCAATCATCGACGCCACTTTTCTACAGGCGCGCTATCGCGAAATGTTCCATACACTTGCCGAAGAACAGGCCGTGGCTTTGCAAATTATTGACTGCACGCTGGACGACAAAATAGTGAAACAACGCATTGCCCAGCGCTCTGCTATGGCTAAAGATGCCTCCGACGCCACCATCGATATTTATCTGGCACAAAAAGACTCAGCCGAGCCATTATCTGCTGAAGAAATGTCGCACACACTGACTATTGATACGAAAAAACCTGAAACCATAAAAACCTTTGCCGAACAATTAAAGCAAAGGATTTCCTGATAATGATAAAGGGGACGCGTAATGATAAATGATAAAGGGGACGCAACTTTCTACTTATCTGGATACTAAACGCGCTGCGCTCCAGTATAACCCTGAGCACGGCACCAGGCTGCTAACACATGTCAAAACAATCGCTGAAAGAACAAGACGCCTCCAAAAATGAACCTGCTGTCGCAGCAACAACAAATGCTGCGGTCGGTCTACCTGACGCTTCGGATGAGGCGAAGCAGGTATTATTTGAGGCGGGGATTGATCCGGATCGGTTATCCATCTTACACCTTGGCCGCCCACCGCAGTTGCTGGGTAAGCGCGTGCCGCCGTGGGCGCGGAGGATGGCCATTGGGTATTCGCTCTGGCTGCTGTTGCAGGCCCTCGATTTCTTCAGCGTCGTATTACCGACACTCGTAACCGCAGGTCTGTCGCTCGTTGTCGGCTTGATTATCCTGCAAGTTGCCTGCCAGGTGCTGGTGACAGCCACTGAACGATTTTCGGCCCGGATGAACTGGAGTCATTACGTCGCGGGAACGGTTGCGGAGATGCTTGCAACGCTGCCGGAATGCGTCGTAATTGCCTTTGTGGTGCCGGTCAGTCCGCTGACCGCGTTCGTGATCGCGATGGTCACGATTTACAACAACGCCCTCGTGTTCAGCATTTATTCGTACTTCCTTCCGCGTGATCGGCATGGCAAGTTTTTGATGCCCAAACCCATTACCGATGCAGGAACCCAGATCCTCATCGCGGGCGGATCGCTCGGCCTGGTCCTGGGATTGGTCATGATCGTGTTCGGCATGAATGGTCATCCCAAGCGATCATTCGCTGCCATCGACCTTGCCATAGTCAGCATCCTGCTGCTGGCTGTTTTTGTCGTCTATCTGTACAAGGTCGTCCGGGACTCGGGCCGGGAAGAAGATAAGGTTCACGCGGCTTTGGAACTAACCGACGACGAAAAGAAACATCGTCGATCACTGGTTTATCAGCATGTTACGGAAAGCTCCTTGCCCATGATTCTGTTATTGTTGGCACTTGGCATCATGGGCGCGTTTCTGGGTGGGGAACGCGTAGCTCACTTTGCAGAACTAGCAATCCAGGACCTCCATCTCAACGAAATACTGGCGGCTGTAATCCTGGCCGTGTTCGCAGGCATGAGTCAGTACGTCATCCTTTGGACGTCGCACCGTAAAAAGGAATACGGGATAGCTCTGGCAAATGCCTTCGGTGGAATAACGCAGTTGCTATTCCTGATTGTGCCGTTCACGCTCGCAGCGATTGCCGTCTACCAGGTGTTTATCAACCCGACGCATCCCGATTTACCGATCGGGTTTACCGTGCCGAATATTTTGCTGGTTATATTTTTGTTCCCAACTTTCCATACCTTGGCGGCACTACTGGAAAACGATCACACAATGGGAATTCTGGATACGGTCATCATGATCGCCATCGTCGGCTTGTTGATCCTGCTTCTGGTCACATACGGCGGCCAGGCTCCAGACGTGCAGGTTCCGACATGAGGGTGATCTAAGGTGTTGGTAAAGTGGGCAGGACTATTTACCAGTGTTCTCTGAGCCTGTTGGACAATGAAAAATAAATGCGTACGCTTTTCGCATCGTAGACACACCTTTGGAAGACAAGGATAGAAATGAAAGACACAGCTACCGTAAAACTATTTTTGGCAGAAGGCAGTCCAACCTCAGTCAGAACTGCCGAACTGTCAAATTGGACTGGCAAGGCCGTAGCTGGTCCACGTTCAAAAATCGAAGATATACTGAAACGTAATGAAGCAAACAATCCTGGAGTTTATTTCTTAACCGGAGTCAATCCTGAGACAGGGAAAAACAAGGTCTATATCGGCGAAGCTGAAGTCATTCGAAAACGTGTCAAAGGCCATATGGAAAAAGATTTCTGGAAAACCATTGTCTATTTCGTGAGCAAGGATGAGAACCTTACGAAAGCACACATAAAGTATTTGGAAGGAAAGTTGATTGAAACAGCCAAATATGTAGGACGCTTTGAACTGGAGAATGCTCAATCAAGCGGGTCACACCTTCCTGAATCGGATGCAGCAGATATGGATATCTTCCTTTACAGAATGGAACAGCTTCTTCCAATACTGGGACAAGAATTCTTGAAGCCTATGGTCAAGCAAGAAGCACCTAAGAAATCGGATATTCTGTTTTGCGAAATAAAGAATATTAAAGCAACTGGACGACAAACCGACAACGGCCTCGTCGTTCTTAAAGGTTCAGAAGCTGTTCTCGATGAAAGACCTTCCACCAAGAAATATAAATATGCAGCCAATCTTAGAAAGACATTGCTTGATGAAAACATATTAGAAGCAAAACATGATCGACTTATTTTCGTTTCAGATTACGAGTTTTCAAGCCCCAGTGCTGCTGCCGCAGTCATTCATGGTGGGCAGGCAAACGGCCTTACATCGTGGAAGGATTCAAAAGATGTTTCCCTGAAACAAAAAGAAGAGAAAGACATCCGACAAGTGGATGCCCTCGATTCTTGAAAGTCGTGAGGGCGTTCAATATTCCGTGTCACGTGTGATTTAAATTTCTCGCACGCTGTCGAGGCGACCTTCAAAATAAATGCGTCCCCTTTAGGTTCTTTTTCACTTTAGGTTTTAGGGCCCATTTACGTTTTTGAGGAAGTGGTTTTTTGCTACGGGGTAAGAACATCAAGAATGACGTGTGTGGCATCCAGGATTCTTACCACTCGATCTTCGACCTGGCGAACCGATGTCCCCGCCTTGCTTTCTATTTGACCAAGTATTTCTACAGGCAAAATAGTGGAAGCTTCATAGAGTCCACCGTCCAGCACTTCACCTCGAGCGACTTTCTTTTGCCAACCCGGTGGTAGCTCACCGCCTCGGGCAACCTTTTTCTGCAAACCTGGAGGAAGGCTTTTCTGCTTCTTGTCTTTCTTGTGCTTATGCTTTTTGTCTTTTTCATCGCTATCTTCATCATCATAACGATTTTCCATTCCCTGTCTTTTCAGATATTCAAGAAGAACCGTTTTTTCTGCCGTTGTAAACAGGTTATCTGGTGCTTTAACGACTTCACCAGAAGAGCTTTTCCAAACCTGCCACCACGGCCTGGTATTTTCAGCCATTACCGCAAACGAAAGGACCAGTGAAAACGTTAAAATAAGCCACTTCATAACTTTACCCCGTCAAAAACACTAGATGATTTAATCCAAATTCAAACCAAACCTATTCTTTTCTTTCTTTTCTTTCTTTTCTTTCTTTTCTTTCTTTTCTTTCTTTTCTTTCTTTTCTTTCTGCTCTTTCTGCTCTTTCTGCTCTTTCTGCTCTTTCTGCTCTTTCTGCTCTTTCTGCTCTTTCTGCTCTTTTTCCTCTATTTGCTTTTCTTTCTTTTCTTTTTTCTGCTTGTCTCCAGCCCAGGCCTTGCCCTTCTCCATACCCATTTCACTGGCGTGATCGGCACGAACACCGCCCGCACTGTTTCCCTTATCCTGTTTTGCAAAGACCGGTGAAGCCAAGAACAGAGTTATTAAAAAAACAGCTGATTTACGCATCATTATCTCCAAGTATTTCATTTAATTTAAAGAGTTTAGCATTAATATACTGCCACAATTGGATGATAAGAGTGAAAAGGGGACGCAACGAATGGCGCTGCCTGTGAATTCCACCAGGTTTTTATTCTTATGAGCGGCAACAAAGATCGCCTCGGCGACATCGTTAGGCTGCACGTCGGAAGCAATACCCGGCACTTCAATCGTGCTGTCATCGCCCGCTATGGCGTGCTTGTTTAAACCGGTACCCATGCGGCCCGGACAGGCGGTCATGACATGAACGCCGGCATCCTGCAACTCCACACCCTCAAGGCACCAAACTATCCATGTAAAGCATACTTGCTGGCACTATAGTATTATCTTCATCGCAGGCGAATGTCTGCTGGTTTAAAACACAATAGTTAGTATTCATCTAGGAGAAATAGTCATGAGTATGATGAAAGAGTTCAAAGATTTTGCAATGAAAGGAAATGTTGTAGATATGGCGGTTGGTATCATTATCGGTGCAGCCTTTGGTAAAATTGTTACGGCTCTGGTGGCTGGCGTATTGATGCCCCCAATCGGCGTTATATTAGGCGGGGTGGATTTTTCGAATTTGGCTTTTGTAGTTCAAGAGGCTGCAGATGGAGCGCCAGCCGTTGTCATTAGCTACGGGGCTTTCATACAAACTGTTATTGATTTTATCATCGTTGCATTTGCGATTTTTATAGCGATCAAAGGGCTAAACGCAATGAAGAAAAAAGAAGAAGCTGCCCCGAAGGAACCCGCAAAACCCTCATCAGAAGAACTTTTACTCGCAGAAATACGTGATTTATTAAAAAACAAATAGCGAGAAGATTTATTCATCTAGTCCTGTAAAACCACTGTTATTTCGGGTAGTAGAAGTCCTTGATACAACCCAGGCATTTCTACTGCCCGTTATCCAGAAGTTGAGGCTGTAGAAAACCCCTGCAACAGGCTTTCATTCTGATAGTGAAAAAGGGGATGCAACTATTTTCGCAAATCAGTTAGTAATTAAAGACGCGACAGCCAACTATCACCGGTGTATTCAACCAGATTCTTGTTTTTTTGAGCGGCGACAAAAATCGCTTCTGCGACATCGTTGGGCTGCACATCCGAAACAATGCCCGGCACTTCAATGGTGCTGCCATTGCCCGCCATGGCATGCTTGTTTAAGCCCGTATCCATTCGGCCCGGACAGGCAATCATGACATGAACGCCACTTTCCTGTAGCTCGGCTCTCAGCGCACCAAACAATCCGTGTAGCGCATACTTGCTGGCGCTATAGCCGCTCATGTGCTCGCCAGTGGTTTTACCCAGGATGCTGCTCATGGTAATAATCATGCCCTTGCGCTCGATCAGGCTTTGCAATGCCGCCCTGGTGCAGTTGAGCGTACCGAAATAATTAACTTCCATTACCTTCCTGAAAACACTCATATCGGTCTCGGCAAACGCGCTATAGTGAGTGACGCCAGCGTTATTGATCAGCACATCGATGCCGCCAAAATACTCCTTTGCTTGCCTGATACAACTCTCGCAGGCTTCCATGTCGGTGATATCACACTGAATACTAATGACGTCGGTACCTGAGCGCTCAACTTGGAGTTGCAAGGCGTCCAGCTGCCTTTTATACAAATCAACCAGCGCAATCCTCGCGCCCGCGGTTGCAAACCGCCAGGCCAGCGCGCGTCCAATGCCGCCTGTCGCGCCGGTTATGACCACAACCTTGTGCTTAAAGTCGTTTTTCATAGATTCACCAACCAATAATTATTTTTACAAAAGTTCTGACTTTCAGGGCCTTGGTCATCGAAATGAAAAGCCTGAATATCCATAACGCGGGTCAGCAGGCAAACAACCAAGCGCCACTTACCAGGTTTGGTTTAAAAGCGCCCCGTTGACCACTGAATTTTTAATTTTCATTGTAAATACTTTACCGATAAGCTCCAGTCTTGTCGTTAATAAATGTTAATATTGCCGACGCTCTCAGGTACCGGTTGCAAGGTTTTCCCGAATAACATTAAGACCTTTTAGCCATTAAATAATGATCGTTCGAAATTCAGAAAGAAATTACAGGTAATGCTATGACTGACAAGAAAACCCGCAAGTACTCTTCCATCGTTGTTGATGGCCCGCAACAAGCTCCGAGCCGTGCCATGTTAAGAGCGGTTGGCTTTAACGATGACGATTTCAAAAAACCACAAGTAGGCATTGCATCGACATGGAGCATGGTTACACCCTGTAACATGCACATTAACAAGCTGGCTGAAGATGCTGAATCCGGTGCCAATCAGGCCGGTGGTAAAGCGGTGATTTTCAATACCATCACCGTTTCCGACGGCATTTCCATGGGCACACCCGGCATGCGTTATTCGCTGGTATCCCGTGAAGTTATTGCCGACTCCATCGAGACTGTCGCCGGTGCCGAGGGTTTTGATGGGCTGGTAACCATTGGTGGCTGTGATAAAAATATGCCGGGTTGTGTAATCGCCATGGCCAGACTGAATCGCCCTTCCGTGTTTGTTTATGGCGGTACCATTCAACCGGGCAAAAACCGTACCGACATCGTGTCAGTCTTTGAAGCCGTCGGCGGTCATGCCAAGAAAACAGTTTCTGATATTGAGCTGGTTGACGTTGAAAAAACAGCCATTCCCGGGCCGGGTTCCTGCGGCGGCATGTATACCGCGAACACCATGGCGTCGGCCATTGAAGCAATGGGCATGAGCCTGCCGAACAGTTCAGCCCAGGATGCCATCTCGGACAACAAGGCCGAAGATGCTCGCCGTGCTGGCGAGGCCGTAATGAACTTGCTTGAGCAGGACATAAAGCCATCCGACATCCTGACAAAGAAAGCCTTTGAAAATGCCATTACGGTTATTATCACACTCGGCGGCTCAACCAATGCCGTACTTCATTTGATCGCCATGGCCCACAGCGCTGATGTTGATTTATCGCTCAAGGATTTCACCCGTATTGGTAAACGCGTTCCTTTAATCGCCGATCTCAAACCAAGCGGCAAGTACCTGATGTCCGAGCTGATCGCTATCGGCGGCATTCAGCCCCTGATGAAAATGCTGCTCGATGCGGGCTTGTTACACGGCGATTGCATGACGGTTACCGGAAAAACCATGGCCGAGAACCTTGAAAATGTCGCACCCTATCCGGACGGCCAGCAGATCATTATGCCTTTGGATAAGCCGATCAAACCTGAAAGTCATTTGGTCATTCTTTACGGCAACCTTTCGCCCACTGGCTCGGTAGCCAAAATTACCGGTAAAGAAGGCTTGAGCTTTACCGGCAATGCCCGGGTTTTTCATGGTGAAGAAAGTGCCTTGCAAGCCATCCTGGATGGCACGGTAGTCAAAAGGGATGTCGTTG
>Ga0316201_10002587_pt1 | contig 12931 bp, 12 predicted proteins | sample CS6wburrow_MG_FD_204516 | JGI IMG/M metagenome (GOLD analysis project Ga0316201, IMG submission 204516) | Coastal sediment microbial communities from Delaware Bay, Delaware, United States - CS-6 worm burrow | ecosystem: Environmental > Aquatic > Marine > Coastal > Sediment | place: USA... | reverse complement strand
GCAGTACTGGTGGTGGTTTTGGTGGCGGCGGTGGAAGCAGCTGGTGATGAATCAATATTTATTCAAGGGAGTAAATATTGATTCAGGCAGAGGATTTGGCATTGGATCATTTCCTTTCTCAGAGAAATACGCACAGAGTAGTAAAATCAAGATACATATTTCCTATAATTAATATTATGTTAAATAGAATATTTCAATATCCACCCTACAATAGATGCACTTGTCATAAATGGTTTTACTCCTTTTTCTGCTAATGAAGATAATTTGTTACAAAAAGTATTCACGCAACTCTTCAATTCCTTTTTGCGTTTCAACATTTGAAACATCGAAACATTCTTTATGATCCGAATAATCCATTTCTTGCTTTTGCTCATGCTGATTCCATCAGTTGGCAATGCACAAAAATTATCGAAGAAAGATTTTTTCTTCCAGGACGATACGATTACCATGTATGACCGAGCGTCTGAGCAAGATGGTTACCATCTCTTTCTCCCGACCAATTTTAAGAAAGTAAGGAATATGGATATCGTTGTTTTTATCCATGGATACGGCGCTATCAACCCAATGATCTACGGAAAATGGATCAAACATCTGGTTGCTCAAAAAAAGATCGTCATCTATCCCAGATATCAGGAAAGAATCTTAAAACCAGCAGCCACAGAGTTTGCTAAAAATACAACTACGGGAATTTTGGACGCATTTACGGTTCTGGACCAATTAAAAGTAAAGTATGACCGCAACAAATTCTTTCTGGTAGGTCACTCCTATGGCGGTGTTATAGCTGCGAATCTAGCAGCAAGAGCTGATTCCCTGGCGCTGCCTACTCCACTTGCAGCATTTATCTGTGAGCCAGGCACCGGTCCATTTACGGGCGGTGTTCTCGAGGATTATTCGAATACGAGCGCTGACATGCTGATGACCATCATCGTAGGTACTAACGATATGACGGTAGGTCAAAAATTTGGGGAATTCCTTTTTGAAAAGACAACTCATTTGAAAAACAGATCATTGATCTATCAACATCCTTACGATTCACTGGGTCTTTCAGCTTCGCATTATGAGCCATACTCGCTGGATACTTTGTTTGACATTGGTCATCGAAATTTTACTGCCAACAAAGCATTTAATGTGTCTAAATATGATGAGGTGGATACAAAAATCTATTGGCCCACCCTGGATCTTATGATGAATGCTGCCAAAAAACGGAAAAAAGAAAGTATTCAGAATGTCCTTTGGCCAATGATTTACGGATTAGGCTCCTCTCCTGCTGAACGAGCCATTTTGGATGTGAAGTATTAGCCTTTCTATTCGTGGTCATTCGTGTACATTCGTGGCTAATCTTCACATGCACCCCTAGTCATTTTCACGAATAGAAGCATATGCGTTTGATAAGTCGATTTGAAACAAAAATCCTTTGTTCAGGTTTTCTTCTTCCTCTGAAAAATACACTTTAGTGTCGTCATAAAAACAAAGCCCTTCCGTTTGTTTTCTCATTACCAAATCAATCCGTTTTGTTTGACCAGACATTAAATCCATCTCTTCAAAATCAGAGATCAGGAATAAAATTGACTTAAACTGATTTCCACCTAAAAACGTATAACCAAGAAGCGCTATTTTATCCCCTTTGGCATTGATATCAGCAGCTGTGATCAACCCTTCCGTGTCAAGTGTTCCTTTCTTTTCCGCAATGTATTCACCTGGTTCAGATGGTATGATGTATATGTCTGAGCGAAAATCACTTCGATTTTTACTGAACAGAATGATTTTTTCTCCAACAGCAATCATTGCCTCGCAATCAAAGTTGTGGAAGTTTCTGCTTCGAAAAGATGTTTGGTCAGGATATTTAAATCGGATAATATCAGGAGTTACATCATCCTTTTTATCTACTTCCTCTTTTGAGATCCGATAGATCAATAAGTGTTGGCGATTGCCCATGTTATTTCCAAAATCTCCTAAATAAATATAGGTTGAGTCTGATGCGATTTCTTCCCAGTCAACATTTCGGGCGCCATTCACTTTGATCACCCGAGCCAGATCGCCTGAGCCGGGGTCAAATTCATACAACTCAGCTTTGCCCCCACTATCATTATGACTTAACAGGTTTCCATTCTCCAAATAGATCAGGCCGCTACTTTCATTAAGCACCCTGGGTAATTCAGAGACCGTATTCCACATTTTTACTTTCGAAGAAGCGTTCTGTCCATCCATCGTATTTGCCAATACGATCATCAGAATAAGCACTATCCAATTTTTCATATTTTCAGATTGATATGCCTTATAATTCACGCACCCAAATATTCCGATATCTGACTTTGTTGCCATGGTCCTGCAGTCTGATTGGAAGTTTCTGAGAATGTCCAAAATAGCCTGGTTTCCCAATATACAAGGTCGGACCTTTTAATTCAACATGATTTTGAACCAGCACCCCATTCCAGAAAACAGTCAAATAGGCTGGCTTAATCAGCTCTCCATCCGTCCCGAATTGCGGAGCATCAAAAATAATATCATAGCTCTGCCAGTTGCCAGGAGGATTGGCAGCATTCACCAAAGGAATATGTTGTTTATATACTGCACTTGCCATACCATTGGAATAGGTTTCATTTGCATATGAGTTTAATATCTGAAGTTCATACAATCCCATGAGAAATATCCCTGAGTTACTATAATCCTGCCCTTTTTTCCCGGCATCAACTGGTGGCATCCATTCAATGTGCATTTGAATGCTGCCAAATGATTGTTTCGATTCCATTGCTCCTTTTCCCGGAACGACCTCAATTTCACCATCAACAAGATGCCAGGGAGCGGATACGCGATCACCTTTAACAGAAGCTGTTCTCGCATTTGCAAGAACATCTTTTAACTCCCCTGGATCATCTGGATGAGTTGGCGTGCACCATGCATCCAAATGACTGCCATCAAACAAGATAATAGCATCTGAGGAAGGTTGGCCACAGCTTCCCGGCATTACAATTGGGGGAACCGGAGACCAGACCTCTGTTTCTTCTGGTTTCAATTTCTGTATTTCGTTTTGACCGTATCCGATTGAAAAACTAAATATGAGAATTAAAAGAAAAGTCCATTTCATCGTACATTCGAGTTTTTTAAATTGAAAAACGAAAATAGATAAAATCACATGTTTGTAGCAGTTGATATCGGGAATTCGAATATCGTTGTTGGGATATATCATAACAAGGAGTGGAAACATCTGTGGCGATGGGAAACACATGAAGCTGAAACGGAATTATTCTATACCTCCCATATCGCAAATGCTTTTCTGGAATCCGGCCTTGCCGTTTCATCAACAGACAAAATCGGCATGTGTAGTGTGGTCCCTGAAATCACCCTTAAAATGCAACAAGCACTGCAAAAACTTTTCAGAAAAGAAGTGTACATGCTTGAACCTGCTGAAACCAAAAAAATTCATATTTCAAAATCACAATGCAGGGAAATTGGAAGTGACCTGGTGGCAAACTCCATTGCAGGATATAGGACATTTTCTGAAGGTTGTATAATCGTTGATTTTGGCACTGCTTTGACCTTTACAGTGGTTTCGGGAAAAGGAAACATTATCGGCGTTAATATTTTACCAGGCATCAAAACAGCAATCAAAGCACTCCATGGAAATACATCAAAACTCCCGCATGTACCGATTCAACTTCCAAATTCCAAAATAGGAAAAGACACGATCACAGCCATACAAAGTGGAGTCTTGTGGGGTTATACCGGATTGATTCGCGAAATGATAAAAATGATTCGAGAAGAAATGATGCAAGATTTACCGGTTATTGCTACTGGTGGACTCTCCACAACTCTTGTCACGCTGAAAGAGGACTTTGCTCAAATCCGTCCGGAACTCACTCTTGAAGGCCTCCGAATTGAATTTACAGAAGCATAAATACAGGATATTTTCGTTTGATTTGGTTAAAAAAAAGGAAGCTACGTTTAGCTTCCTTTACAAAGACCAGATTAGTATGAAAAAACTCTACATTCTTATTTCAAATATGGGAGCGCAATAACATTTCTTACCTATCTATGTGCTCAAATTACTTTTTGTTACTATGGCGCGCTTCTTTATGAAACTCGACTATATAACGCCAATGTTACATCACACTAACATATAATAGACGGATAATTAGATAGATAGTTGCAATTCTTCTATGAAGAAGTTTTAAAATAGTATCAGAGTAAATTTAATACCTCCATTCATCGAGGTATTTGACGAAAAGCTTTGCTGTATTTATCGAATCATCGAGCGCGCGGTGGTGATTTCCTTCAAATTCGAAACCCTCCCGATCGATTGTTTTATACAGGCCTTGTTTCCTCTTGAGCTTTTTAATGCGGTGAAACTGTGCTTTCAAATCAATATGTGGGCTTAACCACTTGGTTTCCATTTCAAAAAGTGCGCAGTCATGCTGCAAAAGTTCAATATCCTTGGCACCCCAACTGCACAACACGTAATCATTCAATTCGTGATCGATCCAGTGCTTGAAATCATCTGTAACTTTTTCAAATGAAGATGCCCGATTTATTTGAGGTTGCTCAATGCCAGTTAATTCCTGGCAATATGCCGAAAGATTGGGATTCAATTTTGGTTTTACAAACTGTTGAAATTGCCCTCTATACTCACCTAGCGACGAAATTCTCACTGCGCCAATTTCAATAATTTCTTGTGATTTGCCTAAGTTGTTTCCATTCCAACACGTTGCCTCAAGATCGAATATGATAAAGTCCACGAGATTTGAATTTTGCTATTTTTGCTAAAGGATATTCTCCACTGCTGCATCTATTAACTTTCTATCCCACACAATGTTGCGATCAAGGTGATAACAAGTGAGCCGATTGTGATAAAAGTATAGAAACTTAAAACTATCACTGACTATTTTACCCTTTTTGGAAAATCGAAGCGGCTTTTCAATATGGAAAACGCCCAATTTTGAAATACCTGAAGAAATCACTTCCTGAACCGTCATTGATTTCAACTCATCAGGAAGGACTATTTTCCCATCTGCCTCCATTTTCTTGAGTTGAGCAACCACCTGGTAGGTGACTGATTCAAACAAAGCTTCATCAAAGATAAAGTCATCAAATGGTAATCGAATAAGTCCGAAAATATCCAGATCGTCATTTAATTTTCTCAGAATGACAAATCCAACATAAGCGACAATTTGACTTGGCAAGACTACATTATCATCCAGATAACTTTGGACGATCTTTGAAGCAAGAATCTTTGTGTAGACAAATTCCCTTTGATTACGGATCGCGATTGAATCCACTTCGTCAAAATATTGACGGATATCGACTTCCTGCCCCTTGTCATCAACCGACGATCCATCTTCAAGAATCAAGTTTCCAAAAACATCCATCGGTTTTCCAAACGAAAGTGAGATTTCACTGCCCTTTGAAAAAGTTTGCCATGCAAAGGATAACACTTTCCGACCGCTTTGGAAATCATCCCTCGCTGCCACTAATTTTTCTTCCCCTGTATATTTGAGATGTTGGTTGATCAAATATTTAGCCTCCAGCACAAAATGATAACTTAAAATGAGGGGTACAATGATGACTTTCTTTTGGTCTTTCTTCTCCATCATCGATCGCTGGGCAGAAATCAATGAATTCATGAGCCCTAGTTTGAGATCTTGCTCAATCTCTCCTGATCTTGAGCGTGTCCCTCCAGGAAAGAAAATGCTATTTGTTCCTTTTTCAATGGAAAGTTGCGACATCGTCTTTAACGTCTCATGATATAATGCATTCCGCTTTCGACGGTCCACCCGATAAGCACCCAGCCGATTCATATAGTAGGCAATCATTTCTGAATCATACAGGTTCAGGCCAGCACCATAGGAGAATGAAGGCAATCCAACCATCATATCTAAAGCATAACCGATCAGGATACTATCCAGGTTACTACTATGTGTTGGGACAACCACGATGGTTCCTTTGCTCCACAATTTGCGCAGCAATTCGAGATCACCGTATAGATGCAAGCGGTCATAAAGTTCGAATTTAGATCCCCAAATTCGTTGATGATTACGTCCGGCAGCGGTATTCAACAAACGCCTGAAAAACCCTGTTAAAAATTTGCGTGCAAACTTGAATGTCTTTGGCTTAAAATTTCCAGCGATTTCAGAAGAATACCGATTGATGATGCGCCTCAACAATTCTTTATTGCGATCAAATTTTACATCCTCCCGATGCTTCGCATTTTCGGATAACTCTTTACGCACACGTTTCCAAAACTGGCGTTCATTTGGTGGGTCAACTTTCCAGGGATTCTCCTTTAGTCGAATCATTTCAAGATATATCGCCCTGGCGATGGGCTTCTCGATATCAGTTCCGTGTTTAGCCGCCAAATAATCTACCGTTGCCTCATTGATCTCATTGATAAAATCTGCACGATTTTGATAAAGTCGATTAATCGGCCAATCCTCAATATTGGGGATGAGTTGTGGATAAATTTTATTTTTTCTGGCCATTAAGAGCGAGATTCTGCTGCAAGATAAAAATCCGCTGTCAATTTTTGGATGTAGGTCAATAATTCATCCCGCCCGGTTTTATCGACTGCGGAGCTGACAAATCCAACAGGTAGCATGTGCCAATACTCCATAATACCCGATTGAATCACCTTTACATGCTCTTCTATTTTTGATTCTTTGAGTTTATCTGCTTTCGTGTACACAATGCCAAAAGGAATCGCTCTTTCACCCAGCCAATTCATAAACTCCAAATCATTTTTTTGTAGTGGATGACGGATATCGATCAGTACGAAAGAATACATCAGATTTGGCCGTAGCTTTAAATACCGCTCAATATTGATTTCCCATTTTTTTCGTTGGGCTTTGCTCACGGTTGCATATCCGTAACCAGGCAAATCAGCAACCACCCAATGCTGATTAATTTCAAATAAGTTGATCGTCTGGGTTTTCCCTGGTTTTTTGGATGTGCGTGCTACTCCTTTCCTATCCAGCAGCATATTAATCAGTGAAGATTTACCTACGTTGGATCGGCCGATAAAGGCAAATTCCGGCTTCTCTAACTTGGGACATTGGTTTTCCCGTTCGAAACTTCCTAAAAAACTTACGTCTATTATTTTATGCATCATTTTGATAGATTAACAGACAAAGTTACTTTTGTAATCTGAAAAACACCTCCTTCGTTTTATTTGATCGTTAAACGTACGTTAAAAGGGAGCAGTTCCCGATGAATTGCATACATCAAGGATTGAGCCAGATCGTTATTAGGGTATCAATCTAAATTAGTAATCATGACTAGAACAGCGCGGAGTTTGATATTGGTATTTTTTGCTTTTTTGATTTATGCTTCTGCATCAGGTCAGGTACGTATTGGGATCAAAGGCGGATTATCAACTTTTGATATTAAAGCAGGCGATTTAATACTCCTCGACCAGAATGATGCTGAATCCTTCAAATTAAAAATTCAGGATGCCAAATATGGTATTCACATTGGCTTTTTCCTGCAAGCAAAAACGGATTTCTTGTTTTTTCAACCCGAATTGTTATTCAATAGCAATTCTGTCGACTACGAGGTAGAGGACCTCTCGAATGGAGAAATCCGCATTCTTGACGAAAACTATCAACAACTGGATATTCCGCTGATGGTTGGTTTTCGTGCTGGTCCGCTTAGACTTGGTGCCGGCCCTGTTGGGCATTTAGCCATCAGCAGCACCTCTGATTTATTAAACATTGATGGCTACGATCAAAAATTCGATGGCATGAGTTGGGGGTGGCAGGCAGGAATCGGTTTGGACTTTTGGAAACTCCATTTTGACTTTCGCTACGAAGGCAATCTTTCCAACTTTGGAGATCACATCACTTTCTTTGGTGAAAAGTACCAATTTGATGAAAAGCCAAGCCGTTTAATTGCATCTCTCGGTATATCATTTTAACCTTCTTTTTACACACCAAATGTTCTTTGTTTTTCACGGCCCTCTTGCGTGAGCACAAATTAATGATACTCTACTTCCTAATGCTCAAAAGTGTTAAAGTTTTAAAAAAAAATGTGCATTTAGGGGTAACCTTTTTGGTGGTTTTGCACACTTAATAGTGTCTTATACGTTGAAAGAGTAATTGTACTATTGGATTCTATTCCAATTTGTTATCAGATGAATACGAATAAAACACACACATTATCTAAACACCATAATAGAACAGCTATGAAAAGTATCTTCAGTTTAGCAACCCTTTTTTTTCTTTTATCATTTAGCGCTAGCGCACAATTTTCGGTGGGATTTAAAGGTGGTACCTCCCCTTCTATAACGCCAAATACATTTTATACAATTGCAAATCGCACGTCTCCAAGGAATGAGTTTTCATTCAATATTACAAACGTCAACAGTGCTGTATATTTAGGTGGATTTGCCCAAATGGATATTGATCAGCATTTTTTCCTGAGGGGTGAAGCTCTGTATAATAGTTATGAAAACAATTACCTCGTCAAGTATACATTTGAATCACGCTTTAGAAGTTCCCAGGAAAATTCATACACCGAAAAAGTACAAAGGCTTGATTTTCCGGTGAGTATTGGCGCCCGTTTAGGTGCGGTGGAAATCAACTCAGGAATCGTGACACGCCTGCTGATCCAAAATGAAAATGAAATGCAGGAAATCAATGGGTACGGTGAATCTACTAGAACAGTACAAATGGGAATTCAAACTGGTGTGGGATTAAATCTCTTGAACGTAAATATTGGATTGTCCTACCAGCTTGATTTTCAAAATTATGGTTCACACATCATTTTCGATAATGAAAACCTTGATTTACAAAGTAGTCCTTCACGAATAATTGCGAGTTTAGGATACAAGTTTTAATTTAAAATGAATAGTTGCGAATGATATCAGCCCTGAAAGCGGAGCATATCATTTATCCATTGATTGAAGCCTTGCTGTTTATGCGAGGCTTTTTTTAATTTCGGCCTTAGATTAAAAGAATAACATATGCAACTTGAAAAAATTCCTTTCTCAGCTATTTCCATCTTATCCCAAACTGACGTTGCATATCAAACTGCTGACCCAAAGCTTCAACCATTTTATAAGTATGGAGTAAATGAAAGTGCTTTCCAGGGCGTGATGCATGATAAATCAAACGACGAGATTGATCGAAAACTTCTTTTTGAAGTCCTGTCGGCACAGTATGACAGGTTGGGTTTGTCGATCCCGGAAAAGGCCAATTCCATCTTAAAAGACTCCACCTTTACGATTACAACGGCACATCAGCCTGCACTATTTTCAGGCCCTTTGTATTTCATCATTAAAATTGCTTCCACCATTCACCTGGCCACCAGGCTGAGTGCAGCATTGGATACGACCATTCTGCCGGTTTTCATTATGGGTGGAGAAGACCACGATTTTGAGGAAATAAATCATTTGAATTTATTTGGAAGAACCATCACCTGGAAGACAAACCAAACCGGATCAGTAGGGAGGATGACTTTAGATGGAATCAATGATACGGTCACTGAGCTTTTTGAAATACTTGGGCAATCTGAAAATGCAGAAGACCTCAAAGAAAAGATCCTATCTGCCGTGTCTGGTTCAACTACTTATGGAGAAATGATGATCAAATTTGTGTATTCGATTTTTCAGAACACAGATCTGATCATCCTCAATATGGACCAGCCACGGCTAAAAAATGCGTTCAAAGGCATTATGCATGAAGAGCTTTTTGAGCAAGTTTCTAACCAGATTGTCCTCAACACGCAGGCTGAGCTGGAGCGTGCTGGTTTTACACCGCAAGCTTTTGTTCGTAAAATAAACCTCTTCTATTTGCACAATCAACAAAGATCCAGGATTGAATATGATGGAGAGCATTACTCGATAGTGGATTCGCATCTGAAGTTTACGATGGATGAAATCGAGCAGGAATTGGAGATGCATCCGGAAAGATTCAGTCCAAATGTTGTGATGCGCCCCCTATACCAGGAAAAGATTTTGCCTAATCTGGCATATATCGGTGGAGGAGGTGAAATTGCTTATTGGTTGGAAAGAAAAAGTCAATTCGAACATTTTGGAATCAATTTCCCGATGTTGATCAGGCGTAACTCCGTATTATGGATTAACAAGGGAAATCTAAAACAGATGAAACAATTTGATCTAAACATTCCTGACCTGTTCACTGATATTGAAGATCTGATCAAAAAATGGGTTGATGCCAATACGCAAGTAGATCTCCAAATTCACGAGGAACGACAAATGATTGAAAACGCATATAGCGAGCTTGAAAGGAAATCAAGTCAAATCGACCCTACCCTGTCTAAGGCAGTTGCAGCAGAAAAAGTAAAGCAACTGAAACAATTTGAACAGTTGGGAGGTAGATTGATGCGTGCTCAGAAACAAAAGTTTGATCAATCCATTCAGAAGATCAGAAAAATCAAGGATAAATTATTCCCTAATGGAGGACTACAGGAACGTAATGATAATTTCATCTCATTTTATCTTCAGGATGGTCCAAAGTTTATCGAAACTTTAATAGAACACCTGAATCCACTGGAAAAGGAGTTTTTTGTTTTTGAGGATCAGGAATGATCAAGCTGCGACCTGAAAAAAGCTGAGTAAATCATCAACCTTGCTTTTCAAATCTTTCCTGTCCACGATAAAATCAAGGAATCCATGGTCAAGCAAAAACTCTGAAGTCTGAAACCCTTCCGGCAAGTCTTGTTTAATTGTTTCCTTAATCACACGAGGTCCGGCAAACCCGATCAGTGCTCCTGGTTCAGCGAAATTGATGTCTCCAAGCATCGCAAAAGAAGCAGTGACACCCCCAGTTGTAGGATCGGTCATAAATGAAAAATAAGGAATCCCCTTTTTTCCCATTTTGGACAGCTTTGCGCCTGTTTTCGCCATTTGCATCAGAGAAAAGGCTGACTCCATCATCCGGGCTCCTCCGGATTTTGAGATAATCATCAGAGGGATTCTGTGTTCGATACAATAGTCTATAGATCTTGAAATTTTTTCTCCGACTACTGACCCCATTGATCCTCCAATAAAACTAAAATCCATTGCAGAAATGACAAGTGGCTTTCTTCCAACTTTTCCAACAGCAACTGATATAGCATCTGGAAGCTCCGTTTTACTATATGCACTCTCAAGCCTGTCTGAATACGACTTTAAGTCTGTAAACTCGAGAAAATCATATGAAATCAACTTATCAAATAAGTTTTCATACTTACCATCGAAAAGTATATCAAAATAGTCTAATGAACCAATACGTTCATGCGTATTGCATTTCGGACATTTGAAGAAATTTTCTTTAAGGTCTTTATACGTATTGGTTTCACTGCAATTTTTGCACTTGTGCCAAAGACCATCAGGCGTTTCTTTTTTAAACTTGGTGGCTGTTTGAATTCCATCTTTCAGCCTTTTAAACCAACCCATTGATTCTTTTTCCATTTCCACGGTTTGTCTTTCTTTCCAAAAGGAAGGTTCATGGGAAACACAAAAATATCAAATTCCGCTGGATATCATCAAAATGATTAGGTTTGCTATTAACGATATTTTTTCACAATGATTATCTGATGATGACACGACTTGCTTTGGTCGGTATGGGTAAAATGGGACAAACAATCAAGAGCCTGGCCCTTCAGCACAATTTTGCAGTAGTACATGAAATAGACAGCTATGAACAATTGATTATAAGTGACTTGTCTAATGTGGATGTTGCGATTGAGTTTTCAACTCCCCACGCTGCTGAGAAGAATATTATTGCCTGTTTGGCTTCAGGAGTACCAGTCATCTGTGGCACAACGGGTTGGCTGGACCAACTTTCTAAGGTAGAAAATTTTGTTCGACAAAAAAATGGTACTTTTTTATATGCTTCAAATTTTAGTGTCGGTATGAATATTACCTTTCAACTCAACCGGCAATTGGCCCAATTCATGAAAGCATTTCCAGACTTTAAGCCTTCTCTCAAAGAAATCCATCATGTGCACAAACTTGATCAACCAAGTGGCACCGCAAAAACACTTGCTGACGACCTCGTCAAAATATTGCCAGGCTATGAAAAATGGAAGCTAAAAAATAAAATTGAGGGAACTTCAAAGGAAGTTATCCCGATTGATAGTTTACGGGAAGGTGAAGTGAATGGTATTCATGAGGTGGTATTTCGTTCTGATTCAGAAGAGGTGATGATTCGTCATGATGCTTTTGACAGAACGATTTTCGCCAAAGGTGCGTTGATGGCCGCACAATGGATCAAAGACAAGAAAGGTATATTTACTTTTTCTGATTTGCTTAATTTTAAAGACGAATAATATCTTTCCATCTTGATGGGTAATTATAAATTTCAAGATCAATGTCAGGACACAATAAATGGTCAAAGATCAAGCGAAAAAAGGGAGCAGCAGATGCAAAACGTTCAAAAATTTTCTCCCGAATCATCAAAGAGATTTCCGTAGCGGTAAAGGAGGGGAATAATGGCGATCCGGATTTTAATCCTCGATTGAGAATGGCAATTGTCAATGCCAAAGGAGTAAATATGCCGAAAGAAAATATCGAGCGTGCTATCAAAAAGGCACTCGAATCCGGTTCCTCAGCTTATTACGAACCAACATATGAGGGTTATGCTCCGGGCGGTATTGCTGTATTTGTTGAATGTACAACGGACAATTTAAACCGGACAATATCCAGTGTGCGGGCTACATTCAACAAAAAAGGAGGCAATTTGGCAACAAACGGTTCTGTTGATTTTCTATTCGAAAGAAAAGGAATTTTCTTGTTATCATTGGAAGGAAGGGATGTTGAAGAAATTGAATTGGCACTCATAGATGGAGGTGCTGAGGACTTCGAAGTAGATGAAGAATCAAATGAGATCTCAGTTACTGTGGCTTTTGAAGATTTTGGAAATATGCAAAAAACCATTGAGAAATTGGGGATTGAGCCGATCAGTGCTACGTTGGAAAGGATACCATTAAATACCACTAC
>Ga0316201_10002586_pt1 | contig 12931 bp, 12 predicted proteins | sample CS6wburrow_MG_FD_204516 | JGI IMG/M metagenome (GOLD analysis project Ga0316201, IMG submission 204516) | Coastal sediment microbial communities from Delaware Bay, Delaware, United States - CS-6 worm burrow | ecosystem: Environmental > Aquatic > Marine > Coastal > Sediment | place: USA... | reverse complement strand
TGAAAAATTAGCCACACCAGATGTTACCGTGGCTGATTTAATTGGTGATGTAGACCCTATAAAGGCTGCAAATCTTAAGCTTTCATATGCTGACGACCGGGTAATCCATTTTGGAATGATCCCAAGGGCTAATCGCTGTATTTTTGTGATTAATGAGTTGCCTGACCTGCAATCCCGAATCCAAGTTTCACTTTTTAATATTTTGGAAGAGGGTGATATACAAATTAGGGGATTCAAGCTTAGGTTACCATTGGATTTGCAGTTTGTATTTACCGCTAATCCGGAGGATTACACTAATCGTGGAAGCATAGTTACCCCTTTGAAAGATAGAATTGGGTCACAGATTTTAACGCACTATCCCGATGACATTCCTACGGCACGGAAAATTACAGAGCAAGAATCCAACTTGGATAATCGACAGGTGGATGCTGTTTATGTTCCAGAAATTGCAAAAGATTTACTGGAACAGATTAGTTTTGAAGCTCGAAATAGCGAATATATTGACGCCAAAAGTGGTGTAAGTGCTAGGACGAGTATTACGGCATTTGAAAACCTGTTAAGCACGGCGGAACGAAGGGCCTTGATTTGTGGCGCAGATAAAACAACAGTCAGATTAAGTGATTTTCTTGGCGTAATTCCAGCAATTACCGGAAAGATTGAATTGGTCTATGAAGGCGAGCAGGAGGGAGCGGATGCTGTTGCCTTAATTTTATTGGATGAGGCGGTGAAATCTATTTTTCCAGAGTACTTTCCCAAAATAGAAAAGTTAGAACGAAAAGATACTGATGGCCCATTTGATGAGCTTATTGCATGGTTTTTTAATGGAGAAGGTTTTGAGCTCCTTGATGACTATACAGATGCAGAGTATAAACGGGCTTTGGACAGTATACCTACCTTAAACCAATTAATTAAGGAGTTTAATCCAGAAGTTATAAAAATTGATAGTTACTTCTTAAAAGAATTGCTTTTATGGGGATTGGTATCTTACAAAAAGCTAAGTAGGCATAGATTCTCTGAAGGCTTTCAATTCAAAGATCTTTATGGTAGTTTTATAAGCGGATTGTAGGTCAACGATAATTCCCTTCAATCTATGTGGTCATTTATATCATCAAATCTGTAAGGACCAACTAGGTCTATCCTGTGTTTGAAGGTTACCAAAGTAAGTAATAATAACATTAAATATAAAAAGACAATCAGGATACCTATGGGAATAAATGTTGCAGGTATTACGTGGCTTTCGAAATCGTTATACGTTAGTAAAATGAATATCGTATCAAGGAACCTATAGACGTAAATGAAAAATATGATATACAATGCAAATTCCAAATTTCGCATTTGAGGGTCTGCTATCTCGTTTTCCTTTATTTTGAAACGCATAGCATATAAAAATGTAAAATGGATAATGGTCAGAAAAGGGAAAATGTAATTATCAAATTTAAACAGATAGAATTTATTGGTATAGAGGCCATAAAAACTGAAAATAATCAATAATGGTAAAACTATTATCGAAAGCAAAAGGCTTCTTTTCCATGAAAACATGCGTAAAATCAACTTCATATTAAGTAGGTAGCTGGGATTTGGGGAACCCTTGTTTCAGAAGTAAAAACGAAGTTGAAAATTGTTTATTTGAAAAAATCGATGAACAACATTTTATGTTGGGAACATCAATAAAAGTGTGGTCAAAGCAAATAATATGCCCTGCCACACTTTCCTTTTTTACTTAAATAGTTATGTAATCCAACCTTTGTTTTGTGATGATTTGGCAAATAATACAAGGCCAATACCAATTCCAATCAACAATATAGGCATAACCACTCCTTGAACCGCGCCATAGACTTCAGCTGCATTGGTCATAAAGAAAGCGTAAGCCATTTGCACCAGAATTCCAAACAGGGAAAGCAATAAAACTGGTCGTGCCCATTTTTTACGTACAAGCAGGCCTATACTTCCTAAAACACCAGCCCAGACAGCAGTTGCAAAAGCTGCTGTCGCCCATGCTGGGGTATTTTCCAATAATTCCAATTGATCGGAAGGTAACATGGCTTTACCTTCATCAGTTATAAATGCCTGCGCTAAATAGGCCATTGCACCCATAAGGTTCCAAAGGAGAGCTACCACACTTACAATCCAAAACCATACAGGTAGCTTCGCTGTTACATTTTGTGTCATAATTTAATATTTAGTTGATTATTCCTTTCAAAATACAAAATTTATGCGAAATCGTTTTAAACTGTATTTTTAGGTCAAATTAGCATTTATGAAAAAACAGCGGTTTTATTATATAATCAGCCTGCAGTATTTAGGGTTTAGATTCAGTGGCTGGCAAAAACAACCCCAACAAAAAACCATTGAAGGAATGCTTTCAAAGACACTTAAATTCATTCTATCAGGAACGAAATTTAAAATTTTGGGTGCGGGCCGAACTGATTCCAAGGTGTCGGCACTTGATGCTGCTTTCGAATTGTTTTTAGATGACAAGCCTATAGCGGATCTTACGGTTTTTCTTGAGCTTTTCAATAGGAATTTACCCTCCGACATAAGGGCGATAGGAATTAGGTCTGTTGATGAATCGTATAATATAATAAAGGATCCTAAATCCAAGGAATATATTTATCTCTTTTCTTTTGGGGAAAAGAACCATCCCTTTTGCGCTCCTTTTATTGCTAATATTTTAGAAGATCTGGATTTGGAATCAATGAAGACAGCAGCCAAATTATTTGTTGGCAGTCATAATTTCAACGCATTTACAGTAAAAGAACAAAAAAATGCAAACAGAGTTAGGACGATTGAGATTTGTGAAATAAGGACAAACAACACGCTGAAAGCCAATTTCTTTCCACAAAAGTCATATGCGCTACACGTAAAAGGCAAGGGATTCATGAGATACCAGATACGAATGATGATGGGCGCCCTTATACAATTGGGGAAAGGGGAGTTGACGATAAACGATATAGAAACTTCGCTCACAGCCGAAAACAAGCTTCAATTGTCCTATGTCGCACCTGGCTCCGGTTTGTTGTTGAATAAGTTGGAGCTTGGCTGATTCAGCTTCACAAATATTTTTTTGTACATTGTTGCTAAACGAAAGCTCATGCAATATTGGATTTTTATTTTTTTGATTGTTCTTGGCATTTATCTAGGAATTAGTCTACTGTTGTATTTTCTTCAGGATTATTTAATGTTCAAGCCAGAAAAGCTTGCAAAGGATTTTGAGTTTTATTATGAAAACCAGGAGATTGAGGAATATAATGTAGAGACCAGGGATGGCGCGATTATAAATGGTATTCGATTTAAGGCCAAGAACCCAAAAGGAGTAGTATTTTATCTGAAAGGAAATTCGAAAAGTATAAAAGGGTGGGGCAAATTTGCCGTTGATTTTACGCGGCACGGATATGACGTATTAATGGTGGATTATCGTGGTTTTGGTAAAAGTACTGGACGACGAACCCAAAAAGCTATAAAGCGCGACCTGCAAATGATATATAATAAAGTCAAGGATATTACTCCTGAAAAATATATTATCCTCTACGGTCGCTCTTTGGGTTCTGGTTTCGCCACAAAGTTGGCCTCAATGAATAACCCGCGTATGTTGATATTAGATGCGCCCTATTATAGCCTAAGTAAGGTTACCAAGAAATATATTCCATTCATGCCGTTGTCATTACTCTTGAAATTTCCTATGCCCACTTATAAATGGTTGAAATACGTAAATTGTCCTATTCATATTATCCATGGTACTGACGATAAATTGATTCCCTACAAGACTAGTATAAAACTGTCTAAAATAAAACCAGAGTCCACACGATTGTACACTGTTATTGGCGGTGGACATAAAAATTTGAACACATTTACCGAGTATCACAAAATGCTAACTGAAATTATTACTACAAAACCAAAAGAAGTTAACCTAGAGGGCTCGAGCATCGATGTGCGACACTCTTCAAAGCGAACCAATGCAAAGGTTTAAAGGAATAGCCAAGGTTTTACTTTTTATTTATGCCTTAATTACGACTATGCTTTATTTATTACAGGAAAAACTGATTTTTCTTCCATCAAAATTACCACATGATTTTGAATATTCATTTTCCCATGATTTTGAAGAAATCAATTTAAGAACAGAAGACGGGGTTGTTTTGAATGCCATTCATTTTAAGCAAGTTAACCCTAAAGGATTAATCCTTTACTTTCATGGCAATGCAGGTGACTTGTCACGTTGGGGAAACATTACTTCCTTTTTTGTGGATAAGGAGTATGATGTTCTAGTGATGGATTATCGAACGTATGGCAAAAGTACCGGCAAACTAAGTGAGGAAGCCTTGCACAATGATGCACAGTTGTTCTATGATTATGCTTTGAAACAATATACCGAAACGCAAATAATACTATATGGCAGGTCTTTAGGAACGGGAATTGCTGCGAATCTGGCATCAAGGAATAAACCGAATAAGTTGATTCTGGAAACGCCTTATTACAGTTTGTTGGATGTTGCCAAGGAACGTTTTCCTTTTTTACCAATGAATTGGTTGATGAAATACAAACTACTATCCCATGTATTTATACAAACCGTTACATGTCCGATAACCATTTTTCACGGTACAAATGATAGCATAGTGCCCTATAAGTCGGGAAAACGGCTTTTTGATTCAATTTCCCATAAAACAATTAAATTTTACACTATAGATCAAGGGGAGCATAATAATCTTATTCAATTCGAAGCTTATTTAGAGGGTATTGATGAAGTTTTACGATAGGCTAGTCAAATAGGTCTGAGGAAAGATACCTATCCCCACGATCACAAACAATAGAGACTATCGTCCCGCTTTTAAGGGTGTCTGCCAATCTTAAAGCGGCAACAGCAGCTCCACCACTGCTCATTCCAGAGAAAATACCTTCTTCCTTTGCAAGTCTTTTTGCCATAATGGATGCTTCTTCCGAGCTCACCTCACGTACTTCATCCACTTTTTTAGCATCGAATATTTTTGGAAGATATTCTTTAGGCCACTTCCGAATACCAGGAATTTTTGACCCATCGGTAGGTTGCACACCTACTATTTGGATAGCCTTATTTTGTTCCTTTAAAAAGGTAGATGTGCCCATAATTGTCCCTGTTGTACCCATAGCAGAAACAAAATGGGTTATGTCTCCATTGGTATCCTTCCAAATTTCGGGACCTGTTGTTTTGTAATGTGCTTTCCAATTATCTTCATTTGCAAACTGATTCAACATCACAAAGCCTTCATCTTCGACTTTGGCTTCTGCATAATCACGTGCTCCTTCAATACCAACATCTGCTGGAGTGAGAGTTACTTTGGCGCCATAGGCCCGCATGGTTTGAACCCGTTCCTTGGTCGAGTTCTCAGGCATTACCAGTTCAATGTCCAGTCCGTAATTACCGGCTATCATGGCCAAAGCAATTCCTGTATTACCGCTTGTTGCCTCTATAATTTTATCATCCTTTCTAATGGTGCCTTTTTCCAATCCAACTTTGATCATATTAAATGCTGCACGATCTTTAACACTTCCCCCAGGGTTCTGACCTTCCAACTTAAAAAGAAGTTTAACATTAGGGTTTTTATTGAGCACCTTTGATTCTACTAATGGTGTATTTCCAATTAAGTCTAGTACGGTTTTAGACATTAGTTCCGGTTTTTATCTTTATTTCTGGCGTATGGAAAACAGTTGAATTGGGAGGGACTGATGATGTTACCCAAGCATTACCTCCAATAATGCTATTTGCTCCAATTATGGTTTCTCCACCAAGTATGGTAGCACTAGCGTAAATGGTCACATTGTCTTCAATGGTAGGGTGCCGTTTGGTTTGCTGTAAATTCTTGGCGACATAAAGTGCGCCTAATGTAACCCCTTGATATATTTTCACATTGTTTTTTATGATTGCTGATTCACCAATAACAACACCTGTGGCATGGTCTATAAAGAACGATTTTCCAATATGGGCTCCTGGATTAATGTCTACCCCGGTCTTACCATGCGCATATTCGGTCATAAGCCTTGGAATTAATGGTAAACCTTCTTTGTAAAGTTCATGGGCAAGTCTATAAATAGCAATGGCATAGAACCCTGGATAAGCCATATAAACTTCCTCTATCGACTTTGAGGCTGGGTCACAATCCAATATTGCCTCAGCATCAAGATTAAGACTTTCAAGTACTTTTGGCAAGGTTGCTAAATAACGTTGCCAAACCTTACCGCATAGTTTTTCGGTTTCCCAACATGCCAAGTTGGTCAACTCCTCAAAATCATTTTCCAATTTTATCAGATTTTCATCGACAGGGGTGTCAATATCAAAAAGGGTATAAAAGAGCCGCTTCGTAAATACCTCGACTTTCTCTTTTAAAGCGAACCTTAGATTAGGTTGCTTCTTATGTTCCTGAATTTTATTTATTATTGATTGATGGTCCATTTGCTTCTAATTACAAAATCAAAATTAACTATATTTTTAAAAGGAGTTTATTCCATTTGGTTAACTTTAGCTTAAAATAACCAAAGTTAAGTCGTATGCAAAACCCAGTAATTACCAAGGAGGTATTTCGTTTTTTGAAGGATTTGGAGAAAAATAATACCCGGGAATGGTTTGCTGAGAACAAATCCCGATTCAAAAATCTGGAGATAGGCGTCAAGGCCTTCTTTGCTGCTGTAATGGAAAACTTGAAGCAGCATGATGAAATAGAAAAGATGAAAATGTTCCGTATTTATAGGGATGTTCGTTTTTCCAAGGACAAAAGCCCTTATAAATCGCATCTTGCGGGTTCATTTGCTAGGGCAGGAACACGTCTAAGGGGCGGTTATTATTTACATTTAAAGCCAGGGGACAGTTTTATTGCAACAGGTTTTTGGGAACCTAATAAGGAGGATTTATTACGTATTCGAAAGGAATTGGAGTTGGATGCTGAAGAATTTAAAAAAGTGATTTACGACAAGAACTTTATGAAAATTTGGGGCGACTTGGTAGGTGATGAAGTCAAAACCGCACCGAAAGGATTTAATAAAGAACATCCCAATATTGATCTGATAAAAAAGAAACAATACATTTTTGTTCGTAAATTCTCTGATAAGGAAGTCCTTTCAAAAGATTTTGCAAGGTCGGTCGATGAATCTTTTAAGGCTATAAGACCTTATTTTGATTTGATGAGCGACATTCTCACAACAAATTTAAACGGAGAATCATTACTGGACTAAAGGATGGAGCTCAAAAATCTGGATTTGGTTTTTAATTCTTTCAATAACCATACTCATCATTCGCTTGTTCAGGGCTGAAGAATTCTTTATATAGATTTCATATTCTTCGACTGTAAACTGACCTATAATCATTCCTTTTAAGGAGTTCCTGAATTTTATGTCTTTCTGAATGGCATTTTCTACGTAACCCAACTGATTTTCAATGCTTAATTCGTAATATTTGTTCTTGTGTTTGGTGATATAATTTTGAAATGCAGCGACCAGTAACTGGTTTTGTAACTTAAGAATGGGTCTTAACGTTCTGTTCTGAAATTGCTCACCAAAACTCATTGATGGGTTGACTTTGGCCGATAAAATTTGTGGACGTATTTGCAGAAGACTCTGGGATCTATCGCTCATGACAGTAAGTTTTATTAAAGGTACTTGTTTAAGTTTTCCTTTAAAACCTCTTTAATTTATAGTTTTTAACGAGGTTATCAACATTGACCTATTTGTAAGTTCTATTTTATGGATAACAGAAAATTAATATGCATAACTCTAGTTCCCAAACTTAAACGACAATAAAAAGGCCCTAAACAACTACGTTTAAGACCTTTGTACTTTTAGTATTTATAAAATTAACTTTTAGTAATCTCAGCAGCCACAGCCTGCACTTCATCAAGCACTCTTAACAGGTTACCTCCCCATAATTTTTCAATTTCAGATTCAGAATACCCTCTTTTAATCAATTCAGCAGTTACATTCATGGTTTCAGAAGCATCTGACCAGCCCTCAATACCACCACCGCCATCAAAATCGGAACTAATGCCAACATGGTCTATGCCTATTAATTTCACTATGTAGTCAATATGATCTACAAAATCGGCAACGCTTACACCTTCAGGAACACCTTTTCTAGTCTTAACCAAATCTTTGCCAATTTTTACAACCTTTGGATAATTTTCCATGAAGGCTTCTTTTTGGGCATCGCTTAAACTTGAAAATTGAGATCTATCATACCAATCAAAACCAAGGGAATCAGCAACTTGGGAATGAACACTTTTCATATAGGCAGATAGCCTATCACTCTTTTCTGTATTTAGATATGATGTAAAAGCAACAGTTTGGACAACACCACCATTTTCTTTCATCATTTTTAGTTGGTCATCATCTAAATTTCTACTATGGTTGCAAAGTGCCCTAGCAGAAGAGTGGGAAGCAATAATTGGTGCTTTTGACAATTTTATCATTTGAACCATAGACTCCTTGGAAGGGTGTGAAATATCAATCATTATCCCTAGTCTATTCATCTCTTTTATAGCATCTTTACCCAATTCACTTAAACCATTATGTAACCATACATTATCAGCTTCACCTGTGTTGGAATCGCAGAATTGGCTATGCCCATTATGGGATAAGGATATATATCTGGCACCCAATTTATGGTACTTTTCAAAATTTGACAGGTCCTCACCAATCGGGTACGCATTTTCAACCCCTATCATGGCCACTTTTTTACCGGACTTGTTAATTCTTCGAACATCGTCTGAAGAAAGTGCGAGTTCAATTTTGTCAGGTGCAATTTCTTCACAAAGTCTGTGTATTGCATCAAATTTAGCCATTGCATTAGCCTTTGCCTTCTTATAACCCGCAGCGTTTAATGAATCTTGGCCGGTATATACAATAAGCCAAGCAACATCCAACCCGCCTTCTTCCATCTTGGGAATATTGACTTGAGTCGATAACCGTTGAGTGTAGTTTATCGAGTCTGTAAAATTCTTCACATTTATGTCGTCATGGGTGTCAATTGTAATAATTTTTTCATGTATTTCCTTGATCTTCTCATCAGAGCTTAATACTGTTTTTTTCTGGGCTTCTGAGCAAGAAAGCATTACAAGAAAGCAGGATAGATAGAAGAGATATCTCATATGATTAATTTTTATACCTACAAATAAAGCAATTTGACAACAAAACAAGCCGATTCGAAAACAAATTATTGCACATATATCTTTTAATCATCAGTTTTAGGTTGTTAATGTGAAGATGCAATATTCTGTTACTCTTAAGAAAATACAGAATTGCGCTAAATCGCATTAAAGTATAAACCTAAATCAACCTGCAACTTGAAAGCAAGAAAATTACTTTCTCACTTATCTCAGATGGAATCCATGCTGAACGAATATTCCTTTGAAGAGTTAACTTCAGAAGAGGGTTCCCATTTGAAGAAAACGTTTAATGCTTTCAAAAAATGCTTGGATCACATGATTTTTAAGCCCGCTATTCCCGTTAATCTGGAAAACTATGCGGTGGTTAGTAATCAAGCAGTGCCTTCTACAGGGCCAATGGGAAACAAAACAACGACAAACTCCACAATGCTAATTGCGAAGGTGAGTCATGAAATTAGAACGCCACTCAATGGAATTATAGGGTTTACGGATCTCCTGAGAGAAGATTGCTTATCGAAAAGGCAACTATCCAAAATTAATGCTATTCAATCAGCTTCAAATTCATTAATGGAAATCATCAATGAATTATTGGATTATTCGAAGCTTTCATCGGGGCTAGGAAGCTTTGAGAACAACAACTTCCATTTTCAGAATGTAGTTAATGACGTTGTTTATTTATGCGACACATTGATTACTAGAAAAGAGGTGAAACTAAAAACAAAAATCGATCCAAATATTCCTAAGGTATTGTTGGGAGACCCTTCAAAGCTTTCCCAGGTATTAATCAATCTTTTGGGAAATTCCATAAAATTTGTTGAAAAAGGGGAAATATCATTGAATATTAAAATTAAAAAAAGGGACCGGAATAGCATTTATCTTGAATTTATGATCAAGGATACAGGAATAGGTATATCGGAGAATAATTTAAAACACATTTTTGACCCATTTAAGCAAGCTGATCAAGACACATTTGTTAACTATGGTGGTTCAGGCCTAGGTTTAAGTATTGTAAAACAAATAATTGAAAGAAGTAAAGGGCAAATAACGGTTAGCAGCGCATTGGGAGTAGGAACTACATTCAAGTTTTTGCTCCCTTATGAAATAGGTAAAGACAAGGATATGGTAAAAAAAGAAGAAAGTACTTTTAGCTTGGATGAAGGTATAAAACAAGTCAAAAACATGGGCATTTTAGTGTTTGAAGACAATTCACTCAACCAGAAACTAATCGAGACAAGATTAAAAAGTTGGGGGTGTAAAACTTTTATCACCGATGATCCCTACACGGGTATAGCTATTTTAGAAAACCATGTAATTGATATTGTTCTAATGGATTTAAGGATGCCTAAGATGAGCGGTTTTGAAGTTACCGATTTGATAAGACAAAACGATAATCAAAACATCAAACAGGTTCCTGTTATAGCCTTAACAGCTGATTTTACAGCTCAAAACAGGGAACAATGCGAGGCTCATGGATTAAATGATTTTATATTAAAACCTTATTCGCCGGAAGAATTACTCTCTAAATTAATAAATAATAGCGTTAGTGGATCTACTTCAAAATTGGTTTGTGGTGATTCACCGAAAATAGATTTAACAAGTTTGCTTGACGATTGTATGGGAGAGTACGAATTATTGGAAAACCTAATTTCATTATTCAAACAAAATGCTATTGAGTTCATCGGTGCTTGCTGTATTCATCTAAAAAACAAAGACTATGAAGGTATTGGTTTTGCTTCGCACAAGATTAAGTCAGGTTTGGCAATGTTGAAAACAAACTCATTGTTGTCAATTGTAGAGAAGATGCATGACCTTGGCAAAAATGGCACTGGTTTGGATGAATTGGAAAAACGCTATACAGCATTCATAATTGAGTATTCAATAATTGAGAAAGCGTTAGATATTGAAATGGAAAAACTTGGAAACATAAAATAAAACCTAATGGATAAGAAAAGACTTTTGCTTGCAGAAGACGATGAATTGTTGGCATCCCTACTTAATTACCGACTTGAAAAAAGCGGTTATCAGGTAAGCTTGAGCAATAATGGAAAAGAGGTAAAAGATCATCTGGCAAAAGAAATGCCGGATTTGATTATTAGTGATATTATGATGCCGTATTTCTCGGGACTTGAACTCATTGATTTTGTACGCAATGAGTTAAAATCCAAAACACCCATTATTATTATTTCATCTGCCGGCAATGAAGAAAACGTATTAAACGCATTTAATCTAGGTGCCAATGACTTCATTTCAAAACCAGTGAGTCCGGCAGAACTGATTGTGCGCGTAGAAAGAGAATTAGCCAAAAATCAGTAATTGTTCGAAAAACTAACATACAAGACAATTCCATTAATAAGTGTGCCAAAGATCCAAACGGATCTTTTGTGGGATTTAACTATGTTGTTTATAGGCTTGGCTATTATTATTATTTCAACAATTTTCTATTTCAGAAATAAACTTACGAACACTGCGCGTAGAGTGCAGGAAAAGAAAAAGGAATTGTCTCCCATGATCAGTGAATTTATCTTTTATTCCAATGATGCTCCAAAAGAAGAGAAGCACATATATATCAAGCATAAAATCCTAATAAGGGAATTATTGAAAAATGACTTCGACCGTAAGGTGCTTATCAGCATACTTCTTGATTTAAGGAAAGATGTATCTGGTGAGACCCAAATGCAGTTAATTCATCTCTATAAAAATTTAGGCTTACACGAAGACGCCTACAAAAAATTGAAGAGTTGGAGGTGGGAAGTAGTTGCCAAAGGCATATTGGAGCTAACGCAGATGCAAGTAACCGAGTCATACCAATTTATTGTTGGGTTTATCAATAATAAAAGAAGTGTTATTAGAAAACAGGCAGAAATTGCTACTGTAACCCTTAAAAATGAGGGGATTTCCCATTTTATGGATACTACAAAATATAGAATTTCTGAATGGCAACAACTGGTGCTTCTAGAAGTTCTACGAAACAACAAAGATTTTGAACCTCCCAGATTCAAAGCTTGGCTTACTTCAAAAAATAAGCATGTGGTTCTATTAGCTCTCAGACTCATAAAACACTTCAACCAGAATGATGCAAAAGCGTCCTTAATCGAACTATTGAAACATCGCAACAACCAAATTAAGGAAGAAGCAATATACTGTCTGAGGGAATTTCATGTGGTAGAAGCTTTAGACACCTTGAAATTGGTGTTTTGGAGATGCTCAACAGATATAAAAATCTTAATTCTGGGGGCCATTGCAGATTTAGGTGGTATTGGGGATATCGAGTTTTTAAAACAGATAGAGCATAAGAGGCTCCATTTTTTGGTAAAAAGTAAGGCATTAAATGCAATCAATTCGATTGCCCCAGAAAGTGTTATGCCGACAAAAGATATTGAAAGCACTGAAAGAATTCTTGTTCCAGAAGATTTAATAAAAGAAACCATGAAGGAAGAAGTCAATGAAGAAAGACCCACTGAGGATGCTATTTATGAATCAAAGGAGATTCCACCTGAAGAAATTGAATCCGTATCCCTTGAAATTGATTTACCAATAAAGGAAGAGGAAATAGAGGGAAAGACTGTTTTGGAGAATCTAGAAGTAGAGGAATTATTAGACTTTTTACCCATAGTTGTACCTGGTGAAACCAAATCTGAAGAAACTGAAATTGATGTTAATGAAATTGATATTGTTTACAAAGAAGTCTATTCTTCAAAGAAATCTGAAGAAATTGAGGTAGATGTTAATCTTCTAGACGTTATATATAGTGAAATTATTGCCAGTAAGAAATCTGAAGAAGAAGAAGAATTAGTTGAGGACATTAACCA
>Ga0316201_10002585_pt1 | contig 12931 bp, 10 predicted proteins | sample CS6wburrow_MG_FD_204516 | JGI IMG/M metagenome (GOLD analysis project Ga0316201, IMG submission 204516) | Coastal sediment microbial communities from Delaware Bay, Delaware, United States - CS-6 worm burrow | ecosystem: Environmental > Aquatic > Marine > Coastal > Sediment | place: USA... | reverse complement strand
CCCTAAAGTGAGCAAATTCTACCTAATTTTCATGACTAATTAGCGATGCTGCGAAGTATTGTGATTGCTTTTCAGTTTATTGTTGCAAAGGCTTGTTGCTCGGATCAAATATTTGTTTCTTTGCATGAATCATGGGTCAAAAAATCGTATTAATTACAGGGGGCTCTTCCGGAATAGGCAAATCAGTCGGGATTTATCTCAAGGCTAGAGGATATAAAGTCTATGGTACCACACGAAATTTAAAAAACCACAGCGAATTTAAGGATTTTGAATTGCTGGAGCTGGATGTTCGCAACGTAAACAGTATCAGTAAGGCCATTAATACCATCAAGGCCAGGGAAGGAGGTATAGATGTTCTGGTCAATAATGCAGGCATAGGCATCACCGGACCTATTGAGGAAACTCCCAATGAGGAGATACAAAAAACCTTCGAAACTAATTTTTACGGCCCCCTGAATATGATGAAAGCAGTACTACCGTTAATGAGGGATCAGAAAGAAGGCATCATAATTAATATTACTTCTATCGCAGGTAAAATGGGGCTTCCCTACCGGGGTATTTATTCGGCAACCAAAGGAGCGCTGGACCTGGCTACGGAGGCTATGCGACTCGAGACCAAGGGATTTGGAATAGAGCTGGCGACTCTGGCACCGGGAGATTTTGCGACCAACATAGCATCTGGGCGGTACCATGCACCCATTTTGGAAACTTCACCATACCAGAAGCCGTATCAGAAAACGCTAGATTTGATCAATGCTGATGTAGATGAGGCTGGCGATCCAATAGCCGTTGCCAGGAAGGTGTATAAGATCATCAATTCATCGTCGCCACATGTGCATTATACCGTAGGGAGTTTTATGCAGAAATTCTCTATCAGATTAAAAAAAATCTTGCCAAGTAAAGTCTACGAGAACTTACTTAGAAACCATTATAAATTGTAGTTTTGTAGCGCATTTGAATAAATCCATGTTTACAATCAAAAATCAAGCTAAGCAAATAACGATCCTATGAAATTTTTTATTGATACTGCAAATTTAGATCAGATCAGAGAGGCCCAGGAATTAGGGGTTTTGGATGGAGTTACTACCAATCCATCCCTTATGGCAAAAGAGGGTATAACAGGTAGGAACAATATTCTAAAACACTATGTGGATATCTGTAATATTGTGGACGGAGATGTCTCAGCTGAGGTTATTGCTACGGATTTAAAAGGAATGATAAAAGAAGGGGAGGAGTTGGCCGATCTTCACGAACAAATTGTGGTTAAAATACCAATGATACGTGATGGTGTTAAGGCCCTGAAATATTTTTCTGATAAAGGGATTCGCACCAATTGTACCCTGGTCTTTTCACCTGGTCAGGCACTTTTGGCTGCCAAAGCGGGCGCTAACTTTGTATCTCCTTTTTTAGGGAGGTTAGATGATATATCAACAGATGGATTAAATTTAATAGCAGAAATAAGACTTATATACGATAATTATCAATTTGAAACGCAGATCCTTGCTGCGTCTATTCGACATACCATGCATATCGTTGAATGTGCTAAACTAGGTTCGGATGTAATAACAGGTCCTTTATCCTCGATTGAAGGATTACTGAAACATCCCCTTACCGATATTGGGTTGGAAAAATTTTTGGCCGACTATAAAAAGGGGAATTAAAAAATCAGGGAATTAGCTACGCCTTAGAAAGAGCGATATATATTTGCGAAGGCATCGATGATGATACCGTCTTTAGCTATAATACTCTTATTGGGGTTGTACACAATTAAGGCACGGGCTGTTTTGTCAAAATTATTTGCCCAATACTGTTCATTTTTATCGAGGTTATATTTATCTACAACAGACATCCAGCGGGCATGGTCTGTTCGTAAACTGATTCCCACAAAACGGTATTCCGGACGTTTTAATTTTAATTCTTCAACCCGTTTCATTATGTTTCTAAAATGTCCGGGTTCTGCTGCAGACCAGAAGTAAAACACCACTTCCTTTCCTTTATCAATACCCGAAAGCATTACTTCATTCCCTGCATAATTAGTTAAGGTTAATTGAGGCAAAGATTTAGAAGGTTGCATATTGATGATCCCCTGGTACAGCGTATTTATTTCTTCGTTATGTCTGTTATTCTTAGAAAGTTCTTGGAATGCTGCGATAAAGTCTATGTTGTGCTCTTCCGTATCGTGTTTTAATAAATAATCAATGGCCACATTCCGGAATAAGTTATCACGTAATTCTTCCTGAGTAATTAAGCTATCAATCAATTTAAGTTTATGCTTATTAAAATGCAATTGTCTGCTAACTTCCTCTAAGCTACTACCACAATTCTTTTTGCATTGATTGTACGCTAAGTTACCCAAGTGGTATTTCATAAAATTATAATAGGGCCGGAGGTACGTAAGCTCATCATTATTGTAATTGATGTTTTGGCGATAATCATAAAAGTCTTCTGGTAAATCGTGCATATTACCCTCGCCGCTTCTTCTTCTATGATAGAAGGGATACGCTTCCATTGAAATATTGGCATTATACACTATGCCTGCTTTTGCCAATTCGTAAGCTTTTCGGGATATTTGAAATTCCGTCTTAGTTTGTTCCAGAAGCTGGAGCTTATTCTGCAAAAGGGAATCTATTTTTTGATGGAAAGGTTCTGGTTCTAACCTATAAAGAGAATATACAAGATCTTCCTCTTCTTCATTGGCAAGGAACATTTCAAGGAGGAAGTTGTTAATCTCTTCACCTTTTCCGGAAAAAATCAGGGATTCATCAAAATCCGCGGTGTTCAGTCTAATTTGCAGGCTGTCCCCATTCTCTAGAAAAACATACTGTAGTTCAGGGTGGTGATAAAAGTGATGTAAGCCTTCAGCAACGGAATCCAAAGCAAACGCAAAGCGGTTATTCTCGTCTAATTTTACTGAATCGATAGGTTTTTCGCCTTTAAAAAGGACCACCTGATCGCTTGTGGGATTTACGATTTCACCTGCGAAAAAAACTTGTTTTGTATTGTTTTGTTTTTCTCCGCAGTTTACTACGAGCAGACCAATAAAGAAATAGTGTAAAATTTTAACCATCTTTTATCCGGATCATAATGTAGACAAATCTAAAGAAACCTAAGGCTGGCCCTTGTTAATGGGGCGTTAAAAATAGCGATACCCTGTTAATGTTTCGACTAAGAGAACCCATTTGGGGTTTATTGGTACATCGGCTTAATTTTACCTATTTTTGCAAAAAATTTAAAGGATCTAGTATGCTGTCTGTATCAAATTTATCGGTGCAATTTGGAAAAAGAATTTTGTTCGATGATGTAAATATAAGTTTTACACAGGGTAACTGTTACGGAATTATAGGGGCCAATGGTGCCGGTAAATCAACATTTTTACGAATTCTTTCAGGGGATACGGATCCAACATCCGGACATGTTCATCTGGAACATGGGAAAAGGATGTCGGTATTAGAACAGAACCATAATGCCTATGACGACAATACGGTTTTGGAGACCGTGGTCATGGGGAACAAACCACTTTTTGAAATAAAAAAGGAAATAGATGCATTGTATGCTGATTATACGGATAAGAACGCCGATAGAATAGGAGAACTGCAAGTATCCTTTGAAGAAATGAACGGATGGAATGCAGACAGCGATGCTGCTGCATTATTATCCAGTTTGGGGATACGTGAAGAATTCCATTATACGCAGATGTCAGACCTGGATGCGAAACTAAAGGTAAGAGTCTTATTGGCACAAGTGCTTTTTGGTAATCCCGATGTGCTGGTGATGGATGAACCTACCAACGACCTGGATTATGAGACAATTGAATGGCTCGAAAATTTCCTGGCTAATTATGATAATACGGTTATTGTAGTGTCTCACGACCGCCACTTTCTGGATGCCGTTTGTACCCATATTGCAGATATTGATTTTAGTAAAATGAATTTGTATTCAGGGAACTACACCTTCTGGTACGAAAGCAGCCAGTTAGCAGCAAGACAAAGGGCTCAGCAGAACAAGAAGGCAGAGGAAAAAGCCAAGGAACTTCAGGAATTCATTATGCGATTCAGTGCCAATGTAGCCAAAAGCAAACAGGCAACCTCCAGGAAGAAGATGTTGGAAAAATTAAAAATAGAGGACATAAAACCTTCCAGTCGCAGATACCCCGCGATTATATTTGACAGGGAACGAGAGGCAGGAGACCAAATTTTGCATGTTGAAAATCTTTCGGCACGAAGTGAGGACGGTACATTGCTTTTTGACAATGTCAATATCAATCTTGCCAAAGGAGACAAAGTGGCACTATTATCCAGAGATTCCAGGGCTACTACGGCATTCTACGAGATCATAAACGGGAACAGAAAACCCGATAGTGGCTCCTTTAAATGGGGAATAACAACAACCCAATCCTATTTGCCAGCCGATAATTCTCATTTTTTTAATGAAAACATCAATTTGGTCGACTGGTTGAGGCAATGGGCTAAAACGGAAGAAGAACGAGAAGAGGTTTATATCCGTGGCTTCCTGGGCAAAATGCTTTTCAGTGGCGAAGAGGCATTGAAAAAGTGTACGGTTCTTTCGGGAGGAGAAAAGGTCCGATGTATGCTCAGTAGAATGATGATGCTCAGGGCCAATGTTTTAATGCTGGACGAACCTACCAATCATCTGGATCTTGAAAGCATTACAGCCTTTAATAATTCCCTGAACAATTTTAAAGGAACCATACTCCTTACCACCCATGACCATCAGTTTGCTCAAACTGTGGCCAATCGGATCATCGAATTAACACCTAAAAATACGATTGACCGTTACTTAACATTTGATGAGTATATGCACGATAAGAACATTAAGGAGCAACGTGAAAAGATGTATGCCGTCCCGGTATAAAAGAAAATGTGGTAATAACAATTTCGGATGATATCAGGAATAATAGACTATCAAACAAAAAAAGCGTTCAATGAACGCTTTTTTTAATGTTGTTTTCTGGCTAACTAAGCATTGAAATACTTGCTATTCCAGATCGCCGGATTAAAATTCTTACCCAGGGCAAAGCCATAAAAAATCACGACAGATGCAATGGATTTGAACATAAAAAAATAGATAATCCAGAATTCGGCCCTGGAATTACCTTTCGAAAATAAGCCTTCAGGCACCAATAAAGTGACCAGGTACGCTATTAAAAGAACAATTGAAGTTAAGTTCGATATGTTCTTGAAAGGCCATGCAAAAAGCTTACGGAGCGGAGAAAGGTCATTACCCCAGCGATGTATCAAATAAAAATAGTCGTTGCCAATAGGGGCAAAAAGTAAAGGATCGTCCTTGTCCTCTAAACGAAACAGTTTAGATGGTGCGATAATTTTGAACCCTTTCAATTCTATAGTATGTGCCTTTTCCAAATCTTTGATTTTGGATATGGCTTCCTGAGGTATTTCACCCTTAAAATATTTGGAATCAAGAAATCGAAGTCGGTAATCTATGCATATCACCTTTATCTGATCTAAATGATAAATCCTTTTGGTATCCAGCAGATCAAATGTAAATTCATTGTGAAGTTGCCCGGAACTCCCTGCAAGGGTTTGTGTAATTCGTTCCTCTTTTTCTGTATCCTTGCGAAGGAGTTCATAAACCTCCTTTAGTAATAAGTCGCCGGAGCCTTCTTTTTGGGTAGCAAGAGAAAGTTTCTCCTCAATGTTTGTTCTTTTAAACAGCATTCTTTTTTTTTAGCAAGTGCAACAAAAATACACAATAGGACTTCTCGATGCAACCACCCTAATGTCCTAAATAAATGTTAAAATAATGTTAAAATCGATTAACGTCAACGAAGAGTTCATGTTTTAAAGCTCAGTATTGTATATTGTCGAACTTTTCAAACCGTTTATCGATTTTTTAAAAATTTATTTTTGTACATGAGGTCCCGATCTTTCTTAAAGCTTGTTTTATTTCTTCTTATATCTGGAACCTCTTTTGGGCAGTTTGTATTGCCTGAATCCATTCCAAGTGATTTTAAAAAGACCATATATACAAGTACCGTTGAAACCGGAAATCATACAACCTTATTATCGGCTTTAGAGGCCAGTGATATGCATGGAATGTTAGAAGGGGATGCCCCTTTTACCGTATTCGCTCCATCCGATAAAGCATTTAATAAGCTTTCATCCGAGAAAATAAAAGAGCTACTTAAACCTGAAAATAAGAAGGAACTTCAGGATGTGGTTGCCTATCATATGGTTGCCGGAAATCTCTCAGCATCTAAAATCTTAAGAGCCCTCGATCGTGGTAAGGGTACTGCAAGTTTTACTACAGTGCAGGGGAATAAGATTAAAGCCAGTATGGAAGGATTAGATATTATTCTTTCGGATGGTTTAGGAAATAAGGCGAAGATAACAGTTGCTGATGGGGATCAGTGTAATGGCGTGCTGCATATCATAGATAGCGTTATTTTACCCCGACAGTTGTAAAGAAATATTACCGTAATTCTGCTCCCAGCTTCTCTTCATACGACACCTTTATTTTATTCATTATTCTGTCTATTTGCTTATCGGTCAGCGTTTTGGTGTCGTCCTGTAAAGTATAGCTAACAGCGTATGATTTTTTCCCTTCTGGCAATTTATCACCGGTATACACATCAAAAAGTGAGATATTTTTCAATAACTTTTTTTCCGTTTGATAGGCAATATTCTGGACTTCACTAAACGAAATATCTTCATTTAATAGGAGGGCGAAATCCCGTTTAACTTCCGGGAATTTAGGGATCGGTTTATAAACGATCTTTTTGTTTTTGGCCAGTTCTGTCATGGCCTTCCAATCGAAGTCTGCAAAAAGCACTTCCTGTTTTATATCAAACTTTTTAAGTAATGTTCCCTTTACGACCCCTAATGTTACCAGAGGGGTCTTTTTTATTTTCAGGCTTAGGCCTTCGGAAAAAACAGGCGGGAATGTCCCATCCGTACTATATCCCTCGAGGCCTAGCCTTTCGAGGATTTGTACCACTACGGCCTTTAAGAAGTAGAAATCCGTCCTTTTGGATTCATAGGTCCAGCTATCGGCAGTACGATTTCCCGTGATCAACAAAGTAAGATGGTCCGTTTCGCGGTGACCCCCATCCGAGACCTCATAGGTTTTTCCAAATTCGAACAATCGTAAATTTTGACGCTTTCTGTTGATATTATGAGCTGCAGCTTCGAGACCGCAAAACAACATGGACTGTCTGAGTACTGATAATTCGGAACTAAGAGGATTTAAGATCGCTACTCCCTTTTTAGCCCAGTTCGGATCTATCTCTTTAACAAATTCGGGATTACTCAAACTATTAGAAAGGATCTCAAAAAACCCTTGGGCAGCAAGAAGATCGCCAATACGATTCTGTAGTTTGTAATCATCAAATTTCGAGGTAGTAGCTATGGAAGCATTTAATTTGTTTTCGAAGTGGATGTTGTTATATCCATATACCCGAAGGATTTCTTCAATGACATCGACTTCCCGTTGAACATCGATCCTGTAGAAGGGTATGATAAGTCCCAGACCTGATTCGGTTACACTTTTCACCTGAATATCTAAGGATGTGAGGATCGATTTGATAGTATCCTGAGGAATTTCCTGCCCAATGAGGGTGTTGATTTTTTCGAAAGTTAAAAAGACCTGATAATCCTCTTTCTTTTTGGGATAAATGTCTACGACATCCGAGGTTATATCTCCTCCGGTAAGCTCGCAAATAAGCACTGCCGCCCTTTGCAAACAGTATTCTACATTGTCGATGTCGATGCCTCGTTCAAAACGAAATGAGGCATCGGTACTCAGCCCATGTCTTTTCGCTGTTTTTCTGACGGATATTGGATCGAAATAGGCGCTTTCAAGAAAGATAGATTTGGTTTTCTCTGTAACCCCTGTATTAATGCCCCCAAAAACTCCGGCGATACACATCGGTTTTTCACCATCACAGATCATAAGATCATCCTGGTGGAGCGTATGTTCTTCTCCATCCAAGGTCATAAACTTGAATCCCGCTTTAGCGTTTTTCACAATAATCTTTTTCCCAAATATCCGGTCTGCATCAAAGGCGTGCAAGGGTTGTCCCAGTTCGTGAAGCACATAATTCGTGGCATCTACCACATTGTTTATTGGCTTAAGGCCAATTGCTTTTAAGCGATTCTTAAGCCAGTTGGGAGAAGGTTGAACTATCAGATTGCTAATGGTAACCCCACAATATCGGGGAGCCAAAGCACTATCTTCCACACTGACTGCGATCTGAAGTGATCTGTTGGCAATGTTGAAATTGCTTATAGAAGGCGTTAAGAGTTCTAAAGGCATTCCCAACTGCCGCAGGCCAGCCTTTAAATCCCTGGCGACTCCATAATGACTCATGGCGTCGGCCCTGTTCGGGGTTAGCCCTATCTCCAAAACTTCGTCAATTTCTATTTCAAAAAGGGATGCACATGGGGTTCCTGGTTCCAGTGCAGGATCCAGGATCATTATGCCTTCATGGCTTTCACCCAACCCAAGCTCATCCTCGGCACAGATCATTCCATAACTCTCTTCCCCGCGGATTTTTCCTTTCTTAATGAGTAACGTTTCCCCATTGTTCATATGCAAGCTGGTACCTATAGTTGCTACCGGTACCTTTTGCCCTTTCGCCACATTTGGTGCCCCACAAACTATTTGGACTGGCGCGTCTTCACCAATATCTACAGTGGTGAGTTTAAGTTTGTCTGCGTTGGGATGTTTTATACATGTGAGTACATGACCAACAACAACTCCTTTTAGCCCGCCTTCAACAGATTCAAATGGTGTAATACCTTCAACTTCAAGACCCAGGTCCGTCAAAAGTTCTGCCGTACGCTTGGATTCCCAATCGAGTTTTATAAATTGTTTTAACCAGTTATAGGAAATATGCATTGGTTAGTTTTAAGCCATCAAATATAAAACAATGCAATAAGACATTCAACGTAAGAAGTGGCGAAACACCACAATTTTATAAACTGTTAATATTCTAATTGCGATATTTGTGTTCCAAAAAGAAAATTATGAAGTATTTCGGTCTACTTATAGCTGTTTTTTGTTTTTTATTATCCTGTAAAAAAGACGTCCAAACGGTTCTTCAACAAGGCGTATGGCGGGGCAGTATGGAAGTTCAGGAGGGGCATCGGCTTCCTTTTAATTTTTCACTTCAAAAAAACGAATCTGGTTATGTAATGGAAGTGTTCAACGCGCAGGAAGTACTTACGATAGATGAGATTACAATGGTAAATGATTCTATTTATATTAAAATGCCCGTATTTGAGGGGTATATAGCAGCTACCTATACTGAAAATGGGATCGATGGTAGTTTTATAAAAGAAAGTTTAGACAGGGTAGTGCCGTTTAATGCTGTTTATGGAGACAGTACCCGCTTTGGCCTCAATAATAAGCCCAATACCAATGTCTCAGGAATATGGGAAACAGCATTCAGCAAGGATACTGAAGATGCGTATATGGCCAAAGGTATTTTTAAACAGGAGGATGGAAAAGTAACGGGTACCTTTCGAACCACAACCGGTGATTACCGCTATTTAGAGGGAGTGTTAGATGGGGATTCGCTAAAACTTTCGACCTTCGACGGGGCTCACGTATTTTTGTTCCTGGCCAAAGTTTCTGATAGTACCCTCCAGGGTACTTTTTATTCGGGGAATCACTTTAAAGAACCCTTTGTAGGTGTGCGCAATGAAAGCTACGAACTGCCGGATGCCGATTCTTTGACCTTTATAAAAGAAGGGTACGACAAATTAACCTTTTCCTTCCCCGATGCTGAAGGAAACATTATTTCCATAGAAGATCCAACGTACCAGAATAAAGTAATAATTGTTCAAATTATGGGCACCTGGTGCCCAAATTGTTTGGATGAATCGAAGTTCCTGGTCCAATATTTAAAGAACAACCCACATCCCGATCTGGAGGTTCTTGCCTTGGCCTTTGAATATGCTAAAACGGATTCATTGGCATGGAAGGGAATATCCAGATTAAAAGAAAGGATAGGAGTAAGCTATCCTGTGTTACTGGCACAAGTTGGTACTTCCAACAAGGAAACGGCCAATGATAAATTACCCATGTTAAATCATATACTATCTTACCCAACAACAATTTTCATTGATAAAAAGGGACAAGTTAGGAAGATACACACCGGATTCAATGGTCCGGCTACCGGGGAAAAATACGAGGAATTTAAAAACGAATTTGATGCTTTTGTCAATAGTCTCCTCAACGAATAAAAAAGGCCCCTCATAGTATGAAAGGCCTTTCATGGTGGCAAAAAAAAATAATCAAATGATGGTTGATTTACCCAACCAGATATTTTCTTTATTTAAGATGAGATAGTCATCAGAATCACGTATGTTTTCGGAAATAAAATCCCCGATATGGTTGGTGCCATATTTGCTGGAAGTATTGAGATCCGGGGATACTATTTCTTTCTTTATCGATTTTAAAACTGCGATGACTATGGCTCTGGATTCTTCGTCCAGTTTAAAATGGTCTAACAACATGGCTGCTGATAGAATGGAAGCTACGGGGTTAGCAATATCCTTCCCTTTTGCCTGTGGAAATGAGCCATGTACGGGCTCGAACAAGGCATTGTTTTCTCCAACAGAGGCCGATGGTAAAAGGCCTATGGATCCGCCAATAGCGCTTCCTTCGTCTGAAAGAATATCACCAAACATATTTTCAGTGAGGATCACATCGAACTGCGGAGGATTTAACAAGAGCTGCATGGCAGCATTGTCTATAAACATAAAATCCAGGGTTACCTCGGGATAACTTTCCCCTATTTTCTTAACGACTCTGCGCCACAAACGCGAGGATTCGAGCACATTAGCTTTGTCGACCATGGTAACTTTTTTGCGCCTGGTTTTGGCTGCTTTGAAAGCCATATGGGCAATTCGGCTCACCTCGGCTTCTGTATACGCACAGGTATCAGAGGCCATAGTTCCATCAGGGCTTAGATGTTTCTCACCAAAATAAATACCTCCGGTTAGTTCCCTGTAAATGACAAAATCTGTCCCTGCAATAATTTTTTTCTTTAGGGGCGATTTTTCCATAAGGGTAGGAAAAACTTTTATAGGTCTGATGTTACAAAACAAACCTAATTCCTGCCGTAAGCGAAGTAGTCCCTGCTCTGGTCTTATTTTGGCATCAGGATCATTATCGTATTTAGGGTCTCCAATGGATCCAAATAAAACAGCGTCAGATTCCCTGCACAAGGCCAGGGTTTCCTCCGGCAATGGATCACCTGTTTTATCCATGGCAACAGCCCCTACCAGAGCCTCTGTAAAGGTAAATTCATGCCCAAAAGATTCTTCTACTGCTTGCAAACATTTAACGGCCTGGGCTGTAACTTCCGGTCCAATCCCGTCACCTTTCAATAATGCTATTTTGAGTTTCATTAAGCCAAACTTTCAATATTTATACTTGTTACCTCAATGATTTGATGAATGTCATCATCTAAAATTTCTTTTTTACGATCGGCAAACTTTAAAAACTCTTCGTATACCTTGTCTAATTGCAATTTCGTTAATTCATATCCAATATTTTTGGCCCTGTAAGCCAAGGCAGCCCGTCCACTCCTGGCTGTCAAAACGATGGAAGAGTGGTCTACACCTACCTCTTTGGGGTCTATGATCTCATAGGTCTCCCTTTTCTTAATAACACCATCCTGGTGAATGCCAGAGCTATGCGCAAAGGCATTAGAACCTACGATAGCCTTGTTGGGCTGCACAGGCATCCCCATTTTTTCAGAAACCATAAGGCTGGTGCTATAGAGTAACTTGCTGTTGATATCCGTATCTAAATTGAGGTAGGGATGTTGTCTCAGAATCATTACAACTTCCTCCAGCGAAGTATTACCTGCCCGTTCGCCAATGCCATTTATGGTACATTCTATCTGCCTGGCTCCGTTAATAACACCTGCAATGGAGTTGGCAGTTGCCAATCCAAGATCGTTATGACAATGACAAGATAAAATGGCCTTTTCAATACCCTTGACGTTCTCCTTTAAAAATTTCATTTTGGCGCCATATTCTTCCGGAAGGCAATACCCGGTCGTATCCGGGATATTAAGCACCGTTGCCCCGGCTTTAATGACTTCTTCGCAAACCAGGGCCAGGTATTCATTATCGGTCCTGCCCGCGTCTTCGGCATAAAACTCAATGTCCTCTACAAAGGTTTTGGCATATTTAACAGCATCTACGGCCCTCTCTAAAATTTTATCTCTCGTGGAATTAAACTTGAACTTTATATGAGAATCTGAAGTACCGATCCCGGTATGAATTCTCGGTCTTTTGGCATGTTTCAATGCTTCCGCAGCTACTTCAATATCTTTTTTTACGGATCTTGTTAACCCGCATACAGTTGCATTTTTTACCACTTTAGCTATCTCTTTCACTGAATTAAAGTCGCCAGGGCTGGAAATAGGGAACCCTGCTTCAATAACATCGACACCCAGGGTGTCTAGTCTTTCAGCGATCACTAATTTTTGCTTTGAATCTAATTTACAACCAGGTACCTGCTCTCCATCACGTAGGGTAGTATCAAAAATGTATACCTTATCTTTGCTCATTATAATTATTTAATTTTGTCCACCTTTACGAATGTATCACAACCAGTTATAACTCGTTTTCCAGCAAATGGACATTTACAACGTTAATATACTTTTAAGGGTGATTAAGTAACTGATATTCAATACACTAACACTAGTTTTTTACGATGACAAATGTACATAAAGATGCATTATTTGTTTTGGTAAAATCCCTTTCTAAATCGGAAAAGCGGCAATTTAAGCTATATGTAGGGAGATTGGGAGTAAATACAGATGCCAAATTTCTGGCTCTATTTAATCTACTGGACAAGATGAAAGCCTACGATGAGAAGATCATCCTTGGCAGTGGGATTGTTAAAAAGTCCCAGTTGTCTAATTTAAAGG
>Ga0316201_10002584_pt1 | contig 12932 bp, 13 predicted proteins | sample CS6wburrow_MG_FD_204516 | JGI IMG/M metagenome (GOLD analysis project Ga0316201, IMG submission 204516) | Coastal sediment microbial communities from Delaware Bay, Delaware, United States - CS-6 worm burrow | ecosystem: Environmental > Aquatic > Marine > Coastal > Sediment | place: USA... | reverse complement strand
GTTAATGGCGAAGACATTCGTAATCGTAATAAAAAATCTATGGCTATTTCTGCCTTGCGAAGTTGGTTATTTAACCACTTTGTTAGTAAGCGCATCAGCGAACTGGACTATCAACAGTTACTAAATGGCGATGCCTTGTCACTTAGCGGTAGTAATAGCTTTTTTATTCATACTGAAAACGACGAGCAATTACTCGACATTACGAAATCAAGATTGGCGCAAGCAGACGTGCTAATTACTGCGCCCTTATGGGGAGAGGGAGAACTTGACAGTCAAAATGAAGCGCTTTTATTCGAGCAAAAAACAGCAGATGAGAATGAACAAGTTTGCAAGGCGCTTGCTAGCTTAAAGTTAAGTCAACAAAGACGCCCTATTTTGCTCTTTGTTGAAGATTTTACGGCGCAAATAAGCGATAATTCAGCAGTGCTTTCGTTTAGCTTGCCCTCGGGGTGCTTTGCGACTTCTGTATTGCGAGAAATTGCAAACATAAGAGTGGGTTCGTAAACCTAAAATTAGTACTCACGATAGCAACGGGCTATCATTATTTTAAACCTAAGGGCTACCAAAGGATTTCACAGTTTATGCGAATATTGCTCAGCAATGACGACGGTGTGTTTGCTAAAGGAATAGAAGTTATGCACCGTTACTTGAGTAAAACACACAAAGTAACGGTTATCGCACCTGACAGAAATTGCAGCGGTATGAGTAGCGCATTGTCGTTACAATCACCTTTACGTATTCAGCAAAATGAACTGGGGTTTTACTCCGTAAATGGTACACCATCAGATTGCGTGCAACTGGGTGTGAACAGTGGCCAATTTGGCGAGCCAGTACTTGTGGTTTCAGGTATCAATCACGGGCCTAATTTAGGCGACGACACTATTTATTCTGGCACTGTAGCCGCAGCTTTAGAAGGTCGGCACTTAGGCCTTCCTGCACTAGCCGTTTCCTTATGTTCTCATAAACAATCAAACGAACATGAATATTTTGAGACAGCAGCACAGTTAACCTGCCAAATTATCGATAAAATAGCCGATCATCCACTAGAGATTAATCAAATACTCAACATAAATGTACCTAATTTACCGCTTGAACAAATAAAAGGAATTAAAGCCACTCGCTGCGGCAAACGCCATCGCGCTGAAACCATGATCAACAGCGCAGATCCATTTGGCAAAACCATTTATTGGTACGGAAAATTAGGCAAAGAACTAGACGCAGGCGATGGCACCGACTTCCATAGTGTAGCTAAGGGCTATTGTTCAGTTACACCGCTTTCTACCGACATGACCGTACATCAACAAATACCCTCAATGAAATCTTGGTTGGAGGCATAAGTATGGCCTCACGAAAAGGATTACATTTAGCAAGTGTACTTAAAAATGAAGGCATAACGAATGAACTTGTCCTTTCTACAATTGCCAATGTACCACGAGAATTTTTCTTACCCGCTGCACTTGCTCACAAAGCATATGAAAATACAGCATTACCGATAGGTCAAGGACAAACCATATCTCAGCCTTATATTGTCGCTAAAATGACAGAGTTATTATTAGCGGGTGTTGGACAAAGTGCCAAGGTACTTGAAATTGGCACAGGTTCTGGATATCAAACTGCTGTATTGGCTAGTATTTTTTCACAAGTGTGTAGCGTTGAACGAATAAAGTCCCTGCAATTTCAGGCAAAAAGAAGGCTTAACCAGCTCGACCTTCATAACGTAAAAATGAAACATGGTGATGGCTGGCAAGGTTGGCCAAGTAAAGGACCATTTGATGCAATTATTGTTACTGCAGCAGCTTCAGATTTACCGCAACAACTTATTGAACAATTAGCTGAGTTAGGAAGACTAGTCATTCCGGTAGGCAAAGGCCAACAAAACTTAATGTGTATAGACAAAGCAGATGGCAAAATTAAACAAGATGTTATTGAAGTGGTGAACTTTGTGCCTTTAGTTGCCGGAGATATACTTTGAAACTATTTACTACTTTATACGACGCCTGCTTAAAGTGGGCAAAACACAGACACGCTGAGAAATATTTAGCGGGCTTAAGTTGTGCTGAAAGTACATTTTTCCCTGTTCCCCCCGATGTCATGCTTGCACCTATGGTGTTAGGTCAACCAGACAAAGCTTGGCGATTTGCCTGGATCACAACCATCGCTTCGGTACTGGGCGGAATTATTGGTTACGCACTTGGGTATTACGCGTTTGATTCTTTTATCAACCCCCTTATTGAGCAGTGGGGTTACGCCGACAAACTTGCTAAGGCTGAAATATGGTTTGCCGATTATGGTGTTTGGGTCGTGTTTATTGCAGGTTTTTCGCCTATACCGTATAAAGTGTTTACCATTAGCGCTGGCGCACTTGCGATGGCTTTCTTTCCTTTTATAGTTGCTTCATCTATTGGTCGTGGTGCACGTTTCTTTTTGGTGGCTACTTTGATGAAATATGGCGGCCCTCCAATGGAAGCTAATTTAAAACAATTCATTGAATATATCGGCTGGGCAGTCGTAGTGCTGGCAGTTGTAGCATATTTAGTGCTGCGTTAGAGATCAAACTGAACATGTACATTACACCTTGCTTAGTTCGCTTGTGTTGGCTCATATTCATAGTGTTGTGTATTGGCGCGTGTAGTGGTCGTTTATCACCGGCACCTGTCGTTAATTTATCGACCACCGTTGCAACTCCTGAGAATTTAACCGAGATCACTGGAGACACTTATCAGGTTCAAAAAGGAGACACCCTATTCGCTGTCGCATTTTATAGTGGTAACGATTATAGAGACTTAGCTAAACTAAATGGGCTAGATGCTCCGTATACTATTAATATTGGTCAATCACTGCGGCTCACTTCATCTCCATCCAATACTTCTTCTACCGAAAATAAAAAACCTACAGCAATTGTACAAATTTCAGACAAAATAGTGGTTGACCAAAAGCAAGAGCAAGCGTATGGTGAGGAAAAGCCGAAAGTTCGCCGAAAAAAGCAGCATGTTGATACGTTCAGTTCGAATAAATCATTTAAAAAGCTTTCTTGGACATGGCCAGCCAGCGGAAATCGTACTATTGCGACCGTTGGTAGCGATGGTAGTAAACGCGGTTTAGATATAAAAGGTAGCTTAGGATCAAAAGTAGTATCGGCGTCCAGTGGTAAGGTGGTTTATGCTGGAAACGCTCTCAAAGGCTATGGAAACTTGGTGATTATTAAACATAACGACGAATATTTGAGTGCATATGCACACAATAAGTCGATATTGGTTAGTGAGCAAACCTATGTTAAACAGGGACAGCAGATTGCCACTATGGGCAATTCAGGTGCTAGTGATGTTATGTTGCACTTCGAGATTAGAAAGAAAGGAAAGTCGGTAGACCCTTTTATTTACCTTCCTAGACACTAGTTCTTGACCTAGCCCCGTTGTAACATCCCGTTCGTCTATCCAATTAAACAAGGAGTGTAATTGTGCTTAGTCAAAATTCTCGAGCAAATCGAGTAGTCCAACCCGTGTTACAAACAAATAGTAAATTAGAAGAAGATGACAACGAAGATGTTGTTTGCTCTGAATCTGGTAAACGCAAAAGAAAATCCATCCGAGCAACAAAAAGCAAACCAGTACCCAAACAGCTTGATGTTACCCAAATTTACCTAAACGAAATAGGCTATTCACCGCTACTTAGCGCACAAGAAGAAGTTAAATTTGCGCGTGAAGCAATTAAAGGCGTCAAAGCATCACGCGAACGCATGATTGTGAGTAATCTTCGATTAGTAGTTAAAATTGCCCGTCGTTATAACCATAGAGGAATGGCTCTACTCGATTTAATTGAGGAGGGTAATTTAGGCCTAATGAGGGCAGTTGATAAATTTGATCCTGAAAGAGGCTTTAGATTTTCAACATATGCAACATGGTGGATTAGGCAAACCATAGAAAGAGCGTTGATGAATCAATCGCGCACAATTAGATTACCCATTCATATTGTCAAAGAGCTCAATTTATATTTACGCACTGCGCGTATTCTAGCGCAAAAACTAGATCACGAACCGACCGCACAAGACATTGCGCAAGCTACTGGGGAACCAATCGCCAGTGTGCAAAAGATGCTTAAACTAAATGAACGCATTAGTTCAGTTGACACGCCACTAACAAGTGACGGTGCCAAAGCCATTCTCGATATTATTCCTGACGATGATGACGCTTCCCCTGAACCTCAATTTGAAAATACCACAATGAAATCTGATATTATTCACTGGCTTGAATTGCTTAGTGCAAAACAGCGTGAAGTTCTTGCCCGGCGTTTTGGATTATTAGGGTATCAACCTTCCACATTAGAGGATGTAGGTACTGAAATTGGTTTAACACGCGAGCGCGTGCGCCAAATCCAGGTCGAAGCCTTAAAGCGATTGAAAGAAATATTACGTCATGACGGTCTTAGTGTAGAATCGCTGTTTTCACAAATGTAGTGTTTTTTGAAAATACTGCCGCTTTGCTAAATAAGCTCAACATGTCGCAATCGATGGGCTAGTAAGCAAACCTCTATGGTCTACCTAATATTATTATGTCAGTAAAAATATTCGTTCGATTATTTCTTTCAGCACTTATTGCTTTTCTTAGCTATGCTGGCTGGGCATATTATGCGAATAGTCTGGTTACAGACGATCATCAAATACTCGTTAAAGCAGCGCTTGTGCAAGGTATCTACAGTGGTAGTATTACCTTGTTTTTTACCCTTCTCCTTGAAGTGTCTTTTCGCAAGTTTGGTGCTAATGTATATTGTTTACCGTTAGTCATGCCAACAATTAATGCGCGACATACACCTAAGAACAGATGCTCTACCTTAGAAACATTTCAAGCTAGTTTGGAATTTTCGGAACAAAAATGTAAAGGAACTTGCTTGCCGGGAGAGCTTATATCACCTCTTCCGGCATTGGTAATACAGAGTGTATTAGTCATTGCGGTCAATGTGTTTTTTGAAACACCTAATTTGTGGTTAACCGTTGCACCTTCTATTTTATTTAGCGCTATATATGGATATATTTATTCATTTGCTCTGGCGCGAAAAACGCATTAAATAGTTTACGCTTAGCTGTTTATTCTGCGTGGCGTACTAGCGTGACAAACTCATAGTTATGAGCGTTTTTCTCATCAGCAATAAAAGATTCACTTTCAGTGACATCCCAAGTAGCGCAGTTGTTGTAATCAGGGAATTGCGTATCGCCTTCAATGTCTAAATCAATGAAGGTGATGAACAATTGATCAGCTTTTGGCAAAAAGGCCTTATAGATAGCACCACCTCCAATAATCATTACTTCATTAGCTTCTGCACTCGCATTACGTAACGCCGATTCACAACTATGTACGACAGTGGCGTCGGGCAAGGAGTATGTTTTATTATTAGTAATTACTATGTTTTTGCGCCCGGGCAAAGCTTTACCAATAGACTCATAAGTGAGGCGCCCCATTATTACTGGTTTGCCTAGAGTTACGGCTTTAAAATGTTTTAGGTCAGCGGGTAAATGCCAGGGCATTTGGTTGTTTTTGCCTATTATGCGATTTTTCGCCATCGCGGCAATCATGCTAATTTTCATATGTTTCAAAGGCTTTATGTATGCTTATTCGTTTACGTAAACAACGTTAGGATGATCATCATCTTCATCGTCGTCGTCAAAGTCGTCTTCGTCCTCAACTATTTCTACAGTTGATTCCTTACCAATATCCCATTTAAAGTCTTGGTCTTCAACGTGTTCTGGTGCTTCTTCAATTGGCAATTCATCTAAGAAATTCATTATGTCTTGGCAAAGCTCCATTGAGCCCATTTTATTAATAGCAGACATTTGATAATAATCTTCTTCCCAACCCATTTGATCCGCTATTTTTTCGCAAAGCGCATCGGCATCTTCTTCTAACATTAAATCGATTTTATTAAATACTAACCAACGTGGCTTAGCAGCTAATTTAGGATTGTAAGTTTCAAGCTCATTAACTATCGTCAATGCATTTTCAACTGGATCGCTACCATCGCTTGGCATAATATCGACTAAATGCAAAAGAACACGGCAACGCTCTAAGTGTTTTAGGAACTGAATTCCTAAACCAGCGCCTTCGGATGCGCCTTCAATAAGTCCTGGAATATCGGCAATGACGAAACTAGCTTGAGAATCGAGCCTTACCACGCCTAAATTTGGCACTAGGGTAGTGAACGGATAATCGGCTACTTTAGGCTTAGCTGCTGATACAGAGCGAATGAACGTCGATTTTCCTGCGTTAGGTAAACCTAATAAACCAACATCGGCTAATAATAGTAATTCTAGGGACAAATGTCTTATTTCGCCCGGTGAACCATGCGTTTTTTGTCGAGGAGCTCTGTTAGTACTGGTTTTAAATCGAGCGTTACCTAAGCCATGAAAACCGCCTTGCGCCACTTTCATTCGCATACCGTGTGTGGTTAAATCGCCTAAAGACTCTCCGGTTTCTTTGTCTATTGCGCGTGTACCAACAGGCACATGCAAAATAAGATCTTCACCTTTTCGACCAGTGCAATCACTACCTTGCCCGTTTTTCCCGCGTTCAGCACGGTGGAAACGTTCAAATTGAAAATCGATTAGGGTATTGAGGTTTTCGTCGCCTTCTAGGTAAACGCTGCCGCCATCGCCACCATCACCACCATCAGGACCACCTTTTGGAATGTATTTTTCGCGTCTAAATCCAACTGTGCCGCTACCGCCGTCACCGGCCTCGACACGAATGTCTGCTTCATCTACAAATTTCATTTACTTGGTTAAATCCTGTATTACTGTGTTGGTAACTAATAGCCTATATAGAGTATATCAGTTTTCTTAAATTTCGATAGCTGGGCTTTAGTACTGCAAGCTTTTCGCTTTTGTACGCATTAGCTTGTAGTTTGCGGTTCAGGCTGGGGAGCTCATGTCTTGTCTCACGCTCTCAGGATAGTGCATATAGGAAATTAAGGTCGCTCGAGCCATCCATGGGCGCTTGGCAAATGGCGTCCTGCCATTTGACACCTTAATTTCCTATATGCACTATCCTTGCGCTGAGACAAGACATGAGCGCCCCAGCCTGAACCGCAAACTTCGAGAGCCACTATCTATAAAGCAAAAAAAACCCCGCAGTAGCGGGGTTTTCAAATCGCTTTCTAAACCGAATTACTCAGCAACAATGCTTACGTATCTGCGGTTTTTCGGTCCTTTCACGTCAAACTGAACTTTACCGTCAGTAAGTGCGAAAAGAGTATGGTCACGTCCAATACCCATATTGTCTCCAGCATGATACTTAGTACCACGTTGACGTACAATGATATTGCCCGCTATAACTGCTTGACCGCCATAGCGCTTCACGCCTAAGCGTTTGCTAATCGAGTCGCGACCGTTTTTAGTACTACCACCGGCTTTCTTATGTGCCATGAGTTCGTCTCCTAATGCTTATTAAGCGTTTATCGCAGTGATTTTCACTTCTGTGAACCACTGACGATGTCCCATCTGCGTGCGCGAATTCTTTCTACGACGGAACTTTACAATTTTAATCTTATCGCCACGACCATGAGTTACTACTTCTGCAGTAATCTTGCCACCAGCTACAAGGGGTGTGCCAATCTTTATATCGTCACCATTACTTACCATCAAGACGTCATCGAACTCTACGGTTTGACCCGGAGCCACTTCGATTTTTTCTAGACGAACGGTTTGGCCTTCGGCCACACGGTGTTGTTTGCCACCACTTTGGAAAACGGCGTACATATATTTCTCCGCTCTGCGCATTCATGCGCTCAATTCAAAAAACAGGGCGCGAATTATAGGTAAAGTTTCGCCTCGTTACAAGCATAAATTACACTTAATTTAAACTAGCTTCATTTATCCCTTATTTCACTAATATTGTTTACACAATTTTTCGCTAAAACTGCGACATAACTAGAGATACATCGCATTTAATGTAAAATAGAAAAAAAATAACAATTATTAAAAAGTATTGCATGGATCTTACCAAAATTAAAGCGCTTAGCGAACCTGATATGCTAGCAGTTAATCAGCTCATTCAGGAGCAAGTGACATCAGATGTTGTTTTAATAAATCAGCTCGGGTTTTATATTGTTAATAGCGGCGGCAAGCGCCTGCGCCCGCTCATAACAGTTTTAGCGGCTCGCGCTTTGAACATTCAAAATAATGATCACCATTCATTGGCAGCTATTATTGAGTTTATCCATACTGCTACTTTGCTTCACGATGACGTGGTAGATGAATCAACCATGCGCAGGGGGCGAGAAACTGCGAATGCAGTATTTGGAAATCAAGCTTCTGTACTAGTTGGTGATTTTTTGTACTCTCGGGCTTTTCAAATGATGGTTAGCTTAAAGCGTATGCCCGTTATGGATATATTGTCTGATGCCACTAATCGAATTGCACAAGGGGAAGTAATGCAGTTGATGAACTGCAACGACCCAAATACCACTGAAGAAAGTTATTTAGAAGTTATTTATAGTAAAACGGCACGTTTATTTGAAGCAGCCACACAATTAGCGGCCGTGCTTACAGAGCAACCATCAAATATTGAAACAGCCATGCAAAACTATGGTAAACACCTCGGCACAGCGTTTCAACTAATAGATGACGTACTCGATTATGTGGCCGATGAAGAAGACATGGGTAAAAAAGCAGGTGACGATTTAGCTGAAGGTAAACCCACATTACCTCTATTACATGCCATGTGGCATGCAAGTGACCACGACGCTGCATTAATTAAAAGCGCTATTGAAAATGCAGATGGTTTGCCAAATTTTAAAGCTATTTTAAGCATCATGAAGCAAACGGGTTCTATTGAGTATACACGCTCAAAAGCACTTGAAGAGGCAAACCTAGCGAAACAAGCACTCAAGATAATTCCTGACTCTGAATACAAAAGCGCTTTGATTGGTCTCGCTGACCTGTCGGTGAATAGAGGAAGTTAGGTCTGTTAATATTTCATGTAAAGAATTAATCAAGACCTGCTTCACGTGTCATGTTTTCATTACGCTCTCTATGCACAATAATATTATCTTCAATTCGTATGCCACCAAACGGTCGAAAATTGTCGATCACGTCCCAATTCATATATTTTGAATGTTCACTTCCTTTTAGCGTTGCGAGTAACGAATCTACAAAGTAAATACCTGGTTCCACGGTATACACTTGTCTTGGTTCAATTATCCTAGTGCAACGTAAAAAAGGATGTTCTTCCGGAGGAGGGTTAGGTGTGCCTCTGTCATCACTAACATGACCCGCTACATCGTGTACTTGAAGTCCCAATTGATGACCAATCCCATGTGGAAAAAACGTACTCACAATACCCGACTCTACTGCATCTTCTGGTGCCATATTTACAATGTTAAAGTTAGTTAGAATTTTAGCAATTCCCAAATAGGCGTGTTTGTGAATATCGACGTAACTTACACCAGGCTTCATTTTATCAACCAATGATAAGTTGAGTGCATTAACGGCTTTTATTAAATCGGCAAACTCATGTCCTTTAGTAGTATAGGTACGAGTAATGTCAGAGGCATAGCCATGGAAGCTAGCACCTGCGTCTATCAAAAAAGATAAATTTTGCTGCGGTTTCCTATTTTCAAGTGCAGTGTAGTGCAATATGGAACAGTGTTCGTTTAGGGCAATTATATTTCCATACGGCACTTCATTGTCGCCTTGTTTCGCGGCAAGTAAGTAAGCTTGATTAATTTCAAACTCACTTGAATGCTGCAAAAATAAGGCGCGGGCAGCTTTATGTGCTTTAACAGCAATGCTATTTGCAGCGCGCATGCAGCTATGTTCATAATCGGTTTTGTAGGCTCGGTGATAATGCAAATAATGCATTACTCTGTCTGGATTCACTAAATCGAAACCCAAAGCTTTGGCTACTTCTATATATTCGCCTATATAGGCATACCGAGATTTATCATACGGCAAATGTTTCTCGACCATATTAGCTTGCTTTAGATAAACAATATCAAATTGCTCAACCCAAAATTCAGTGGGGGTTTGTGGCACTTTATGCCAAAAGTCGACTGGCTGGAAGAATACTAATTTAGGTTTATCTACACCATTTACAATTAACCAACAGTTTGGATTATCAACTACAGGCAACCAGGCCTTAAACTGAGGGTTAACTTTAAAAGGGTAGTTATTATCGTCTAAGAAGTGGCGTTTTCCTTGGCCAGAGTGAATAACCAGCCCGTCTATGCTTTCTCGCGCCAACGCTTCTTTAGTTCGTTTTTGTAGTGTTTCTATATGCTGTGAGTATGATGCAGCTAGGGTTTGTTCTATCATTCGTTATTCTTTACCTTTTACCATTTCATCTTACTTATGCTAGCACACTGTAATGTTTCAGGTATAACGAAATTGGTGTGGACCGAATATGCGAATTACACTAGTTAACCTGAACTCTTGATAATCAAACATTCATGTGCTTATAAGTTTAAAGAGAAACGGGAATATCCGTCTCTATAAACTCGAGGAAAACATTTGCTTTTGCCGAGGCTATTTCGCTTGAAATAAATATTTGATCATTTAACTGGGCTTTATAAATCTGCTTATAAGCCATTACCGCTTTAACATAATTACGTGTTTCTCTATAAGGAATTAGCTCAACCCAAATATCGGATTCTAAGGCTTCGTTTTCTGGCAGCCACTTTTTTACCCTTCGCCAACCAGCGTTGTATGAAGCGGTGGCGAGAATACTGTTGTTGTTCAGTTTATCCATTAGGTATCTTAGGTATTTATTACCTATTTTTGCATTGGTTTCAACCTCAAGTAATTTACTTGAACTTACCCCCCTTTTTTCTATGTATTTTGCAGTGCTGGGCAACACTTGCATTAAGCCTCTAGCGTTTGCTGGGGAAACTGCATCGGGCATAAATGAACTCTCACGCCGAGCAATGGCAAAAGCCCATTCAGGATCAATTTTATTCTTTTTAGCTTCACGCATTATTACTTCTTCAAATGCAATAGGAAAACGTCGTACCACGTCATTTAAATAGCCTTCGCGAGAAAAAGTAAATATGGCTTGATCGTGCCACTCCCATGCGCTAGATATTATACCCGTGGCTAATTTATCTTCTTCACTTAACATACCTTGAGTGTGCCGCCACTCTAGACGCGCTTCATAATGACGACCTAGTTTTCTTAACTCATAGGCACGATGGCTCGATGCAAACGACAATGTAAGCTCTATTGTCTCACTTGGCATTACAAGCGGCGAATATTCTAATTGATATGGCTGGTTGACGCGCACGCTGGCTAAAAACCCATAATAATGTCGATGTCCGGCTAACTGTTGGTACAGCACAGTTGCTTCTTGTTGTCGGCCCAGTTGTTCGTAAGCTCTTGCAAGCCAATAACTATATTCGTTGGCCGACACTTTTTGAGCAGAAGCGTTTTCAATCAGTAAAACAATTCGTGCCCAATCATGCTGGCGCAGCAAATATGCTAAATGCCAACGCATTACACCTGAATCATCATCCACTTCTGCTGCTTTGAGTAACCATTTTTCCGACTCTTGATGATTATCAATCGCTAATTTAATACCAAATTTTCCGTATACCCTCGCTTTTTGTGCTTGCGTAAAGATCATTCTTGTTTCTGCATTTTCCATGGTTTCAATAGCTAATGTTTGATCTCGCCAAATTAGCCGCGCCAATCCGTAACTCATTATTTCCGCTTCTATTAATGGGTATTTACCTGTAAATAAATTAGTATTGTGGACTACAGAAGGATCTTTACGCGTTTTGTGCCATAAATCGGCTAGATACTGTTTGTCTTTAGGAAGCAATTTGCGTAAATATGGAATTAAAGTATGGCGACCGCCGTCAGCTGCTTTTTTAATACGCAGTAGTACCAAATCTTCAGTTAATTGATCTGCTTTAATCCATAAATCGAAAATTCTATCGCATTGCTTAGGTTGAGATTTTCCAACAGTCCATAAAGAAGCGATTTCTTTAAACATATCGGCAATATCTACTCCTTGTACAATTTGGAAATCTAAAAATGTGCAAGCTAATTTAGTATTGCTTGTGGGTTTATAAAATTCGATAAATAAAGATGCTTTTTTACTTCTCGCTAAATATTCTAACCAATTTCGACGTAATTTACGGCCTATAGGCGTACCTTCATAAGCCGCTAAAAACTTACGAATTTGTGGTAAATCAGAAAGTCTTGGCCTATCGCTTAACTTACGCTCTATCAAATAAGGGCTTAAGGGGTAATCACCTAAGTATTTAATTGTATTCGTAAATTCAACATCATCCATTTTCCAAACTCGTTTTTCAGCGCGTAAATAAGCAGCTCTTTGTGCTGAACGATCTGGCATCTTAAAAAGAGCGTCACTATTTTCAAGGAGGGTTTGCGCAAAGCTATTATGCGGCATAAAAATAGTACTGGCTAAAATTCCAAACACTATTCCAGAACACATATGCTTAACCTGATTGCGCCAGCTACCCTTTATTTGAAAGCGTTCAAATGACTTTATTTTTTTAGCGTTGTCAGGTAAATCCTTAATGCAAGCTCTCCTAAAAGTGAAGTAAATTATGTGCCTTAGTAATAGAGTATATTACATAAACAATTTGTGCAGTAATTAAGCACAAAGCTAGCCAAAATAAAAATATAATATCAATCAAGGCTTGTTCGCGTATTATTTGCTACCCCTTGTTTAAACATCATCAAGAGACATTAGTTCGATATATAAACCAATAAAATAATTAGATGTACTAAATGTCTGTATAGTTACTAGCAGTACTCAATATAAAAGCCATAGTAATAATAAAAGCACTGGCCATATAAAAAGCGACTTCGTAGATTACTATAAAGTAAGTATCGGTAACAACGGGTCTATTCTTAATGAAAATCGTTAAATTCATGTATAGGAGATAATAATGGTATACGAAGGAAATAGTCTGTCGGTAAA
>Ga0316201_10002583_pt1 | contig 12934 bp, 7 predicted proteins | sample CS6wburrow_MG_FD_204516 | JGI IMG/M metagenome (GOLD analysis project Ga0316201, IMG submission 204516) | Coastal sediment microbial communities from Delaware Bay, Delaware, United States - CS-6 worm burrow | ecosystem: Environmental > Aquatic > Marine > Coastal > Sediment | place: USA: Delaware... | reverse complement strand
AAAGAGAAAATGGTCACTGACGGTCTTTCGGCGCCGCTGCACGATGGCGCGCTGAAATATTTCAAGGAAAAAGGCCTGATGTAAGTGACGACCTGGGTTTGCAGGCTGTGTAAAAACGCAGCTTGCAAGCCTCGATGCCGTGTACAGAGCAATAAAACAAAGTACACCTGAAATGGAGGAGGACGGGTCATGAAGATGGCACGCTGGGTAGTATCCGGGGTTCTTTTTCTAGCTTGCGCGACGTCCGCAATGGGTGCCGCGGAAGTCACAATCGGCACCGGCAGTTCGTCAGGGATCTATTACCAGGCTGGACGGGCCATCTGCCGCCTGGTAAACACCGGGACTGACGATCACGGCATTATCTGCGCGCCACGGGTCTCGCCCGGTTCGATCAACAACCTGGAACAGATTCGCGAAGGGAGCCTCGAACTCGGCCTGGCCCAGTCTGACTGGCAGTATCATGCGTACAACGGCAGTTCCAAGTTCGGAGCGGCCGGAGCAGACAGCAATCTTCGCGCCCTTTTGTCCCTGCATGACGAGCCCTTTACGGTCGTTGCGCGTGCCGATGCCGGGGTCAGGACTTTCGACGATCTGCACGGAAAGCGTGTCAATCTGGGCAATCCTGGCTCGGGTCAGCACGCGACCATGGACGTCGTGATGGCCGCCAAGGGCTGGGACAAGAGCGTCTTCTCCCTGGCCAATGAATTGCCGGCCTCGCAGCAGGCGATGGCACTTTGCCAGAATCGGATACAAGCCATGGTTTACACGGTAGGTCACCCGAATCCCTCGGTCGCGCGCGCAGCCTCAAGTTGCAATGCCCGGATTGTGGAGGTCAAGGGGGGGGAGATCGACCAGCTGGTCGATGACAACCCGTTTTATGCCTATACCGAGGTGCCTGGCGGTTTGTATGCGGGTAACCCGGCCGACGTAACGACATTCGGAGTCAAGGCGACGCTGGTGGCATCCAGCACCCTCGACGCCGATACGGTCTACCAGATCGTCAAGGCGATTTTCGAAAAGCTGCAACAGTTTCGCGATATGCACCCGGCTTTCGCCAATCTGGACCCGAAAAAGATGATCGGCGAGGGACTGTCGGCGCCCCTGCACGAAGGTGCACGCCGCTACTACCAGGAACGAGGTTGGCTCACCGAGTAGACACGGAGTTTTCACTCCGCTGCCTGTTGCATCGGCTTTTCATAAAAGAAAACAGATTTCAGGAGGAAGCGCCATGACTAACGGTGTTTCGAAAGATGAGTCGGTGGATGACGAGAAACAAAAGCATGATGAACTGCAGGATCTGATTGCGCAGTCTGACACCGGTGCGCGTACACCGCCCGGCATGGCAGGTAAGATCATATTGACGACTGCCGGTGTTTGGTCTTTGTTCCAACTCTGGATTGCATCGCCATTGCCGTTCATGGCGGGTATCGGGGTCTTTAACGACACCGAGGCCCGATCGATCCACCTGGCGTTTGCGATATTTCTGGCCTTCCTGGCCTATCCACCCCGCAAGAACTCGCCGCATGACTACATTCCCGTTCAAGACTGGGTGATGGCGCTGGTGGGTGCGTTCTGTGCCGGGTATATCTTTCTGTTTTACGAACAGCTGGCTGGCCGACCGGCGGCACCGACGAGCTACGATATCGCCGTCGCCTGTGTCGGCATGCTGCTATTGCTGGAGGCAACCCGGCGTGCGCTCGGTCCACCGCTGATGATCGTCGCTGCGGTCTTTCTCGCCTACACCTTTGCCGGCCCATACATGCCGGCGATATTGGCGCACAGGGGTGAAAGCCTTGCCTCCGTTGCCAATCATCAATGGATATCGACCGAAGGCGTATTCGGTATCGCGCTTGGCGTCTCCACAAGTTTCGTGTTTCTGTTCGTGTTGTTCGGGGCAATGCTCGACAAGGCGGGCGCCGGCAACTACTTCATCAAGGTGGCTTTCTCCCTGATGGGCCACCTGCGCGGCGGGCCCGCGAAGGCAGCGGTCGTGTCGTCCGGCATGACCGGGCTCATCTCAGGCTCGAGCATTGCCAACGTGGTAACCACGGGCACCTTTACGATTCCGCTGATGAAACGGGTCGGGTTTTCATCTGAAAAGGCCGGTGCGGTCGAGGTGGCATCGAGTGTCAACGGGCAGATCATGCCCCCGGTCATGGGCGCGGCGGCATTCCTGATGGTGGAATACGTCGGCATCTCCTATTTCGAGGTCATCAAGCACGCCTTTGTGCCGGCACTGATCTCCTACATCGCCCTCGTGTACATCGTGCACTTGGAGGCGATGAAGGCCAACATGCAGGGGCTGCCGCGTGCGGTCGAACCCAAACCCTGGGTGCAGCGCATAATAGGCATTCTGACCGGCTTCCTGCTGGTCGCGGGGCTGGCGTTCGCGGTTTACTACGGCGTGGGTTGGATGAAACCCGCGTTCGGTGACGCAGCGAGCTGGATCATCGCCGTTCTGCTTACAGTGGTATACGTGGCGCTGATCGTGTTCGGCGCCCGTTTCCCCGAGTTGCAACTGGACGACCCCAACGCACCCGTCACCAAGCTGCCGGTACCCGGCCCAACGGTCAAATCAGGTCTGCATTACATCCTGCCGGTCGTGGTACTGGTCTGGTGCCTGATGGTGGAGCGCCTTTCCCCCGGATTGTCCGCCTTCTGGGCCGCAATGTTGCTGATCTTCATCCTGCTGACCCAGCGCCCGCTAAAGGCACTGGTCCGGCGACAGGGTGACGCAGGTACGCAACTGATGGAGGGGCTGAAAGACCTACGTCAGGGTCTTATCGACGGTGCCCGGAATATGATCGGTATCGGTATTGCGACGGCAACCGCTGGCGTCATCGTCGGGTCCGTATCGCAGACGGGGGTCGGCGCCGTGCTGGCCGACCTGGTCGAAGTGCTGTCGTTCGGTCACATCTTGCTGATGCTGATCCTTACCGCAGTGCTGAGTCTGATTCTCGGTATGGGCCTGCCGACCACGGCGAACTATATCGTGGTGTCTTCACTGCTGGCTCCGGTTATCGTGACGCTGGGTACCGAAAGCGGCCTGATCGTGCCGCTGATCGCCGTGCACATGTTTGTCTTCTATTTCGGCATCATGGCAGATGTGACACCCCCGGTCGGTCTGGCCTCGTTCGCGGCGGCCGCGATATCGGGTGGCGACCCGATCCGTACCGGCTTTGTGGCGTTCTTCTATAGCCTGAGGACCGCGGTCCTGCCATTCCTGTTCATCTTCAACACAGACCTTCTGTTGATCAACGTGGACTGGGTGCATGGGATCTTCATCTTCGTCATGGCTACGATCGCGATACTCATTTTCTCCGCGGCCACCCAGGGATTCTTTATCGCCAGAAGCCGCAAGTACGAATCTGTGATTCTGCTGTTGATTGCCTTTACCCTTTTCCGGCCGGGATTCTGGATGGATATGCTGGTGTCTCCATACGAAGACGCTGAGCCGAGCCGCTTTGCGGAGGTGGCCGGCACACTCGCGCCTGGACAGCAACTGCGTTTGCGGATTGCCGGCGTGGACGATGTCGGCGTGCCACGGGAGTTCGTGGCCCTGCTGACCATTCCCGAAGGGGCAAGTGGCGCAGAACGCCTGGAGGCGGCCGGCCTCAAGCTGATCGAGAAGGAAGGTGAAATGATTATCGACAACGTGACTTTCGGCTCAGAGGCACAAAAGGCCGGTATGGATTGGGATCAAAAGATTCTCAAGGTGCGCGCGCCCGCTTCGCAGCCGCCGAAGGAGCTGATGTACCTGCCCGCCCTGATCCTGCTCGCGCTCATTGTCGTGATGCAGCGCAGGCGCAGGGACACCCATGAAACTGTTTCAGCCGAGGCATAGGGGGAGCAACCATGTTCAAGGATATTTTGATACCCGTTAATACCAGCGACCCGGTGACATGGGAAAAACCGCTCGAGACCGCGATCTATCTGGCGCGAAGCTGCGGTGCCAGGCTGCATGTAATGACGGTTGTGCCGAGTTTCGATTATCCGGTAGTCGAGAGCTTCTTTCCCGTGGATTTCGAAAAAAAGGCGCTAGCAAAGACAGGTGAGGCACTTGAAGCCTTTGTCGAAGAACACGTTCCCAAAGACGTCACCACGCAGAACATCGTTGTTGTTGGATCTGTCTACGAACAGATTTTGAAGACCGTAGAAAAGGTCAAATGCGACCTGATCATCATGACCAGAAAAGGCGGGCCTCGCCGGCACTTCATGCTTGGTGGTAACACCGAAAAGGTCGTCCAACACTCCGGCACCGCGGTACTGGTGCTGGAATAGGGAAGAGGGTGCATGGACCTTCCGGTCCGTGCGCCTGGTGGCCACATGGTCGCGAATCCTGCTTTTCGTTGACACCTCAGGGTTGCGTACCTGACGTCGGCCCCGTGTCCCTGCCGCCGCTGCGGGACCCATACTCGCTGACACATCCGAAGGGAAAATCCAATGCCTGCGATGACGAATGAGTCGATGGTGCTTGATCGGGTAAAAGATCGAATCAGACGCGACCAGGAAAGACTGGAAGAGAATCTGGTCTGGTTGGGTGCCGAGATGCATCGATATTTCTTCAGCTTCAATATCGACGATGCAGAAGCACTTACCCTGCTGGCCAGCAATCTTCACCGGATGGAGGAGTTTCAGCGTATCGATCTTGTGACCCGGGAAGAGCGCAGCATGATCGCGCAATTGGACAAGCCCGGTTCACTGTACCGCGCGCTGGGTGGCATGCAGGAAATGCAGCTCTCCTACGGTGAGATCACGACTTCCGGCGCAGCGTTGCCTGGATCGAGTCATCGACTGGAAGTGCTGCGTTTCGATTATCGACGCAAGGCAAGAGGAGAGATCGCGCAGGGTGGCAGGGACCTCGTGCCGCAAGATATCGTCGATAGCGTCGCGGAGTGCATTGCGCGCGACTATCCGGATTTCGACCCTGGTGAGGTCGCGGGAATCCTGGAGATGCTTTGGCTGAATCAGCAAGAGTACGTCCAGATATCGCCACCAGAGCGGGTCGCGCGGATCATCCACCTATATTGGCAAACCAGGGCGCATGACGGTGTACACCTGGACGTCGAGCCACTGCAGGAGCGAGAAGGTACGGAGGAATACCGCCTGATACTCGGTATCGGCAATCCACCCCACAAGGGCGGGCTGTTGCAGATCATCGAGGTACTCAATCGTCTCGGTATCGAGGTCGTGCGGCTGTACTGCCTGACCGTCAACGACGGAATCTACCCATACTTTCTCTCGACGTTCTATGTGCGCCTCCCTGACGGGCAAGCGCTGAAAAAAGACACGGGCATATTTCGCCAGCTGCAGCATGAGCTTTACAACATTCAGATTCTTTCTGCGCAATCCCCCAGCTATGAATCGTTCGTCAGGAGCAGGCTGTCCAGCGGTACCGATGCAACGCTCATCGATGCGATGATCAGTTTCTGTCACACCAATCTCGCACACAATCGCCCCGATACCTTCGATATGGAAGGTGTCATGCGGGCGTTTCACAATCACCCGGAAATCAGTCTGCAACTCGTTCGCCTGTTCCGCGTTCGCTTCGATCCCGAGATTACCCAGCGCGAAGACCTCTATACGGAGGCGCTGCAACAGACCTTGCGAGCGGTCGAGGACTACGATACCGGGCGGCGATTCCTCGACAAGTTCCGCCGCACCATCTTTCGTTGCGCCGTCTCTTTCATCCGCAACTGCCTGAAAACCAACTTCTTCATTGCACAGAAACATGCCTTGGCGTTTCGTCTCGACCCGGTCTACCTGGACGAGCTGGACGAGCAGTTCACCGCTGATCTTCCGCAGGAACGGCCATTCAGGATCACCTTCTTTCTCGGTCGGAACGGCTCGGGCTATCACATTGGCTTCTCCGATATTGCACGCGGCGGATGGCGTACCCTGATTACCCAGGGGCGTGATGACTATGTGACCAGTGCGAACACCATGTTTCGTGAAAACTATGTGCTGGCCCATACCCAGCATCTGAAGAACAAGGACATCTATGAAGGTGGTTCGAAACTGGTAGCGATCCTCAGTGTGAATCCGGATGAGGGCAGGGACTTTGTCAATCAACATCTGTACAAACTTCAGTTCGGATTCATCAACGCATTTCTCGATCTCTATGTGACCAGGGAGGGTAGGGCCGCGGATGCGCGCGTCGTCGACTACTACGGTCAGGACGAACCGATCGAACTGGGCCCGGATGAGAATATGCACGACGAAATGGTGGAGTTGATTGCCGCACAGGCGGTGAAGAGGGGCTACCTGCTCGGCAAAGGGGTCATGTCGAGCAAACGGATCGGGATCAATCACAAGGAGTACGGGGTTACCTCGATCGGTGTGGTGCGTTTCTCCGAGGTAACCATGCGGGAGTTGGGTATCGATATGCACAGCCAGCCTTTCAGTGTGAAATTCACCGGTGGACCTAACGGCGATGTTGCCGGCAATGCCATGAGGTTGTTGCTCGAGCGTTGCCCGCAGGTTCAAGTCAAGCTGGTTATCGATGGCACCGGCGTGCTTTTCGATCCTGTCGGCCTGGATAGGGCCGCGCTGTCGAAGATCGTGCTCCAGGCGGATCTCGAATCCTATGACGCCTCGGCGTTGAACCCGGGAGGTTACATCCTTTACCGAAACATGACGCGCAAAGAGGGAATGCGTCAGTTGTACAGAAAGATCCTGCGCACAGAGGCGGGCGAGGAAGAGATATGGATGTCGAATGACGACTTCTATCGTGCCTACAACGGCCTCGCGTTTTCGGTGGCAACCGATCTGTTCATCCCCGCAGGTGGGCGGCCGGAGACGATCGATGTGCAGAACGTCCAGAACTTTTTCGATGACCAGGGAAACGCCTCGGCCCGCGTGATCGTCGAAGGCGCCAACTCATTCATCACTCCCGATGCCCGCTCCGAACTGCAGAAGCGAGGTGTCGTCATCATGCGCGATGCCTCGGCAAACAAGTGCGGCGTGATCTCGTCATCCTATGAAATCCTTGCGAACCTGATGCTGAGTGATCAGGAGTTTCTGGATCATAAGCCGGAGTACGTGGCGGATGTGATTTCCATCCTGAACCTGCTGGCCGAACAGGAAGCGGCTCTGATACTCAGGAGGCACAGGGAGGGCGGTGGATCGACTGCCTATACCGACATCTCAGTTAATCTGAGTCGCGAGATCAACGCAAACTATGCGCGTTTTTTCGATTACTTCGAGAAAAACCCCGATCTGTGCACACAGCCGGACTATGAAAACGCGATCTTGCTGCCCATGCCGAAGATGATTCGCCGCGACAGTGTCTATCAGCAACGGGTAAGGGGGCTCCCGCAGAAGATCAAGCATGCCATCATGGCCAATACCCTGGCCTCTGCAATGGCGTATTCGAGCGATGACAATTCGGCGTTATCGTCGGTCATCGAGTCACAGATAAAGCGCCTCCCGCGGCATTGATAAAAGAAAGCCTTCCTTTGTAACCCGGGTCGAATCTCCAACCGACGGATGTCGGGTCGGCCAAAATGATCGTCTTGCCAGTGTGGGTGGAACTGCGAAAGGAAAAGGCGGACCGGTTCGGGAACTGCCGCTGCGCCTTGTTGTTCTGAACAGGTTCTAACCCGCTGCACCACCCAACTGGCACATCGGTTGGTGCAGGTACTTGGCACCTGGATCGACAATAAATCGCGTTTTGAGAAAGCCCCTGCCCAGCAACAGCGGATACTTGAAGTGTGCGCGCTGTGCCAGGTTGACCTGCGCAGGATATCGCGCATCGCCGATGCATATCTGCAGCACGACGACCGGGCGTTCCTGGTGCCCCCGGGTCTTTTTCTTGATCTTTGCCGTGCGTTTTAGCGGCCTTTGCAGGGTGTGCTCCCTGTTTTCGTTGTCGCGCAGGGTGAATTCGACCCAGCGGACGGAATCGCGCATGAAGTATCTGATCCGGTCGGCGTGAACTGATGAAAAGTCGGCCCCGGTATCCACCTTGGCGTCCATGTTGAGGCCTTTGGTCGTGATCGAAACCCGTTCTATCCAACCGATCACCCTCTTGTCATCTGCCTGGGCGACTACCGATCCCGCCGTGAACAACAGCAGGCTATAGAAGACCGTAGGGGCCGACCGGCAGAGATCGGAGATTCTTCGCTTCATCGTTGCAAGGGTCCTTTAAGATCGTACATGCCAGTTTCCACCAAATCGCTTTTTTCACCCAATCTGTTGATGCATCATGCGCAGCATCAACCCTGTGGCATCAAGTGTGGCCCAAATGGAGCAACGCATTCCCGGATCGAATGAGCATCGCGCACTGAAGGCCCTGATCATTGTACTGATCGGCGCCGGACTGGTGCTATGGGCATGGCGCTATTGGCTGCAACCGGCGGCTGTAGCCGCGCCCGGCGACCGTCTGTGGGATATCGAGTTGAGCATTCGGGCCAAGGCGACGGCTGGCAAGACCGCGGTCGAGATCGCCGCGCCGCTGAACACCCGTCACCTGCGGGTAATTGGGCAGAACATCACACATCCGGGATGGCGGCAGAATTTTCATATGCCCGAGAGCCCTGAATCGAGCCGGCGCATAGCCTTCGTCGCATCGAAGAGCGGAGACCTGTCCATCGATGCATCCTTCAGCGTCCAGGCCCTCGCGGTGCCAAGGCTCGGTACTGGCGGTGTCCGGGTGCTCGAAGGCGACGCGCGCGAGCCTTTCCTGCGTGACCATCCGGTTCTGCAGATCGAGCACCCTGCTGTTACGCGGTTGGCCGCGGCGTTGTCTGCCGCCATCGACGAGGACGGTTCCCTGCCGGACGCGATCTATGACGAGGTGCGGGCACTGCGCGAGAGTGCAGGCGAAAGTCTGCGCGAGGTGCCGGAGATCCTCGGTACGAAGCGCGCCAGCAGGCAGGAACGTGCCTATACCCTGGTCGCGCTGTGTCGGGCCGCCCGGATACCGGCGCGGCTGGTCAGGGGGCTCGTGCTCAGAGAGTCGGACAATGCCTCACTGCATTTCTGGGCCGAGGTCTATCAGGAAGGGCAATGGGTACCCTATGATCCGGTGTTCGGGTATCGCCATACCGTGCCGACCCAGTATCTTCCGTTTGTGAAGGGCGCCGGAGAAGTGGTGCACCACTCGGGCACGACATCCTTTGTCGTTACCTATGCGATTGCCAATGCCGACCCGCTGCTCGAGATGGCCGAGTCGACACGCCAAGACTGGCTGGAGATATTCGATCTCACCCGCCTTTCGCTCGACACCCGCATCCTGCTCGCGGCGTTGATGCTGCTGCCCTTCGGTGCGCTGTTGACCGCATTGTTCAACGAGGTCGTCGGGATTCGCACCTATGGTGTCTTTACCCCGACCCTGTTGGCCCTGGCACTGGTCTATGTGCCCTGGCAGTCGGCGGCCATCGTGCTTCTCGTCGTCCTGTCACTCGGTGTCGGAGGGCGTGCCGTCATCCCCGGTGAACTCACCCGCGTTCCGCGCCTGGCGGTCGTGCTCACCTTGGTCGCACTCGGCATCGGTGCGAGCGCCAGCCTGATGGAGTTTCTCGACATCGGGTTTGGCGGGCAACTGGTCCTCTTGCCGATCGTGATCCTGGCGTCGCTGGTCGACCGCTTTTACACATTATTCGACGAGAAGGGCCTGCACACGGCGCTGACCCGGCTCGGCTGGACCCTGTCGCTGGCCGCAATGTGCATCCCCATTGTGCGATTCGAGACCCTTGGGCACTTGCTGGTGCGGTATCCGGAATTGCACATGATCACGCTGGCCGCGATATTGGGCCTTACCTTGTACAGCGGCCGACGGCTGTCACAACTGCCCCCATTCGCGTGGCTGAACTGGCCAGAAAAGCCGCGTGCCTGAGACATTCCCGCAGCGCTTGACCCGTACCGTTTCCCGCTCGGTCCGTAGCACTGAGAGTGACCTTTTGCCCCGACGATCTGTCAAACCTGGCAATCTGTGGATTCCACGTATCTCTGGTTCCTTGCCGGGTGAATAACAGCAAATATTTATTCCTGGCGTCGTTCGCCTTTGCGTCGATTGCGCAAGGCGAGGTGACGCTCGAGTTTGCCGGCGCGGTCGACGCCGCGCTCAAGGAAAACCTGCGTGCCCAGCTGCGTCTCGGGTCCGAGACGTGCGAGTCGCCGCGGTGGCGTGTACGCCGCCTGTTCCAGGCCGCGGACAAGGACCTCATCCCGGCACTGCGTGCCTTGGGTTTCTATCGGCCGGTGGTCGCCAAGGAGTTGCGTACAGAGGCAGACTGTTGGCATGCCGACTTCAAGGTGGATCCAGGCAAGCGGGTGACGGTACGGAAGCGGACCGTCACGGTACAGGGCGATATGCAGGACGACGAACGGTTTACGGCGCTCTATGACGCCCTACCACTCGTCGCCGGCGCACCACTGCACCATGGGCAGTACGAGGAGATAAAGACACGCCTGCGTGACTTCGCCACCGAGCGCGGCTATTTCGATTTCGCGATCACCCGCAAGGAACTGCGGGTGTATCCAGACGAGTCGTTGGCGGACATCCGTATCGAAGCACAGAGTGGGCCGCGTTATCGTTTCGGCGAGCTGCATCTGAGCGAACATCGACTCGACGATGATTTTCTGCGGCGCCTGGCCAAAATCAGAGAAGGCGAGCCCTACGACGCGCGCAGTCTGATCGAGACCAGCCGTCACTTGAACGATGCCGGGTATTTTCGCCGTGTCGAGGTGCGCGCACTGCGCGAAGCGCGTAAGGACGGCACGGTGCCGCTCAAGATCGTTCTCGAACCCGCCGCCCGGCATGCCTGGCGAGTGGGGGTCGGTTATGCCACCGATACCGGTCCGCGCGGCAGCCTGCGCTACGAGAATCGCCTGTTGAACGAGCACGGACACAGGTTCGAAAGTGAACTGCGGCTGTCGCCGGTCGAATCGGGCCTGACGGGCGAATACCGGATACCCGGAAAGAATCCCCATCGCGAGAGCTATAGCATCGGTGTCGGTGCACTGCACGAGGATACCGACACGGCGAAGAGCGATAGCCTCCGCCTGATCGGACGGCAGACGATCAAGTCCGATCCGTGGACCCAGACGCGCTTTCTGGAACTGCTGCACGAGCGTTCCGACTTTGGCGATGAAGAGGTCGAATCCACGCTGTTGATGCCAGGCCTGGGCCTGACGCGTGTGCAGGCCGACGACATGCTGCGCACACGCCGTGGTTATCGGGCCAACTTTGAGATACGTGGTGCGTACGAGGGGCTGGTGTCCGACGCGACCTTCCTGCAGTTGCGTGCCGACATCAAGGCGATCCACCGCTTCGGCGATGGCGGACGCATTGTTGCCCGGGCCGATGCCGGCACGACTGTCGGCGACGGTGCCAGCCAGCTACCGGCATCGATCCGCTTCTTCGCCGGCGGTGACAACAGCGTGCGTGGTTACGCGTACGAGTCGCTTGGACCGGAGAACGAAAGCGGCGATGTCGTCGGTGGTCGACACCTGTTGACCGCCGGCGTCGACTACGAGCATCCGGTGTTCGGTGAAGACTGGTGGGTGGCGGCGTTCGCCGATGTAGGCAATGCGTTCGACAGCGACCGGGCGAGCATGCGGGCCGGCTATGGCGTTGGGGTGCGCTGGTATTCGCCGGTCGGTCGCCTGCGCGTCGACCTGGCATTTCCCGACGACACCGAGGAGGACGACTGGCGCCTGCACATCGGCCTGGGGGCCGATCTGTGAAGCCGCTCCGGTGGATCCTGCGCGCCCTGCTTTTGGCCCTGATTCTGTTGTTGTCGCCGCCGCTGCTTCTGCTGGCGGCGCTGGCCACCGAGTCAGGCAGTAGTTGGCTGTTGCAGCGGGTCGACACTTTGGCCAGGCCGTTCGGCGTGGAGGTGGGGCTGGACCAAGTACAAGGCAGCCTGCTCGATCGCATCGAACTGCAAGGGCTCACCTTCCAGGGGCTCGGGGTCGGTTTCTCTGCGGCCCGTGTCGAGCTGCAGTGGTCACCCCGGGCCCTGCTCGATCGCACCCTGCACTTGCGGATACTGCAGCTCGACGATGTGAGTCTGACCCTGCCGCCGTCTGCCGAGGAGGAGGCAGGGCCGGCCGAGATCCCGCAGATACAATTGCCGATTGCGATCCGGCTCGATCGCTTCGACGTACAGCGTCTGCGCATCGCCCAGGGTGACGACGAACAGCGCATTGCCGCACTATCCCTGTCGGCCGGTCTGGATGATCAGCAGATCGCGCTGCATGCACTCGATGTGCAGATCGTGGGCATACAGTTGAACGGCACCTTGAATATGCAGCCGACCGCGCCGCACGCGATCGACGGGCGCATCACTGTCGAGCTGGGACCCGAGGTCACCGGTGACGACATCGGTTCGGTCAGTGCCGTTATCGATCTGGCCGGGGCGGCCTTGATGCCGCGCGTCGACCTGCAATTGAGCAAACCGGCGAACCTGCGCGTACGAGGCGCCCTGCGCCTCGACCGTGTGGAGCCCGAGTTCGATCTGCGCGCCGAGTGGCCACGGTTGGCTTGGCCGTTACAGGGTCAGGCGCAGCTGCAGGCGTCAAAGGGGCGGCTCGTGCTCAAGGGCAGGGCCGCAGACTACCGTCTCGAGCTGGGCACCCAACTGGACGGCGAAGGGATCCCACCGTCCGCCTTCGATCTCGTCGCTTCAGGTGATCTCGACGGCCTGCGTATCCAGCCGTTGACGGTGCATGTGCTCGGTGGCCAGCTGCTCGCCAGCGGCGACATCGGCTGGGAGGGGCAGCCGCACTGGGATCTTTGGCTCGAGGCCAAGGCACTCGACCCCGCTGTCTATCTCGCCGACTGGCCGGGCCGCATCGACGGGCGGATGCGCGTGGACGGGCGGCTCGCGGGAGACGGTGAAGGCGGGCTCACATTGCGCGCGGACGTCGAGGGGCTGTCCGGCAGGCTGCGTGATCAGCCGTTTACCGCGCGCGGCCGCTTGCGCTT
>Ga0316201_10002582_pt1 | contig 12934 bp, 9 predicted proteins | sample CS6wburrow_MG_FD_204516 | JGI IMG/M metagenome (GOLD analysis project Ga0316201, IMG submission 204516) | Coastal sediment microbial communities from Delaware Bay, Delaware, United States - CS-6 worm burrow | ecosystem: Environmental > Aquatic > Marine > Coastal > Sediment | place: USA: Delaware... | reverse complement strand
GACGTGTTTGAAAACACGGGCCAGTCATGTGACGCGCCGTCACGCATGCTCGTGCCGAAAGCACGCATGGATGAAGCAGCGGCTACCGCAGCCTCTGTCGCAAACGCGACGATTGTCGGTGACCCCAGGGACGAGAAGACCGAGGTGGGCCCGCTTGTCTCGGACCTGCAATGGAACAAGGTGCAGGCTCTGATTCAGAAAGGCATTGATGAAGGTGCGACGCTTGCTGCGGGTGGTACGGGCAAGCCCGACGGGATCGAAAAAGGGTATTTCGCCCGGCCCACCGTGTTTGCCAATGTCAGTAATGACATGACAATTGCCCGCGAAGAGATTTTTGGACCGGTGTTGTCAATTATTCCGTACGACGACGAAGACGACGCCGTACGAATTGCGAACGATACTCCGTACGGACTGTCTGGCTACGTGTCTTCGTCTGATTTGGACCGCGCCAGGAAAGTGGCGGCACGAATGCGCACCGGCATGGTCCATATCAATGGCGCATGGGCCGATTCGGCCTCACCATTTGGCGGCTACAAACAATCGGGGAATGGCCGTGAGTGGGGCGCCCACGGGATCGACGAGTTCCTCGAGGTCAAATCGATCTACGGCTATGAAGCCAGAAACTAGGGAAAGGCAACGGATCTAAGCATGAAGCGTAACGCAATACTGGCCATCTGTATGGCCGCTGTCATCCTTGGCGCATGCGCCAAGGAATCGAGTTTACCGAAAGCCACAGGCGAAGCTGCCATTCGGGCCCTTAACGCGATTCCGGCATCGCCCGAAATAGCGTTTCTGATTGAAGAACGGGCCATCGGCTCGGCCACAACGAAATCGGTTACGGCGACCGCGGTTTATGATGACCTCGCGTATACATTCAACTTCCAGACCCTGCTCGCTGGCGATAGCAGGACGACGCGAGTCGCCAGCCAGTTTCTTGATGTTGAAGCAGACAAAGACTACACATTCCTTATTTCCGGGGCGCTTGCCAGCCCGGACATCACGATTTGGGAAGCCGATCAGCGTGAGTGGACCGGAGCTGAAACGGCCTTCGAGACACGTATGGCACACGCGGCAGAGTCACTCGGCAGCGTTGATATTTATTTCGCCGACGCGGCGATACCACCGGCCCTTGGATCGCAAATCGCGACGCTGGCTTTCGGTGAAATCGACGCTGCGGTCGATTTGGAGGCGGGCGATTACGTCATGACGATCACACCAGCTGGCGATGATACGACCATTCTGTTCGTGTCCGATCCAGTTGCTATCGCCGCGCAATCGCAGTTCATGGTGACCGTCTTCGACGGTGACGAAAACGACCTCGCGCCCATTTCGGTGCGCCTGTTTAACCTCAGTGCCGGCGGTTCAGGAGCACTAGTCGATTCGCGCTTTCCGCCGACCATGCGTTTTATACACGGGTCTTTGAATTTTGGCGATGCAGATATTTACATTGACGATCCACTGACCGTCCCTGTCGTGACTGACCATACATTCAAGGACATCACGCCGTTCATTGATGTCGCAAGTGGCGACGTACCCGTTACTTATACGGCACCGGGCAATATAGGCACAACGCTGGTTGATACTGACGAACCCATATTTCCGGGAACGCGAACTGACTTTTTTGTTCTCGTAGACGCTGACGGGAATGACATCAAGGTTAGCAATCGCTCCGACCGGCGCTCCATTCAAACACGAGCACGCCTGAGTTTTATGAACACAGCCGGTGGCCGGCCCCGTGTTGATATTTACGTTGTGCAAAGCGGCGAACTGATTGATGAGGCGACCCCATCGGTTCCGGGTTATCCACTCGGATTCGCGCCCGTGCAGATTCCAATTCTACCGGGCACCTATGACATCTACGTAACCGATGCCGGCGAAAAAGTCGTACTCTCCGGCCCAAATACCCTCGACCTGGATTACGGTGACGTTGTCGAGACGATCATCTTCGAGAATGTTGATCCGACCGTCGTCGATTTTGCGATTATTCCAGCTCCCTAGATCTCGGCACCGATCCCCTCACGACGTTCGTACCAGTCGCGGGAATTATTGACGACCCGCACGGCAATCAACATCACCGGGACTTCGATCAATACGCCGACTACTGTTGCGAGTGCGGCGCCAGACTCAAACCCGAAAAGTGCAATGGCTGTGGCAACAGCCAGTTCGAAGAAATTGCTCGCACCAATTAGCGCGGACGGACCCGCAACACAATGTGGCGATCGCACCTGCCTGTTGAGCAGGTAGGCAATCCCGGAATTGAAGAAAACCTGTATGAGAATCGGCACGGCCAGCAATGCAATGATGAGTGGCGCAGCAATAATCTGCTTGCCCTGAAAACCGAACAACAGAACCAGTGTGGCCAGTAACGCGAGCAGCGAGATTGGTCCCAGGCGCGCGATCACAGCCTGCAGTCGCGCCTCGCCTTTGTCCCCGGCCAGCAAGTGGCGGCGCCACAGGCTTGCGATGATTAGCGGCACAACGATATACAACAAGACCGACAGAAACAGCGTGTCCCAGGGAACCTGGATTTCAGACAAGCCGAGCAGCAGGGCAACAATAGGCGCAAATGCGAACACCATGATCACATCGTTCAAAGCCACCTGCGACAGCGTAAAGTGCGGTTCGCCACGCATCAGGTTGCTCCAGACGAATACCATTGCCGTGCACGGTGCGGCCGCGAGTATCACCAGGCCGGCGATGTAGGAGTCGATCTGTTCTGCAGGAAGGTATCCTCTAAACAGGAAGCCTATGAAAAACCAGGCGAGTAACGCCATCGAAAACGGTTTCACCCCCCAGTTGACGAATAGTGTTACGCCAACGCCTCGCCAGTGTTCTCGCACGCCTTTGAGTTGCCGCAAATCGATCTTGATAAGCATCGGAATGATCATCAACCACACCAGCACTGCGACCGGCAAGTTGATGTGGGCGACTTCAATTCGGCCGACCAACTGGAAGACACCGGGAAATAACTGTCCGAGGCCTATGCCGACGACGATACAAATGCCGACCCAAAGTGTCAGGTAGCGCTCAAATAGATTCATGCCGGCTCTCTTCCCTGTGAATTTGTTGCAACAGTCGTGTTGCCTCTTCGTGCGACCTGGGCTTGTGCGGTAGCTTCAGGAGCGCTTCTACACGCCGTCGGAGTTGATCGTAGGCCACATCAAAAGCAATACGCTGCTCGTCGCGATTCTGAAACGCCGCCGGGTCCGGAATGCCCCAATGTGCGGTCACTGGGCTGCCGCTCCAGACCGGGCAGGACTCCCCCGCCGCATTGTCACAAACAGTGATGACAATATCGAAGTCGGGCGCGCCGTCACCACTATACTTTTCCCATGAGTCGGACGATAAACCCTGAACAGAATGACCTTCGGCGGCGAGCTTTTGCAATGCGCCAGGATTAACCTGCCCGGCGGGATGACTGCCGGCGCTGTATGCCCTGAAGACATCGCCACCCAACTCATTCAAAATCACTTCGGCAAGGATACTGCGCGCCGAATTACCGGTGCACAGAAACAGGACGTTAAGCACAGAAAGCCGCCACGGGCTTGCAGACTTCTGCATTGCCCCCGCAACAGTCTTCCATCAGGTAAACGATCAGGCCACTGACCGCATCGAAGTCTGCACGGTAGATGATGTGGCGGCCATCGCGTTCACTCGTGACGATGCCGGCGCGATGCAACTTCGCAAGGTGACTCGACATCGTGTTCTGGCGCGCGTCCAGATGCTCGGCTATTGCACCGGCTGTCAGCCCGGCGGGCCCCGTCTGTACTAACAAGCGAAACACACTCAGCCGGGTTTCGTGAGCCAGCGCCTCGAGGGCGCTGACAGCTGAATTAATATCCATATATCGAGATTATTCGATATATTATTTTATTACAAGAGCTCTGCGGAGTGCTGGAATGGCAATAGCTGCTACTGTTTTCTTTCACGCGTACTGCCCATGAACGCCGACCCGTCATTGGCCGCGTCGTCGGACGCCTCTGTTTTTGCATCGTACATCGCCTGGTCGGCGACGCTGATCAGATGCCAAAGCTCCTCGCCGTGCTCGGGCATCAATGCAATGCCAACGCTGGCAGCACACTTAATTTCCTGACCCTGGATGATGTAAGCCTCGGAGGCGGTCTGCACAAGGCGATTAGCGACATGCCTGGCATCGTCAACGCTGACGCCTGGCAGGACGATCGCGAATTCATCGCCACCCAGCCGGCCGAGAATATCTTCGGGCCGCAGACAGAATTCAAGACGATGTCCAAACGCTTTCAACAGGGCATCACCCGCCTGGTGTCCGAAGCGGTCATTAATGCTCTTGAACTGATTGAGATCCAGGTACAGCACGGCACCAATATCGTGGGCCCGGACCAGCGCATTGCCCTCTTTCTCGAACCCGCGTCGATTAAGCACGCTGGTCAGCGGATCACGCAATGCATCGGCGAGCATCTTGTCTTCATTTCGTTTGCGTTGCGTGATATCGATCAGCGTGATGGAGAAATCATCCCCGACCGGCTCACCGACAATGCGTAACCAGCTCTCGCCATCCGCCAATTCGGCAGCGGTCTCATAGCTCAGCGCGGAATGGCTGCCAGCCTCACCTGCGAAGTGGCCGATCAAGCGTTCGGGATCCAGCTGCTTCAGTTTATCCAGCGGCATGCCGACCAGCGTGCCAGTACCACAGCCCAGGTATGTCTCGGCAGCGCGATTGGCAAAAACACAACGGAAGCGAACATTCTTGTCGTTTTGATCCCGGGCGAAGCGCAAGATTCCGTTCGATGACGTTTCAATCAACGTACGAATGAGATGTTCACTATCGGCGAGCTGACTTTGCGCATGGCGGCGCTCGGTCACGTTGCGACATACGACGACCATGCCAAGGTGCTGACCTTTTGGCCCTTTCAACGGACCAACACTCAACTCGTAGATATGATCCTTGTGTAACCTGAGCGTTTGCGTCAGATCCAGTTCACTGGCTTGCCTGACAATGTCGCGGGCCTCGGGGAAATCGTCCCACAGCCTGCGTCCTATGAGCTCACGTTCGCTGTCGCCCAACAATTCCTGTGCGCTCTTGTTCGCGCATACAATGCGCTCTTCATGATCGAGTACGAAAATCGGATCGCGAACATGATCAAACAGAGTCTGGTACGCGATCGGACTGAACTCATAGAATCGCATCGATACGGCCGCATAGGAGTAAAGTGGCAGCATCATGACGAATGAAAGTGCCGAGAACGGAAAGTCCTTCGGGCCCATATTCAGGTAGATATTGCCGACGCTTACGCTGAACGGAAGAATTGCACAGCCAAGCAATAGAAGGACCGTTTTGCGATGCGCCGGCGCAATAGTCGGCAGTCGTCCGACCAGGCCAATCACAGAATAGATGAACAGGCCGTACATGAACGGAGCCTGCACTCGATTAAACCAGGAGTGCTCGCTGACGTCGGTAAAGTGCAGCCCGGTCTCTGTCGCTGTCATTGTCCAGATCATGTTGTGCATCGAATTCGTCAACGCAAGCAGTGTTGTCGCAATCGGTATGACCGATAGCATCGCGATGACGACTGCGTGCGGCGGCCCGTCCGTGTACTCCCGGTACACGATGTAAAACGCTACTGGCAGGAAACCCGAGGCGAAGAACACGAGGACGCGGCCGATGCCGTAGATATTTGGATCCTGGGTACCGTAAGAAAAACCCGCCCCTGCAACCAGCGCACCGATCAGGAAAAGAAAAAATGCCATGACACTGTTGGCGTGCTGCGGTGACGAGCGCGCCACGTGCACGGCAAGAAACATGTATACGACGGACGCGATAGCGAACGTTGGGCGCAGCACGAAATCAAGCCATTCGGTCACAGGCTTGCCCCGGACGCAGTATTCTCAGCATACCGTCTCATACCGGAATGCTAGCCGGCTTCAAGGCAACATAATGCGACCTGTGCCGCATTCCTCAAACCCACCGGCGGAGCGCCCTACAGGCCTTCTGCGGTGTCCTTGATCAGCCTGTCGACAACGGCCTTCAGCGCATGCTCGTTGCTGGCGCCACCTGCCCGCTCAAGCTCATATTTCCTGAGCTGCCGGTGGGCACTGGTGCCACGCTGCATGATATGGCGAAGATCGTTGATTTCGTCCACGCAACCGAGTGCCTCGGCATCTTCGGCGACGAGGACCAGCATCTCGTCGAGCAACTGCTCGAACGGCACGACTATGCCTTTGGCCAGGTCAATAAGCCCCTCGTCGAAGCTGTATCGCATGGCGCGCCAGCGGTTCTCACGTATCAGCATCGGCGTATAAATGCGCCAGCGCTGGTTATGTGTTCTGAGTCGATACAACATGCGGTAAATACACACTAGCAGCGCCGCCAGGGACACGCTGTCGTCGACGCGTGTGCACACATCCATGATCCGCGTTTCAAGCGTCGGGAATTTCGCGCTTGGTCTGAGATCCCACCAGATGCGCGTCGAATCCTCGATCAGCCCCGCGTCCTTAAGGACGCGAACATGCCGTTCATATTCTGCATAACTGGCAAAGCGCTCGGGCAATCCGGTACGAGGCAATGCATCAAACACGGTGAGGCGATAGCTCTTGAGTCCGGTGTCACGACCTTCCCAGAACGGTGATGAACAGGACAGCGCCAGAAGGTGCGGCAGGAAATACGACATCTGGTTCATCAGGTCGATACGTAGCTCATCGTCTTCGATGCCGACATGCACGTGCATGCCGCAGATCAAGAGTCGCCGGGCGGCGCCCTGCATCTCGACTGTCAGCTGGTCATAGCGCTCTTTGCGCGTGTGTTTCTGGTCCTGCCAGTGACTGAATGGGTGCGTCGACGATGCGATGGGCTCGAGGCCGTACCTGTTCGCGACCTCCTTGATAGTGCCACGCAGGTACACTAGCTCTTCACGAACTTCCGCAACGTTCTTGCAGACCTTGGTACCGATCTCAACTTGAGAACGAAGCAGTTCAGTTGACACCTGGATGCCGAGGCGCCTCTCGCACTCTTCCATCAGATCATCAGGTGGATCAACGACAAGTGCGCGCGTGTCCTTGTCGACGAGCAGGTATTCTTCTTCGACACCGACGGTCAGTTGCGGTCCAACCTCGTTCTTCACGTACCCCCCTTTGGCAGGCCACCTCTTGTTCGCTACGCCGAAATTTTGTCCTGCAGTAGCCCGATTCTCTCCGGAATCGATTCGATGATGCGACGCATCACCGGTGCAATCTCTTCCACTCCGGCGATATCGTCAATAAGGTCTTGCCGTACCTCGATGCCCACGTGAGGCAAACCCATTTCCTCAGCGTGATGGTCAATCGTAAAATCCTGCGGGGCCCGACCAGAATACGGTTCGTTGTCACCGGTCGTGAATCCTGCAGCGCGGAAATCTTCTAAAAAAATATCGGAGAGTCGTGAATCCTTATCCCACAAGACACCCATTTGCACGTCCCTGGCAACTCCGTTCAACACCGGTGTGAAACTGTGTATCGAGATAAATGCCGGGGCCGGTCCAACAGCGCGCAAACGCGTTATCTGGTCCTCGATGGCATTGTGATAGGGCCAGTAGATCGCGTCCGCCCGTGCGTCCTTGTCGGCCTGGGTCAGATTTCGATTTCCCGGTACCACGATGCCATCGCCATACTCGAGAAAGGCGCCCGGATCCATGAGCTGCCGGTTACAGTCGATGACGAGACGCGAATACTGGGCAATGACAGCCGTAAAGCCGAGGCTTTTGGCGATCTTTTCGGTCAGCTTGCCCGCGCCGATATCGATGGCCAGATGACATCGACGCGCGAACGGGTCGAGACCCATGTCGCCCAACGCCTGTGGAAATCGACAGCTCGCATGGTCGCAGATCAGCAATACGGGTGCTTCAGATAATGGATTAACAACGTAGAACGGCGACGGCTCGCTGGCGGTCAGCAAAGATGGATCAGTGTTGTATTGGCCGTCTGACATGACAGCCGATTCTGGCATCGTGAGCGCGGCGACGCAATCTCAGGCTGTTTTTCCAACTAGGCAGAGCGCTCCGAAAAGCGGTTGCTACCCCACGGCTCGAAGGACGCAACAGATGTCGGGCGGGCGATGTAGTAACCCTGCGCAAACTCGATACCCAGTGACCCGAGCTTTTCGAGTACCTGTTTGGTCTCGACGCGTTCCGCGATCGTCTCGATGCCCATCGCATGCCCGACTTCCCAGATCGCCTTTACCATGCTCTCGTCTACTGAGTCATCGACGACATTACGAATGAATTGACCATCGATCTTGAGATAATCGACGGGCAAGTTCTTGAGATAAGTAAATGAGGACAAGCCACTACCGAAATCGTCAAGCGAGAACTTGCAACCAAGTTTTTTCAGCGTCTGCATAAAGTGAACAACCCGTGACAAGTTGGAAATTGCCGCAGTCTCAGTAATTTCGAAGCACACAGCACCCGTCGGCAGCTTCTGTTTCTCGAGTTCCTTGATGACGTCCTCGAGAAAACGATCTTCGCTCAGCGACGTTCCGGAGAGGTTGATAGCGATTGTATAGCGCGCTTCGCCTTCTGCGTCTCGATCAGCAAGGTTCGACAACGCCGTGCCGATAACCCAGCGATCAAGCGTAGACATCAGGTTGTAGCGTTCTGCTGCAGGAATGAACTGGTCAGGGCTGACGAGATCGCCGTTCTCATCGCGCATACGTAATAGTATTTCATAGTGGCCGCGCGCACTGCCATTGTCCTTACCAATGCCAATGATGGGCTGGAAGAACAGTTCGAGACGGTCTTCTTCGACCGCGCTGCTGATGCGTGATACCCACTTCATCTCTTCGTGTCGCATCGAGGCATCGCTGTCCTTGTACAGATGAATCTGGTTGCGCCCCATATCTTTTGCGGAATAGCACGCGACATCTGCGGAACTCATAAGTCCTGCAACATCCGTGTTCTCGCTCGTCACGAGGACAACGCCAATCGAGCATCGAATGGTTGTAAACGAATCCTGCCATTCAAAACGATAGCCCTCGACGGCACCGCGGATCTTCTCGGCGATTTCCAGGGCCCGCTCCTCACTGCAACGTTCAAGCAGGATGGCAAACTCGTCGCCTCCAAGCCTCGCAAGTAAATCGGTCGAGCGAATGTTCATCTGCACGAGCTCCGACAGCTGCCGCAGCAGTGCGTCGCCTGCGGAATGACCAAACGTGTCGTTGACCACTTTGAACTGATCGAGGTCGAGGTACAGCAAAGCGTGCGTATCTTCAGGATGACCACGAACCCCATCGAGAACGATTGTCAGTCGATTTTCAAACTCACGACGGTTGATCAGGTCCGTGAGCGCATCATGAGACGCCTGGTAACTGAGCTGGCGGAACAGGCGTGTTTCCTTACTTACGTCGTGGAATACCATGACCGAGCCGATTATATTTCCTATACGGTCACGAATCGGGGCTGCCGAATCCTGAATCGGTATTTCATCGCTGTTTTTCGAAATAAGAATCGAATTCTCTTCGAGCGAAATGACGCGCCCGTCTTTGAGGCATCGCATCACCGGATTATCAACCGCGGCGCGCGTATGCGCGTTGATGATCGTCATGATCTCCGTGATCGACCTGTTGCGCGCACTGCGCATGTCCCAACCCGTCAGGTCCTGCGCGACCGGGTTGATGTAGTCAATTTTACCTTCGGCATCGGTCGTAACGACACCATCGCCAATCGACTGCAGTGTAATCTGGGCACGTTCCTTTTCTTCAAAAACACGCGTTTCAGCGCGTTTTCTTTCAGTGATGTCGGTAATAGTGCCCTCGTGCGCGACTATATTCCCATCGTCATCGTGCACCGCCCGTGAATTCTCAAGCACAACGATCTCACGCCCGTCTTTGCGCCTCAGGCGGTACTCGAAGTTCTTGACGATGCCTTCGGCCTCGAGGCGCGCAAACACACGCTCACGATCGATAGGATTCACATAGAGCATCGGGGTTCGGCCTGCGGCTTTCAGCTCTTCGGCACTCTCATAACCGAGCATTTCGACCAGTGCTGGATTGGCAGCGATCAGGTCGCCCTTGCGCGATGAAATATAGACGCCATCCACAACATTTTCGAACAAGCCGCGATAGCGCATTTCGGAGCTACGCAGTTTGTCCTCGTCGAGCTGACGTTTGATTGCGATACCGGCGAGTCGAGCAAGGCGACCCAGTTTGTCGAGCTCATCGGTTGTCGGTACACGAGCCTCGTTCACGTACACATCCATCGTGCCAAGAACACGACCTCTTGCTCCATGAACCAGCAACGACCATACCGACGCTACGTCGTGCTGCGCTGCCTGTTTCTTGTGAGGCACCCACGCCTCATCCTCTGTGATGTCGGCCGTGAACCGATCTTCACCATGATGCACTGCTGCGCCACAGGCGATGCTGTCTTCGCCCACATCGACGAAATTGAGCAGCAGCTTAAAGGGTTCCGGGAGACTCGGCGCCTGCGTTACGCTCAACGTCCGCCCGCGCGGTCCAAGTTGCATGATGGCAGCACGGAAATCATCGTTTATCTTTTCGACGCAGCGGCAGATTGTGCGCAACGTACGATCATGCGGCACGCTGGCCGCAATCATCTCGAGAATCTTATTCTGGGCAAAGGCGAGCGCCTCGTTGCGCTTGCGCTCCGCGATATCCGTAATTGACGCGCGTACAATGTATTTTTCACCTGCAGGCAAGCGGCTCAGTCGGACCTCGCACGGGATTTCGTCGCCCGCCGAGTTGAGATGTGTCCACTCGAACGCCAGATGCTCGCCGTCCAGTGCCCTTGCAATGTAGCCGCGCGCAATACCAAAGGACGGCGTGCCATCAGGTTGTGTTTCCGGGCTTACCTGTTCCGGACCTACCGATAGCAGGCGTTTGCGTGACAGGTTGAACAGCTCGCAAGCCTGCTCATTGGCGTCAACGAAGGAGTTCTTTTCGGGATCGAAGACGACAATAGCCTCGGGCGCGTTCTCGATCAGCGCGCGATAGCGCTCCTCGTTATGCTTGAGTGCATTTTCCGCTGCCTGGCGGCCTGTTACATCGCGCAGACTGATCACGAAGATGTGCCCGTCGCCGGCCTTTAAACGGCTGGCGCTGATCTCTGCCACGAATTTGTCACCGTTCGCCCGTAGCGCGTCAACCTGGCCACCCGTCACATCAACCTGTGAAGTATCCAGATTCGACATGAAGGGCTCAAGAAACTTCTCGACGGCCCGGTTTTTTACGGCTGGAAGCACATGTTCGATCTTAGACCCGATGAGCTGGTCACGGGTCAGGCCAAAGTAGTACGAGCAGACTTTGTTGCAGTTGCAAATGATGCCACTTTCACTTACCGACAGAAGCGCTTCGGTCACGCTATCGAAAATGGCTTCTATGGGAGTTGTGTTGGTCAGCGACTGGGTGATGGTCGCTTCCATCTTGTCGTAGTGCTGATCGATCAGGTGCAACAACTCCAGGAAGTCGGGCTTTTCAATCCCCGACTCCTCCGTCGCTCTCTTGATTCTGTCGCGAAGCTCCTTGTGCATCGACCGACCAACTCATTCCGTGAATAGACTTGCACTATGCGTCCAGCGACTTCTGTCGAAATGCTGGCTCTAACGCCATACATTAAGGAGAGTTCGCATCGGGGTCTGTGATGCAAAGCAAATTTTGAAATTTTTTCTGGGAAATAATTCCCGTTAATGATCAGTGACTTATGACAAAAAGCTCGTATGTATCGAGATAATCCGACTTGCACCGACAACGACTGAACATAAGCTCGGGGGCCCTGCCCCCGGGGCGGGCCTGAGCAATGAACCTAGTTTTCGGAGGCAGGTAACGAGTGAATCGGGTTGCCGTCTTCGTCGGTTGTGATAACGCCATTTTCTTCAATCTGCCGCACAGCCGCACCAACCTCGATGGGTATAGCCATTGAGGTCGATACGGTTCCGCCGTCGATTTCGACACTCGCCGACACGTTCAGAAACAAGCGGCCTTCGCGTAATGGCACCAGCCGAACCTGCTGCAGGCTCGGTCCTTCGGCACTGCCGGCCGCGATAGTCGTTTCTGTGGGCTGTGATTCCATAAATTCCATAGCCGTGGAGTCATTGACACGGTAACTCATGGTAATGGCCTGCGGCCCGATCGTTGACGTCACTTCCAGATCGATTGCGAGAGGCTGGCCCAGAATCGGTGTTCCGATAATCCGGTACTCGATCGAGACCGGGCCCTGCGGTTTGGCCGTCATCGTACTTGCGCCTTCCCGCTTTGTGTCCTGATCAGCTGCTTGCCCGGCATCCGTGTCGGTGCCATCGCCGCAAGCTGCAAGCACGGACAGTGCCAGGATTAGGAGTGTTGTTCGGTTCATGTGGTTACCTGCTGCCGACCTAAGGCGTCGGCGTCAATGATACGTCGAAACAGATTCGTTGCGGAAATGACGTCGACGCGAGTGCGTCCTGGAAGCGCCATTCCTCGACGAACGCAACGTAGGTCTCAGTCGCGAGTAACATGGGCGTACGAAACGTGGGTTCCATGTTCTGTGCAACGTCGGTCCCTGCCCTCGCAATTTCCTCCGGGACCGAGCCGCGAAAGATAACGATGTCAGGATCGCTGTAATCGCGATCGTCCGGATCCGCGGAGGGTGGCGTTGCCGTTGTAGTTACAACGTTGACGTCATATTCATCATCGATCGGCACGGTGATGCGCAAATAGCGATTCTCGCCCACGTTATTGCCATGCCTTGCGAATCCATCAAGTTGATTGTTTACACACAAGTTGATCACGGTGCCATCGGCGGTATAGGGCAGGTACAGCGGAAATACGTCCTGCGCAACGCCTGCATCGTTTGCTTCGCTGGCGGCCCATATGTCGAGATCAGCACCCGCGACGACCTCCTCCCGATTGAGCAGCGCGTCAAGCAATGCCGCATCCTGGGCGTCAAGTGATGCTCTAAGTTCCGTCGCAAAGGAGAACAAGGTCGCGAACGAA
>Ga0316201_10002581_pt1 | contig 12934 bp, 8 predicted proteins | sample CS6wburrow_MG_FD_204516 | JGI IMG/M metagenome (GOLD analysis project Ga0316201, IMG submission 204516) | Coastal sediment microbial communities from Delaware Bay, Delaware, United States - CS-6 worm burrow | ecosystem: Environmental > Aquatic > Marine > Coastal > Sediment | place: USA: Delaware... | reverse complement strand
AAATGTATTTAATTGGCACGGATAAAAAGTGAACTAGGCGGGTAAAGGGTATCAACAAGACGAGGAAGAACGCATTCAAGATGTGGAGTTGCGTTACCCACGGTAAATTGTTGACTAAACTGACATTGGGCCTAAATTCGATAACGGACCATAAATAGGGAACAGCAAAGGCAGCATACCAAGAAGAACCCCAACGGTAGAACATGGCTGTCCATACACCTGTTGCTACTTGAATCAATAGAAATGTGAGTAAGGCAACATCCATCGGTGAGGTGACCACTCTGATACGGGAACTGCTGAATCGTCTGTAGATCAAGATTATTAGTCCCACTAACGTCAATAAGGCCAAGGTGAAACCGGTGGTTTCCATGATATACAAGCGCATCGGTTCCGTATTCCAGGCCAAAATGAGGTCTGGGATTAAAAAGCCAACCAAATGGATCGTCAGGACAATTAAAATACCATAGTGCCAAGCGACTGAACCCCAAAACAGTTGCCGAGTTTCTAAAAATTGGGAAGATAAACTCGAATAAGAAAATCGGTCAGTCACATATCGCCACGCACTGCCCACAATGGCGAGGATAAAACATAAATAAGGAAAAACAGCAAACAAAAACTCACTATAAGTCATATTATTCTCCGTTTGTCGGGTGGGAAACGTGTTGCTCACCCCTCTTTATCAATTGAAGGGATACAATCAATCATTCAGCCCCTTCAAGAACGACTGAAGCTGTCCTGAGTACGGCTACATAAGGATTGCTTGAGTCTTCCTTGAAGTTGGCATTCATTTTTTGAAAGACGGGTATCAAACAATCTGAAAGTAATTCTTTGGTCAAAGCGTCATCCTGCTCAAGTGTGCCTATAAATTTGAGTAAGAGTGGAATGTGATCGGCTAGTTCTTTTGAGGTGTCAAAAGCATGATTTTGATATTCATCTGTTAGCCCGGCCATGAATGCGCCCCGTTTGAAACTTTCACCAAAAAGGATATGCCCTGCAAAAATATGACACGCTGGGTTGATGTCAAATGTCGCGGTATAGATTTCCTCTAAACGACCTGATGGTGTCTCTTCTAGGAAAGACAAAAAGCGGGTCATTTGTTCGACGGATTGAGGATAGGCCGTTTTGAGTATGTCTATACATTCACGGGTTTGTTCAGCTATTTCCAGCGTGGGATAATCTAACAAACTTGATAGACAACGATAAAGTGTCAGTTGTCGGTTGTTTTCATTTTTCATGGTGTGTTTGATTTCTGATTGATTTGATATCGATAGTAATGTGGGTGATGAAAAATGATAAAAGATAGAACGCTGATTAAAATGATGAGCATGATGAACACTGATTTATAAAATCAGTGAATATCAATTTTATCAGTCAAATCAGTGTCCTATCTGCAAAAAAATAAACTCGAACATCAAAAATCAAAAATCAAAAAGGTTATAACCCTCGTTCTGGTTTGTTGAAACCGCCGACACCGACTTCTGCTTTGAAGGCATACGGATCGCCTGCTGTGAGTTCTGCCACGTATTCCTGATGTGTCGCGGGTACCACAAAACGTTCATTATAGGTGGGTAAGGAAGTTAAGCGGTATATCTCTTCACACATTTCTGGGGTTAAGCCGGTTTTTTTCATCATGGCTTCCACTTGATCTGCATCGATATCGTCAACTTGTTCAGCCCGTTTGTACATACGCACGGTTATGAGTTTTTCCAGAACAGCACGCACTTGTTCTTCATTCCCGGCTGTGAACAGATTAGCCATGTATTGCATGGGCACACGCGCTTTGTCTAAGGAGCCGAAATAATCCTCCGAATCGACACCATAAAGACCATTTTCGACATGGCCTAACACGGGCAATAAGGGTGGAATGTAGAACAACATCGGTAAAGTGCGATATTCAGGATGCAGCGGTAAGGCTAATTTCCATTCCTTCACAAACCGGTAAACGGGGGATTTTTGAGCGGCTTCAATCACCGAAAAATGTACCCCATTTTTTTCAGCAGAGGCAATAACGGCAGGATCAAATGGGTCTAAAATCATTTCCCGTTGCCGTTCTACTAATTCGTCTTCAGGAGCATGAGCATTCTCTTCAATTTTATCGGCATCATACAAAACGACACCAAAATAACGAATACGACCGACACAAGAATGGAAACAGGCAGGAGGTTGCCCTGATTCTATTCTTGGGAAACAGAGAATACATTTTTCCGATTTACCAGACTTCCAATTGTAATAGGTTTTCTTGTAAGGGCAGGCAGAAATACAGAAACGCCAAGCGCGACACACATTTTGGTCAAGCAATACAATGCCATCTTCACCCCGTTTGTAGAGTGCGCCAGAGGGACAAGAAGCCACACACGCAGGATTTAAGCAATGATTGCATATCCGGGGTAAGTAGAAAAATACCAGGCGTTCCAATTCAAACAGCGCCTTTTTTTCTTGCTCGCTGAGGTTTTTAAAATTGGGATCATTGTTGGCATAAACCGTTGAACCACTTAAGTCATCATCCCAATTCGGCCCGGCATTGATATCAATATGTTCCTTGGTAATTAAGGAAATAGGACGAGCAGTTGGTTGATCATCACTAGCAGGGGCATCAAACAAATCACTGTATTTGTAGGTCCATGGCTCATAGTAATCATCAATTGTGGGCAAGTGGGGTTGATGGAAGATGTTAGCCAAGCCGCGAAATTTGTCCGTGACCCGTAATTTTATAGTCTCTTCCTTGGGCTCCCAACCGCCTTTATACTTCTCTTGATCTTCCCATTTTGTGGGGTACCCCGTTCCCGGTTTTGTCTCAACATTATTCCACCACATGTATTCTGTGCCTTTTCGGTCTGTCCATATATTTTTGCAGGCAATGCTACAAGTATGGCAGCCAATACACTTATCAAGGTGGAACATCATTGATATTTGTGCTCTTACATCCATTATTTGCTCCTAGATTAAAAGAGAAATAAACGCAAAAGACGCAAAATACGCTACGCTTTGTAATAAATACTGGCGTCTTTTGCGTCTTTTGCGTCTCTTGCGTTATTTTTTACATATTTAACTCACATAATAGAAATGTGAGTATTCAAGCTCCCAATCGCACGCTTTAAAACTCAGGTTCACCTTGTAGTTTGCGAACCATGACATGGGTATCACGATTAACGCCGGTGGGGCCCCAATAGTTCAAGTGGAAGGTAAAGTGTCCATAACCGCCCATCATCAGTACAGGTTTGAGGCGAGTCCGAGTCAAGCTGTTATGTCCACCAGCCCGTCTACCACCACGCAAGGGGGATTTCGGTATAGAAATGGTCCGTTCTGGTGAATGATACCAGATACAGACACCTTGCGGTATACGGGCACTGACGACGGAGCGTGTCACGACAACACCATGATCATTGTAAACTTCTACCCAGTCATTATCGACAATCCCAATCTTTTCAGCATCTTGGGGGCTGATCCAGAAGGGTTCAATCCCGCGTGATAGGGTCAACATACGGTGGTTATCGTAGTAGGTGGAGTGAATATGCCACTTACCATGCGGTGTCAAGTAGTTGAGCATGACACTATTCGCTTCACCTTCTTGCGTTTTCACAAAATCACCGTATAACAAGGGATCCATCTTGGGTTTGTAGGTGGGCAAATGCTCACCAAAAGCAAGATAACCTTCATGATCAAGGTAAAAATGTTGTCGCCCTGTTAAGGTTCTCCAAGGTACGAAACGTTCTATATTCATGCAGAAGGGAGAATAAGCTCTACCTTCATTGATGATGCCTGACCAACAGGGGCTGGTCAAGATACGACGCGGTTGCCGCTGAATATCTTCAAATGTCGTGGTGGCACCTTGATTCCCTTCTCCTAAATCTGCCAAAGGTAAACCGACTCGCTTCTCATGTTCCTTAAAGGCACGGTAGGCTGATTCACCATTGGTTTCAGGCGCAAAGTGCAAGACGATATTAATGGCATCAACCACTTCGACTAGGGAGGGGTAGGTTTGCCCATTCCATTGCGTAGTCGGGTGCGTCTTCAGCATTTTATCGTACATATCATCAATATGCCAATGAACGCCATGAGCGCCAATACCTTTCTCTCTCGCGACGGGGCCCAATGAGGTGAAGTGGTTATACAGGTTCTTGTAGTCCCGCGTAACGATTTTCATTTTAGGCATCGTTTTGCCTGGAATCGCTTCACATTCACCCTTGGCCCAATCCTTAATAGAGGGTTGCGCGAGTTCATCAGGATAATCGTGTTCTAAGGGGGTGCAAACAAAATCTTTCACCGGTTCAGGCAGGTGTGTTTCTGCTAACTCACTGATTTTCTTAGCAACCGACTTATAAATATTCCAGTCTGTTCGTGCTTCCCAATTCGGTGCGACGGCTTCTGAGAGTGGGTGAACGAAAGAATGCATATCAGTGGTGTTGATATCATTCTTTTCATACCAGTGCGCGGTGGGCAACACGATATCAGAATAGAGGGCAGAGGTATCCATGCGGAAGTTGATATCAACCACTAAGTCCATTTTGCCCACTGGTGTTTCGTCTCGCCACACGACTTCTTTCAGCATATCTTTGCTGATTTGTTCATCGGCAATCTTATTGGAGTGCGTGCCTAAATAGTGATGTAGAAAGTATTCGTGGCCTTTACCACTGGCCATGATGGCATTACCGCGCCAAATAAACCAAACCCGAGGCCAATTATTAGGATGATCCGGGTCTTCAGCAGCGAAGCGTAATTTTCTCTCCTTGAGTAGATCAACGACATATTGAACCACTTCTTGCTCGTTTTTCGCGCCGGCTTTTTCCGCATCTTTGACGATCTCTAAACTGCTGCGTTCAAATTGCGGATAGAAGGGGAGCCAACCCATGCGTACTGCACGCGCATTGTTATCAGCGGCATGGCCATCCGTCCAGTCATTATTCCCTTTCAAAGCGGAATATTTGGCAAAAGGCCCTTCATAACGCCATTGATCACAGTGCATGTAATGCCAAGTTGGGGCATTTTGTAAACGGGCATTGCTTCCCCAATCTCCAGCCATCGCCACCGTTTTCCAGATTGAAATCGGGGCTAATTTCTCTTGTCCGACGTAGTGGGCTAAGCCGCCCCCATTTTTGCCGACACAACCACATAACATCAAAGCCGTAATGGGGCCTCGATACATCAGGTTGTTGTGATACCAGTGGTTAATACCAGCCCCGATGATGACGGTGCATTTGCCATCCGTTTTTTCGGCTGTCGTCGCAAACTGCTTAGCAAAATTGATAGCGGTTTCTTTTTCAATACCGGTAAATTTCTCTTGCCAAGCTGGGGTAAACATTTTGTCAGCATCATCATAACTGCTGGGATAATCTCCACCTAAACCACGTTCAACGCCAAAATGCGCCATCATCATATCGAAGATCGTGGTGACAGCAACTTTACCGTCAGTCGTTTCGATATACTTCACTGGCACACCACGCTTCACCATGACGTTATCATTTGAAAAGTCTTCAAATTGCACTTGAAAGACTTCATCAGAGTTGTCCAGAAAAGACAGCGCGGGTTCAATAGGCGAATCATCTAGACCATCTTTTAATTCTAAATTCCACTGTCCTTGTTTAGATTCTTGCCAACGATGGCCCATCGTGCCTTTCGGCATTTTGGGGCCTTTCGTTTGCTCATCAAACATCAAGAACTTCCATTCGCCATTTTCTTCATCCTTGTAGCGTTCAACGGTGTTTGCCCGTAACAGTCGCCCAGCTTCGTACCCATTTTCACCTTGATTGAGTACCACCAAGAATGGTGAATCGGTGAACTGTTTCATGTAGGCATTGAATGAGGGCGTTTGTTTCTTAACATAATATTCCGTCATAATGACATGATTGACGGCCATCCAAAAGGCCCCATCTTGTCCAGCATGAACGGGTATCCACCAATCTGAATATTTGGCAACCTGACTAAAATCAGGGGCAAACACGACAAATTTTGAACCATTATGACGGGCTTCCGAAATGAAATGGACATCGGGAGTACGCGTCATACTCAAATTGGAACCCATTGAGACGATGAACTTGGAATTGTACCAATCAGCACTCTCATGGGCATCAGTTTGTTCACCCCACACTTCCGGTTCAGCAGGTGGTAGATCACTGTACCAGTCGTAGAAGCTGAGCAAAGTGGCACCCATTAATCCAATAAAACGAGAACCGGCAGCAAAACTCAATTGCGACATGGCCGGGATGGGGGAGAAGCCAACAATACGATCCGGCCCATATTTTTTAATGGTGTAAACATTGGCTGCTGAAATGATTTCTAACACTTCATGCCAATCAGAACGCCGAAATCCGCCTTTGCCGCGTGCTTGTTGATAGGTTTTGCGGGACTCTGGATTACTGACGATAGATTCCCAAGCCTCAACCGGATCAGTATGCTTTTGACGGGCTTGCCGCCACAGATCAACCAACGCACCGCGCACATAAGGATATCGCACCCGAATGGGGCTATAGACATACCAAGAAGCCGATATACCCCGTTGACAACCGCGTGGTTCATAAGGGGGCAAACCCTTTTCTAATTTTGGGTAATCGACTTGCTGCATTTCCCAAGTGATAACCCCAGACTTCACATAAATTTGCCAAGAACAACCACCCGTGCAATTTACACCGTGCGTACTGCGGACAATGTTATCATGCTGCCAACGTGCGCGATAAAACGGTTCCCATTCGCGGGTTTTGGGGTTGACAATATCTTGAATCCAACTCATTTTATTTTATCTCCCAACCAAGGGTTTACGAACCCCAGTCAATCGTTTTCTCCAGATGAGATGTATGAGAATATAGAGGATAATAAATCCGAAAACACTGATCCCGCTGATGATGTAGTCCATCGGCGGCTTTTCTTCCAAGCTATCCGTTTGTGCAAAATAAGCCGCTAAGTGAGCAGCCTCAGTCTCAATAAGGGGTTGTTTTAAGAAAATACCTTGCATTGTCGGAAAGGGTAAACTGAGTAATACGGGGGTTAGCCCCATTTCTCTACCAAAACGTGAATACACCTTTGTTAAATCAGGCCCTAATGATCCTCCCCCTAACCCACCAACATCGCTGGTGCTGTGACAACTGATACAATGTGTACCCCCATTGGCAAATGATTTTTGCCCCGTAAATAACGTTCTACCAATAGCCGGATCGCCTGCCATTTTTTCCGGTGGTGGCGGTGTGGGTTGAACTTCCTGGGGTTCAGGAAACGGATCTTCACCACTTTCAAAAGCGAGATAAGCTAGAATGTTTTCGGCTTGTTTTTCCGTAATCCCAAAATTGGGCATAGGAATATTGTTGTATTTCTGTCTTAGTTCCGTTGCTATAGGATCGACTTCGGCCAACATGAGATCGGGTTCCATTATCCAGCGTTTCAACCATTCTGGCTCTCGCCGAGTGTTCACCCCTTTTAAATTGGGCCCAGCCCGCTTACCCTCTCCAATCGTATGGCAAGCCGCACAATTATTCTCATAAATCACTTTTCCTTCAATAAGAGCCTTTTCGACATCAGACAAGGAGAGTTTCGGTTTCGGTTTTGTGGGTACCGATACTGGCTGAGCCGCCGGTGGCTTGGCACTTTCAGCCGCTATGTAAGCCAAAATATCTTTGGCTTGTGCTTCTGAAATACCAAAATTGGGCATAGGAATATTGTTATATTCCTTTTTGAGTTGCACTGCGATCTCATCCCCCTGTGCTAACATTTTATCGGGTTCAACGATCCAACGCACCAACCAACTCTCATCTCGCCTAGAGCTCACCCCGATCAAATCAGGCCCTGCCCGCTTTCCGCCACCAATTGTATGGCAAACGAGGCATTTTTGCTGATAAATCGTTTGACCCTTTTCAGCGGAGGCTGAAAAAGCCGATTGAGGCAGCAGCCAAATCATTAATGAACATAAGAGTAAAAATAGAAACGCCTCTCTAGTCATTGCAGACCGAAAGTGTAAATGAGTTGTCATCATTAACGTTACCTCTATCGTTCAGACTTTAAGTAAAAATAAATTTCAGTTATCTGTTATCAGTTCTTTTTCTCCGTTTTTGCGCGCAAAAACGGGGACAAAGAACCTTCGGTGTGCTACGCTAAATCAGTTATTAATAGATTGAATATTCTGATATTGAGTGATTGAAGCCTACCGATTATCAAACAAACTTTCAGGCAAAAATTTACCAAAAGCTAAACTTTTACATGATAATAGTGTTTCAGAAAGTTGCCCAAGAGGGCAACCACAAGGGATTGTCTCTACAAGCACCAATATTGTTTATTGTACTAATCTACAGTTTTTGTTAAGCGAGATGAAAATTATTTTGACTTAATACCTAAAGTCGATACGCTTATATATAAATAACAGACATAAAAAAAGTGATTGATACTCAAAATCCAATATTAAATTTATTAAACAATTATTATAAAAGAATTATTATAACATTGGAAACCAAAGAACAAAATTTTTTTAGACTCACCTTATGACAACTATTAGTTTATTGAAAAGGGTACCACATATCAGAGTAGAAGGAATTGACTTAAGATAAACAAATTGGCCTTTTGTGTCAGTAAATTAGAACAAGTCTTTTGGTTTGAAAGCTTTATGCTCCCACACGGCTATATTTTTATCAAGAAAAAATATTAATTCGTTTATCTATAGAAGTGGAAATCCCAATACCACCAGAGCAAGCTTGTAGGGCCAATCCCTTGTGGCTGTCCCCTTCCTCTTGGGTGCCCCATTGTTTATACTTGCCCTTTCACCAAACAATTTGAAAGGACTTATGATATAACTCAGGTAAATCTAAAGATTTTGGATTTAATAAAATCAATTTGTCACACTGTCAATATCAATTACGCAAACCTCTTTCATTTGTTCATAAAAAATATTTTTTATTTTCATAAATGAAAGTCGGCGTATTATAGAGAAATATAGTTTAAATGCAACACAGTGTTGTAAATATAATACACTCTGTAGGCTCACTCACAATTCACTTTTTTTCTATAATCTCTTTACTAATCAAGTGATTAAATGAATTTATTAAAGTGCCAAACAAACCGATTATATTCAATATAACAATTAAATTAATCATCGTTAATAAATTACTATATTTATTAAATTTTGTATATTAAATTTTTGACAGTAGGTTTGTTTTTCGCACAAAGTTCACAGAGAAACAGAGACTGTCGTCGTTAGAAGGTGATTTTATAAAATGAACACCTAAAATATTTGAACGCAAGTAATGGAAACCATTACTTTACTATTTTCCAGGCAAAAGTATTTGCTTAAAAAATTTTTGCGTGGAATGGGTATTGTCGCGGGTAGCTTGGCAGGTTTATTAGGGATAGGCGGTGGGGTTGTGATTGTTCCGATGTAGTGTGGGTTTTTCATTTTCACCGCGAAATACCGATTGCTATAATTCAGAAAAATAATTTCACAATCAGGGCGAACGATAAGGGCGAACCTGCATGTCCGCCCTTTTAACCATTAAGCATTAAGCATTAAGCATTATTTTTAATCCTCTGCCGCACGGCTTCATATAAACAAACGCCTGTCGCGACAGAGACATTAAGGCTTTCCACTTTACCCAGCATGGGAATGCCTACCAATGTGTCACAGGTTTCTCGCGTTAATCGGCGTAAACCACTTCCTTCTCCACCTAAAACCAATGCCATCGGCCCCATTAAATCGGTTTCAAAAAGACTGTTTTGACTTTGGCTGTCGGCACCGATTAGCCATACACCTTGATCTTGTAACCATCGTAAAGTTCGAGCTAAATTACTGACTTGGATTAAGGGCACAGTGTCGGCCGCGCCACAGGCGACAGCGTATACGATAGCCGTCAATTTACACGCTTGATTTTTAGGCACTATCACAGCATGAATACCTGTCGCATCTGCTGTTCTTAAACAAGCCCCTAAATTATGGGGATCTTGCACCTCATCAAGCACTAAGAAAAACGCGGGAACAGTTAACGAATTGAAGACATCGGCAAGATCATTTTGCGTTTTGGCAGATCGCGCCTTGCAGCGAATGACAATGCCTTGATGATGCCCATTTTCAGTTAAATTATCTAAGGTTTTTTTCGGCACGGCCTGAATCGCTAAATCTTGCTGTTGAGCTTGTTTCAGTAAAGCCTGTAATCTATCATCATGGCGTTCCTTAAGTGCCCAGATTTCCACGACGCGACTGATGTCATTTTGAAAGACTTGTCGCACCGCTTGTAGGCCGAAAATTTGTTCATATTGTTGTTTTTTCAATTTGATGAGAACCTTTTTGATGAGACAAGCATTGATATCGAGGAAATGACAAACATTTATGATTGTACGCTTATTTTTTGGCCGGTCACAATTTTTGGGTAAACAAACATCCAAAAAACTTCAATGATTTTAAAAACAACATAACAAAGGTTTGTGGCTTTTTAATACCTTTCCCCATTTCCCTTATATTTAAAATTTGATTTAAAGCGGTAATATGACTTGTTGTGACAGGATGATTTTCTTCACTATACTGGTTAATCCACATTTTAATTCTCTGAGAAATTTCAACGTTCTCATCTTCTTTATTCTTGATTTGATAAGAGAAAAAATCAAGTAAATGGTAAGGTTCAGCATGACTAAACACGGCCCAAGTGATTTGAGAGAGTTCATTTCGAGATAAAGATAAATCGCGACATTTTAATTCAAGCTTGATTTCATCGTGTGTGAGTTTAGGTAATCTTTTCTTTTCTAAATTTAACCCTGAATAACAAGGCCTTTTACCCTTAATAAATATCATACTTTGATCATACGATTGAGTTGTTACACAGAGTAATGAGATTTTAGATTGATGTTTGAGGCTATTTAACTGATTAAAAAAATGAACATCAAATTTTTTGTCAAGGTATGCATTGTTCAGCAATTCATCAAAATGATATAACAATATGATGATATGTTGAGCTGTTTTTTCAAACCTGATAATTAATTCTTGTAATTCTGTAGGACTTTTTCCCTTGTTATCAGCTTGTTGCCAAAGCGTCTGGATTAATCCATTATAATTATTTTTATATTTAACGAGGTCAGCCGTAAGTATTTTGACATGCCTTTTTTGACTCTTTTTGATATCCTCTAAAAGCCGTTTTCTACCTTGCCCGATTGTGGCAATCAGATTGATCAAAGTACCCCCTTGTAGTGTATTAATCAGGGTGTTCGTAAAAAAAGGACGTAAGTTGTGTGAATCACGAGTAGTCATTTCAGTTATCAGTTATCAGTTATCAGTATTAAATTACCAGTTCATTGCGAGCGTGTTTGTAGGCAAAAACGGGGGTAAAAAAAATCGGTTAATGTATTTATGGTTAAAGCAAAATTCGACGAGACAAGTGGTTTTCGCAATAGGCTTTAAAGCTTTACAACTTTTGTTGGGATTAACGCTTATGGGCTTTAGCCCATGTCTAAAAAAATTTATGGGAAAATATAAAAGTGGGTATCGTGAGTAGGATAAGATTGTTTTATCAACAGAAGAATGCCTGAATATCACAAATCAAAAGTAAAAATAATCCGCATTTTTTAATTTAACTCATTATTTTTTATAGTAAAAACTAATATAAAGCAATATATATGCCAGTTTTACAAAATAATGACAGATGATTTATTCAGGAAAAGGGAAAGGGTTCGCGACAAATTTTTGCCGCGAAAGAAGAAAGGGTATATCAATGAAGAATGCTCAATGTTCACTTCAATTTTCAAAACATTGATATTATTGAAATTTAAGTTCAGAACAGGGCTATAACTTTGGGAAGAGTAATAATATTGACTTTGGACTTGCTGAATTAATCTGGCATTTGAGATAAGTCAGATTGTCGTTCCTGCGACAAGTTAAATCCACAGTACATCGTTACCAGCATACCTTGTATACCGACAACCGTGAACATCAGCAATTGCAACACTATTGAGTAAGCAACAGCCTGTGTTTTATCAATACCGTATAGCCCTAAAGCTAAGACGCAGGCAATTTGATAAATGCCAATATAACCGGGCGCTGAGGGTAAAGAGATGCCGAGTAGCAAAAAAACGCCAACTGTCAAGCCGGCTTCAAAGGGTAAATCCCATCCAAAAGCGGCTATAATTTGCCACATCCAGAAATAATCCAATAGGAAAATGGATAGCGTCAACAGTAGTGTCACCAATAAATTGCGGACTTTACGAAAGCTTTGGATACCTTCTAGGGCATGTAATAGCCATTCTTGCAAACGCGGTTGCCATTTACCTTGTGTTACCCAGCCTTGCACACGGGCATGTAAACGATCCGCAAAAACGATTAATAGCATTAATCCTAGCGTGGCAACAATAAAAACACCAACAATGCTTCTGCCAATGTTGGGATCAATCTTCTGCCCATGTATCCAAAGAACCAATAGCACGAAGAGTCCCATCACAATGGTATCCAGTATTCGATCAATCACAGCACTGCTAACCGCTCGCCCAATAACAAGTGGTGCAAAATGATGAATCGCTACAATGCGTAGCACTTCACCTGCTCGCGCAGGATAAATCATATTCCCCAAGTAACCGATATTAGCGGCCTGCCAAAATGGTTTAAATTTTGACACTGGCATATCGGCCACTAAAGTCCAACGCAGTGAACGCAAGGCAATAATGAGTACAATGATTAGCCCAGCCAGCAATATTTCTAATGGGCGAATGGTTTTCAGGGCGCTAAAAAAGGCTTGCCAATCCAAGTGTGAAAATACGATAACTAATAGGATCAGACTGAACAAGGTACCCAATATAATCAAAAATCGTTTTGATTTCATATCGTTAATTATTTTTTCAAATTGATGAGTTAAGCCTGGCCGAACACGCAAGGGCAAACCCTGCAGCCCCGTCATAACGTTGGGTTTTATAGGGGCATACCTGCGTGTCTGCCCGATACGATATGGCATTGAGGCTAAAGCCTGGCTCTATTAAGATTATAATCCAA
>Ga0316201_10002580_pt1 | contig 12936 bp, 12 predicted proteins | sample CS6wburrow_MG_FD_204516 | JGI IMG/M metagenome (GOLD analysis project Ga0316201, IMG submission 204516) | Coastal sediment microbial communities from Delaware Bay, Delaware, United States - CS-6 worm burrow | ecosystem: Environmental > Aquatic > Marine > Coastal > Sediment | place: USA... | reverse complement strand
GCTTTGTCCCTTACAAACACCCTTGACCAGTACATAATCCAGATCGGCATGCAGCGCGACCGCTTCGTTGGCCGGTAAAGTCCAGGGGGTTGTCGTCCAGATCGGTATTCCGACACTGCCATCCACGGCATCAACGCCAAACGCTGTAAGCATTGACTTTTGATCGACGGCTTTGAAAAACACATCAATCGCTGGAGAGGTTTTGTCCTGGTACTCAATTTCAGCCTCGGCCAGTGCCGATCCACAATCAAAACACCAGTTAACCGGCTTGACACCCTGGTCCAGGTGACCGCCTTCAATAATTTTCGCCAGCGCCCGAACCATATTGGCTTCATAGGCAAAATTGTTACTGGCATAGGGGTTGTCCCAGGTACCCAACACACCAAGACGCTTGAAGCCTTCGCGTTGCAGGGCAATCTGCCTGTCAGCATACTCCCGGCATTTTTGGCGGAATGTGCGCGCATCCACTTTTCGGCCTACCTTGCCGACCTTCTTTTCGACCTGTAACTCGATGGGTAGGCCATGACAGTCCCAGCCCGGTACATATGGGGATTGAAAACCTGCCAGCAAGCGTGACTTGACGACCATGTCTTTCAGAATTTTGTTTACCGCGTGGCCGATATGAATATCGCCATTGGCGTACGGTGGTCCGTCATGCAGGATAAACAGGGGACGCTCAGACGTGTGTGCCTGGATACGTTCATAGAGTCCGCTTTCTTCCCACTGCTTCAGCATGGTGGGTTCACGGTTTGCCAGGTTTGCTTTCATAGGAAATGCCGTGGCGGGCAGATTGATTGTGTCTTTGTAGTCCATGCTTATCTGTACTTTTTTCGCTTTTCAGTTTTCAGTTTGTGTCAGGCAAATTCTCGCCTGCTGCTCATCTTCCCGCATTTGCACAACGAGGTCATCAATATCTTCAAAATGTGTTTCATCGCGGAGCTTCTTTATAAACTCCACTTCCAGTGTCCGGCCGTACAAATCGCCGCCAAAATCAAACAAATGCGCCTCTATCAGGAACCCTTCACCCCCCACTGCGGGACGTGTGCCAAGGTTCGCGACGCCATCGTGCCAACCATGGTCATCCCAACGGGCTCTTATCGCAAACACACCCATTAACGGGCTGGGTGAGGTTGCCAGGCGAATATTTGCCGTCGGGTACCCTAACTGGCGACCCAGTTGACGGCCCGGGATGATCTTGCCAAGCATCCTGAATGGCCGGCCCAGCAAGCGCCTTGCCTGTTCCAGATCACCAGCACCGAGACTGTCACGTATGCTGGAACTTGAGGCCCGGTAACCTGCAATATCGACCATCGGAACCACATGTACCTCGAAACCCAGCTTCTTTCCTGACCGGCGTAATGTTTCGGTATCGCCCAGCCTGCCCTTGCCGTAATGAAAGTCCTGACCCACAACCACATGTTTTGCCGCCAGCGTATTTACAAGAACCGACTGGACAAAGCTATCCGCATCCATACCTGCCAGGGACTGATTAAAACGCATCAACCAGACGAGGTCTATATCCTCATCCATAAGGTATTCAAGCTTCTGGCGCACCGACATCAGGCGCGCCGGCGCGGCATCCGGCCGGAACCAGGCCATGGGTAAAGGCTCGAATGTTACTACGGCAATCGAATGCCCGCTTTCAGCCAGTGATTCACAAAGCCGGATCAGTGCCTGGTGTCCAAGGTGAAAGCCATCAAAGTTACCGATGGTTACGACCGAGGAACGTAACAACTGCCTGCCCGGATTGTCCCTGATTACCCGCATAAATATGCCTGTTCACAAAGCAGCGAATTATAGCAGGCGCAAGTAATTGGGCACGTGAATTTGACAAAAGATTGAGCTATTTTGCACCCCGTGAAAGGTCACGGGGCTTCAGACCCATTACCATGCCGGTGAAAACATAGATAACTACACCAAAAATAATACTCAGGCTGAGGTTTTTAACCCTCAAATATACCGTTGCCTGGTGCCAGCTTTCGATATCGTGTGTCATAAAAAACAGCAATGAACCCATGGCCGCACATGCCAGAATGACGGATATCCACACCCTGAGCCAACCACGCTCGGGTGTGTATACCTCGCGTTTCCTGAGGCCACGAAATAGCAGGCCCGCGTTCAGATAGGCCGCAACCGAACTGGCCAGTGCCAGACCGGCATGTGGCCCTTCAAAGCCCTGGAATAGAAGCAAACCCACAAATATCAGGTTCAAAACCATATTTGTCACCATGGCTGCAATCGCTATCTTGACCGGTGTTTTGGTGTCCTGACGCGCGTAATAGCCGGGCGCCAGCACCTTGACTGCGATAAAGGCGGGTAAACCCGCTGAATACGCGATCAGGCTATAGGACGACATACGCACATCATCCAACTGGAACGCATCATACTGAAACAGCGTAACCAGAATGGGCGCGGCGAGGATAATCAAGCCCATGGCAGCAGGCACCGTGATGATCACTGCCAGACGCAAGGCCCAGTCGAGTGTCGCTGAAAATTCTGCAGTACTTGCCTTTGCGTGCTTTTGGGACAGGTTGGGAAGAATGACGGTTGCCAGCGCAATACCCAAGACACCGAGCGGAAATTCCAGTAAGCGGTCTGAGTAATACAACCAGGACACACTGCCGGTCACCAGGAATGTCGCAATAATGCTGTCGAACAGCAAATTGACCTGTGCCACCGACGAGCCGAACAGGGTCGGGATCATTAATTTCATGATGCGACGGACACCTGAATGACGCCACCCCCAGCGTGGACGCGGCATCAACCCCAGGCGCATGAGTGCCGGAACCTGGATCAGCAACTGGGCGAAACCGGCCGCCAACACACCCCAGGCGAGTGCAGTGACCGGCACTTCAAGATGGCCTGCCAATAACAGCGCGGAGGCAATCAGGGAAAGATTGAGCAATATTGGTGTTAATGCCGGGACTAAAAACCGCCCGAAAGTATTGAGTATTCCACCTGCCAGCGCCGTCAGGGAGATCAGCATGATATACGGAAACGTGATCCGTAACATGCCGGCGGACAGGTTAAACTCGGGCCGGTCATCAGCCACCCAACCGGGAGCGAATATCGACAATACCAGCGGTGCAGCGAGAACGCCGACTGCAGTTAAAACAAGCAAGATCGCAGCCAGGGTGCCCGTAACGTGGTCGATCAGATCACGCAATGCCTGCCGGTCGCCGGTGGCCTTGTACTCGGATAGAACCGGTACAAAGGCGAGTGAAAACGACCCTTCGGCAAACAGGCGGCGCATGAAATTGGGAATTCTGAAAGCCAGGAAAAAGGCATCGGTTTCGCCGCTGGCACCGAACATCTTGGCCAGCACAACATCACGGACAAAACCCAGAATGCGGGAGAGCAAGGTTGCAGAGCCAACCGTTGCTGTCGATTTCAGCAGTTTCATGCGTTTCCGAACCCTGAAACCTGTCTTGACCCAAGAATCATAAGAAATTTCCAGTTAAATGATTGACCCCACGCACAAAAAATACGACAATGCGCGGCTATATTCTGAACCTGTATTTATGGAGATTTACCTTGGCTAACAGTTTATCAGCACGCAAGCGTGCACGTCAGGCCGAAAAACATCGTTTGCGTAATGCCAGCCAACGCTCGCACGTACGCACTACTATCAAAAAAGTTCTTGCGGCGATTGAGTCCGGCGACAAGAGCGCAGCTGAAGAAGCCTATAAGGCTGCTGTTCCTGCCATTGACCGCTCGGTGTCCAAGGGCCTGATGCACCTTAACAAGGCAGCACGTCATAAATCACGCTTGAACAAACACGTTCGCGATATGTAATCCGCCGGCTTGGTTCATTTCCGATGAGCTTAGCTGATGTACAAAGGTTACTAAAAAGCCCTGTCTAAAACAGGGCTTTTTAGTGTCTGAAAAAAGGCAATCCTGGTAGTCAGCTTTCACTGTCAGGCAAAGGCTCCCATTGCTTTTCCTGTTCCGATTCGAGTTCTTTCATCTCATCCAGGGCCCTTCCGATACTCTGAACCAGTTCGCCGGTACCGGCTTGGGTAACGGAAGAAATCATGAACCACGGTGCTGTCCACTTCAATTCCTCCACAACCCCCTTGGCAATAGCTTCCGCCTCTGCCTTATCAAGGATATCAATCTTGGTAAATACCAGCCACCGGGGTTTATTACCGAGATCCTTGTCAAAATTGACCAGTTCCTGCTCCAGTTTACGGATCGCTTCGGCGGGTGGAACTTCATCCAAAGGCGCAATCTCCACCAGGTGCAGCAATAATTTTGTTCGCTGCAGGTGCTTGAGGAACTGCACACCCAAACCGGCACCTTCAGCGGCACCCTCGATCAAACCGGGAATGTCAGCGATGACAAAACTGCTGTCAAAACCCACGCGAACCACGCCGAGATTCGGATACAAGGTGGTAAATGGATAATCTGCAACCTTCGGTCGGGCGGCTGAAACCGTACTGATAAGAGTTGATTTACCGGCATTCGGAAAACCAAGTAAACCGATATCGGCAAGCACCTTCATCTCCAGGTGTAACTGGATATCTTCTCCAGGCGCACCTGGAATAAACTTGCGCGGCGCCCGGTTGGTTGAGCTTTTAAAGTGTACGTTACCCAAGCCGCCGCGACCGCCACGGGCGACCAACAGGTGCTGACCATGTTCAGTCACATCCCCCAGCACAATTTCATTCACCTCATCGATCACAATTGTGCCCAATGGCACACGGATGTAGATGTCTTCGCCTTTTTTCCCGTAGCGTTGCTGCCCTTTACCCTGCACACCGTTTTCTGCTTTGTATATCCGCCGGTGCCGAAAATCGACCAGGGTGTTCAGACCGGAATCGCCTTCCAGGTACACACTGCCGCCATCGCCGCCATCGCCACCGTCAGGCCCACCGTATTGAATATACTTTTCCCTGCGAAATGATGCCGAACCATCACCCCCTTTACCGGCAGTTACATGAATGGATGCTTCATCAACAAATTTCATAGTGACTTATTCCTGTACGGTCTGGGTCATACGTGGGTTGATTATTATAAACCGAACATAAAAAAACCCTGCCTTGGCAGGGTTTTCTACTCTCAGTCTCAGTTTGGTTTTTCAGGCTTCTGCCGTCACCACGCTGATAAATCTGCGTTTGGGTAATCCACGTTTTTTGAATTCCACTTTACCGTCACTTAATGCAAACAGTGTGTGATCGCGACCTACACCCACGTTTTCACCAGCGTGAAACTGGGTTCCACGTTGACGAACCAGGATGTTACCCGCCACAACGGCCTCACCACCGTAACGTTTTACACCCAGATATTTGGGGTTGGAATCGCGACCATTGCGCGTACTACCACCTGCTTTCTTATGTGCCATGATTCAACTCCTCTACTTTTTAGCTTCGCTAGTGGCTTCAACTTCAGGTGTCACAGCTTTAGGCTTTTCGGCCTTGGCCTTGGATACCGGCTTTTCGGCCTTGGCTTTGGATACCGGCTTTTCGGCCTTGGCTTTGGATACAGGCTTTTCGGCCTTGGCTTTGGATACAGGCTTTTCGGCCTTGGCTTCGGATACCTTCTTTTTTGGCACTGAAGCAGCAATGCCAGTAATTTCAATTCGGGTAAAATCCTGCCGATGCCCCATTTTTTTCATATGGTGCTTACGACGTTTGAATTTTATGATCCGAATTTTATCCCCACGACCGTGCTCGACGACCGTGGCTGTGACTGTTCCGCCTTTCAGGTAAGGAGTTCCGACCTTAACGTCTTCACCTTCACCTACCATCAGCACCTGGTCGAGTTTGACCGTGGCACCTTTTTCAGCGTCAAGTTTTTCAATTTTTAATATATCTCCAGTGATAGCACGATACTGCTTGCCACCGGTTGCGAATACTGCGTACATGGTTAATGCCCCGAGTTCGGAAGAGCCCTACAAAAGGGCGAGAATATTAGCGGTTTTATGGTGTCCGGTCAACCATTGTCAACGCTAATAATCAATCTACTTGATGTTGCTTTTAAAACGAATTGATTTGAGGACGACTCAACAGTTGCGATACGGATACCACCATCTGTGGCCTTTTCAGACCCGCCCCCACCTTCTTCATTACATAAGATCCACTTTCAATGCAAAAGGGGGGTATAGTACATGGTTGGAAATCGTTTCGGCACTATTCATGAACACCATTAAAATACGCGGCGCCCGCACCCACAATTTAGCCAATATTGATCTCGATCTTCCCAGGGACAAACTGATCGTGGTTACCGGACTTTCAGGCTCCGGCAAGTCATCGTTGGCTTTTGACACTATTTATGCAGAAGGGCAGCGTCGATATGTAGAATCACTTTCTGCCTACGCCCGGCAGTTTTTGTCTGTCATGGAAAAACCGGATCTCGATCATATTGAGGGACTTTCACCCGCCATATCAATCGAACAGAAATCAACATCACACAATCCACGCTCCACCGTCGGCACGATCACAGAAATTTATGACTACCTGCGACTGTTGTGGGCACGCGTGGGTACACCTTGTTGCCCTGACCACGGGCAACCGCTCGAAGCCCAGACCATCAGCCAGATGGTAGACCAGGTACTGGCTCTTCCTGAAGGCGAAAGAATGATGCTGCTGGCACCGGTGGTTCGTGACCGAAAAGGTGAACACGCGCAGTTGTTTGATGAATTGCGTGCCCAGGGATACGTCCGTGTCCGTGTCGACGGCAAGGTTTATTCCATCAATGACGTACCAGTGCTTGAGTTACGCCGCAAACACACGATTGAGGTTGTTATCGACCGGTTTAAGGTTCGACCCGACCTCAAACAGCGTCTTGCTGAATCTTTTGAAACAGCCTTGATTCTATCTGACGGTCTGGCACTTCTATCACCGATGGAAGATGGGCAAAAAGGTGAAGTAAGCACCGCTACTGAAAAGTTGATGAGTTCCCGTTACTCCTGTGTTCACTGTGACTACAGCTTGCAGGAAATTGAACCGCGAATGTTCTCCTTCAACAATCCGAATGGTGCATGTCCAACCTGCGACGGTCTTGGTTTGGCCCAGTTTTTCGATCCGGAACGTGTTGTCAGCAACCCCCATGTAAGCCTGGCCGGCGGGGCCGTGCGTGGATGGGACCGTCGCAACGCCTATTACTTTCAGATTATCAAAGCGCTTTCTGAACACTACGCCTTCGACATAGAGGTGCCGTTCGAGGAACTGTCTGAAAAACATCGTAACGTTATCCTGTTCGGTAGTGGCGAGGAGATCATTGAGTTCACTTATTTTGGCGAACGGGGTACGCAGAAGCGGCGACACCCATTTGCTGGTGTTATTCCAAACCTCGAGAAACGCTTCCGTGAAACAGACGCAAGTATCGTTCGTGAAGAGCTATCCAAATATATATCCCAAAAACCCTGCCCTGATTGCCAGGGACAGCGCCTGAACCGCCAGGCCAGGCATGTTTTTGTTGCAGATATCAACTTACCGACCGTCACTGCATGGCCCATTTTGCGCTGTCTGAAGTTTTTCGATGAACTCAGCTTAAGCGGAAGCAAGGGAGCGATCGCAGGAAGAATCGTTAAAGAAGTCCATCAACGACTACAGTTTCTCGTCAACGTCGGTCTGGATTACCTCACCCTTGACCGCAAGGCCGGCACCTTATCCGGTGGTGAGGCTCAGCGTATCAGGCTCGCCAGCCAGATTGGAGCCGGTCTGGTAGGCGTGATGTATATTCTTGATGAACCTTCTATTGGTCTTCACCAGCGGGACAATGAGCGCTTACTATCAACCCTGCTACGCTTACGAGATATCGGAAATACCGTGATCGTGGTCGAGCATGACGAAGAAGCCATACGCATGGCGGACCACGTTGTTGACATGGGTCCTGGCGCAGGTATTCACGGCGGTGAAGTCGTTTTCAGTGGCATACCTGAAGACCTGGTCAACTGCAGCGCGACGTTAACCGGACAGTACCTTTCAGGAAAATTGGAAATCGAAACCCCGGCCAGGCGAACAATAGCCGACCCGCAACGGGTATTCAGGTTGATTGGTGCTTCCGGCAATAACCTCAAAAATGTCACATTGGAGATTCCTGCCGGCTTATTAACCTGTGTAACCGGTGTTTCCGGTTCAGGCAAGTCGACCCTCATCAACGATACCCTGCATCGCCTGGTGGCCCAGGAATTATATGAGGCCAGAACCCAGCCGGCACCCTATAAAAAGGTGGAGAACCTGCATCTGTTCGATAAGGTAGTCGATATCGACCAGTCTCCCATCGGTCGCACACCACGCTCTAACCCCGCCACCTATACCGGCTTGTTCACACCTATACGTGAGCTGTTTGCAGGCACCCAGGAGGCCCGGGCACGTGGCTACCTGCCCGGCCGTTTCAGCTTCAATGTCAAAGGTGGACGTTGCGAGGCTTGCCAGGGTGATGGGTTGATCCGCGTTGAAATGCATTTTCTGCCGGACATCTATGTGCCCTGCGATGTATGTCACGGCAAGCGCTACAACCGTGAATCTCTTGGTGTTCACTACAAAGGCAAGAACATCCACGAAGTACTGGGTATGACTGTAGAAGAGGCGTTGGAATTTTTTGCGCCGGTACCGGTAGTGGCGCGCAAGTTACAGACCTTGATGGATGTTGGCCTTTCATATATCACCCTGGGTCAAAGTGCCACAACCCTCTCCGGTGGTGAAGCGCAACGGATCAAACTGGCCAAGGAACTATCCAAACGTGATACCGGTCAGACGCTGTATATACTGGATGAGCCGACCACCGGCTTACATTTCCATGACATCAAACAACTGCTTCAAGTTCTGAATCGCCTACGCGATCACGGCAATACCGTAGTGGTCATTGAACATAACCTGGATGTCATTAAAACGGCTGACTGGGTCATAGACCTTGGTCCGGAAGGTGGTGACCGGGGTGGTGAAATTACTGCAACAGGGACGCCCGAACAGATGGCTACCGTTGCCGGGTCACATACCGGACATTTTCTTGCCAAGCTTTTTGATCGAAAAAAGACCATTCATAAAAAATCCGCCTGAGTCATATAACCCGGGAAACCGCCGGTGCATTTCCCGTGGAGTGGCCAGGAAATACACACGACGGATACGACTACCCTGATAAACATCAAATTACTGACCTCCACCCCTTTCCTGGTAAACAATCACTGTCTCAAGACCTGAAACTCCTTAAGTGGCACCGAATTCGAACCTCGGTACAACATGGGGCCGTGTATGACCACCATGACGATAGTGACCATCATTCCAACAACGGTGATGGCGATTCAGTGATTGTCATTTTGCGTTGCGCATACTGAATTAAGACTGAACGGGAAACACCCAGCGCTTGGGGGAGAACCAGCAGGCATGAGTGGGTATTTAAATTGCTCCAGGCTCAACCGGTCGGGACGAATCGCGAATCCACTCACTCCATGATCCCGCATACAGTCTCGAACCTTTTAACCCGGCTAACTCTGCTGCAAAAATTGTATGGCAGGCAGTGACCCCGGAGCCACACATGAACACCAGGTCGTTCGACTGGTGACCGCCCTGCAAGGCAAGCAACCCCTTGCGGACCTCGCTTACCGGCTTAAACCTGCCATCCGCTGCGAGACTTAGTTCAAAAGGATAATTAAGCGCCCCGGGAATGTGACCAGCCACAGAATCAATCGGCTCAATTTCGCCTCTGAACCGCTTGGCGGCCCTGACATCCGCCAATACCATTGCCTGCCCAGCCAATCGCTCGAGAAGCTCCGGTGTGGATACCACCAGGTCACTACGAACCTTGAAACTGGCAGTAACTGCGCTTGAAGCTGTCACCTGACCTTTTTCCAGTTCATAACCGGCAGATTGCCAGGCTGGTAAACCACCATCCAGCAATACAGCATCATCATGACCAAAATACTTCATTAGCCACCACAATCGGGCGGCGATCGATCCACCCGCATCGTCGTAAGCAACCACCCTGGTACCCGCTTGCCAGCCAGACCGGGCTAGAAATCCGGCAAACCTATCTGCATCAGGCAAAGGATGGCGACCGCTATTGCTGGTTATAGGGTTGGAAAGATCATTATCAAGATGGGCATAAACCGCACCGGGAATATGCGCGTGCAAGTAGTCGCTGTAACCCTTACCAGGGTCGCTCAAAAAAAATCGACAATCAACAATTAGAACCGTTTCGCCTTTTTGTGCTGCGTAGAGGTCTTGCGCCGAAAGCAGTATTTGTTGTCTCATTAAACCGGTCTGTTTGAATTTATCAGCACTAATGACCGAGCCCAGCGGTCTCACGGCTTGTGTTCCGCATACGACTGCCAAGGTTCAACAATATAGCTGCAGTGATACCCCAAATCTTGTGCCCCTGCCAGTTCAACGAGGAAATCACAAATTTTTTACCGCCTTCAACCACTTCCTGATGTGAATATTCACGCGGATTGACCGCCAACTCCAGCGGTACGGTAAATACTTCCGACACTTCACGTAAGTCAGGCTTCCATATAAATGAAGACCGGACCAGGCCAACAACCGGCAATACCCTGTAATCCGAAATCGTGTCCAGACGGTCAAGAAACCCCAACGGGGATACCTGTGAGAAATCCAGGCCGATCTCTTCTTCTGCCTCACGCAGTGCGGTAGAGACGGCCGAGCGGTCGGTACGGTCAACTGACCCTCCCGGAAAACTGACTTGTCCGGGGTGATGCAATAACAGCTCCGAGCGAACGGTCAACAGGATTTCGGGTTCGGGTTTATCGAGGACGGGCACCAGCACAGCTGCAGTTCGATTGGGACGGGACGGGGCCCCGGCAGCACTGCGAAGAACTTTGAGCTTAAGAGCAGATACCCCTTGATCAAAAGGTGAAACAGCCCTAAACAGCGTAATGTGCAAGTCAGACGACATAACTCAACACGATATCAACACCTGGTCAGTAGCAATAGAGTCTGTTGAAGACAAGACCGAAATGATATGGAAAGACGTTAACACGGGCCCAAAAAAAACCGGGTGGCCAATGCCACCCGGTTTGTAGATTATTACTTCAGGATTTCAACCAGTTTGAGATCAAACATTAAGGCTTCATTCGGACCAACCGGCGGATTGCCCCGAGCACCGAATGCCAACTCAGGTGGAACGAATATCTGCCAGGTAGAACCTGCTTTCATCAGGGGCAACACTTCCTGCCAACCCTTCAGAACCGCATTGACCGTAAATTCTTCCGGAGTTCCACGAGCGAATGAGCTGTCAAATTCACGTCCATCCAGCTTTGAACCACGATAGTGAACCGTAACCCTGCTTTCAAGACCAGGACGGGCACCGTCGCCTTCTTCAATAATGCGATATTGAACACCGCTGGGAAGGGCAACAATTCCGGTCTTGGATTTATTTTGTGCAAGAAACTTCTCACTGGCCGCCTGGTTTTCTTCAGACAAAATACGGAACTGTTCAACCTGCTCCGCACGCACCCTTTCTTGCAGAGCTGTCAGCAGTGCCCGCATTTCTTCTGCACTGACCTGTGGTTCTTTCTCCGCAACCACGTCACGGATGGCGGTGATAAGTGATTCCACGTCAAATTCAGTACTGCGACGTGCGATGTCGGCACCGATGTCCCAACCAACTGCGTAGCTGAGCTTGCCTTTTTCAGAATTTACATCCTGAGCCAGGACGGAACCTGTAGAGATTATTAATAATATCGTTAGCGCGAGTCTGGATCGCATTGAGTATTCCTCCAGAGAATTTCTGTTTGCTGGCCCATTGCCAGTCAATAAAGGGTGGCTATTCTACATGAGTAGCCGTGGATATGTCATGCCCGAATCATCATCAGTTTCTGTTCGGGCTGCCAGATAGACTGTGCGATCATTACCAAGTTCAGCCACCTGTTGGTTAATTTAACCAATCATACACTCCCGACTTTTTTATGAAATTGATTTTTCCTGGTTTTCTTTATTAATATCATATCGTTATGAATCTGAAAAATATTGGCATGATGCATGCATTAACACAAGTACAGATTAGAATGCAGGAGTATAAGCAATGAGTGTCTTTTCCAGATTTACCGATATTATTAACGCCAATATCAATTCCTTGTTAGAAAAAGCCGAAGATCCGGAGAAAATCATCCGTTTGATGATCCAGGAAATGGAGGATACGCTGGTAGAAATACGTTCTGCTGCCGCCAAATGTATCGCCGATCGCAAGGAACAACGTCGCTATGCCGAGTTTCTCGAGCGTGAACAGCAAGGATGGGCCAAACGGGCAGAACTGGCGGTGCGTCAAAACCGTGAGGACCTTGCACGCGCAGCACTTACTGAAAAACAGGCGTTGGCCGATGAAGCCGAACAGATTGCCCATGAAACCAAAATGCTTGATGAGCAGCTTGAGAAATTCAACTCTGATATCTCCCAGCTACAGGGCAAGTTGACCGACGCAAAAACCCGTCAACGCAGCATCGTCATACGCCATAAAACTGCAACTTCACAGTTGGCAGCACGCAAACACATACACGATGACACGATTGATGAAATGCTTTTCCGTTTTGAAAATGCTGAACAACGCATAGACCGGGTAGAAGCTCAAGGCGAGGCCCTCAACATGGGTCGACGTAAAGGCCTGGCAGATGAAATCGCTGGATTAGAGGATGATGTCAGAGTTGAAGATGAACTTGCAGCGTTAAAAGCGAGGGTCAATAAATCTGACAAAGCAGATAAAACCGAACAGGAGAAATAACAATGTCTGAAATCGTTCCTATTCTACTGCTAACGGTTTGTGCACCGTTGTGGATAATTTTTCACTATATCACCAAGATGAAAACGGCCAAGGGTCTAACACCTGAAGACGAGAAAATGCTGACGGATGTTTGGGAATCGACCAAGAAAATGGAGGATCGTATCGTGACACTCGAGCGTATTCTTGATATCGAGTCCCCGAGCTGGAGACAACGTCATGAGTGATCTGTACGAGCGCAAAAATCCTCACAAGCTTTAT
>Ga0316201_10002579_pt1 | contig 12937 bp, 10 predicted proteins | sample CS6wburrow_MG_FD_204516 | JGI IMG/M metagenome (GOLD analysis project Ga0316201, IMG submission 204516) | Coastal sediment microbial communities from Delaware Bay, Delaware, United States - CS-6 worm burrow | ecosystem: Environmental > Aquatic > Marine > Coastal > Sediment | place: USA... | reverse complement strand
GATGGGAGGCGGGAGAGCGGATGAATTTGCCGTCGACTATGCGCGCCGAGGAAGTGGAGCGAGACAGCGCCTTTCTGGCTCGCGACCGACCGAGGGTACTCCGGAGGAGCGCGGTATAAGACGGGAAATTCAGGCACTCTTCCGGCGGCTTCGCAGCCGCTCGATGGGTGTGGGTGGTGGATGGTCGAGTCTAAACGGGAGGAGGCCGGTTTACCCGGGATGGGTCCCATGAGCGACTGAATTTGCCGGAGGGAATGGGACCCATCCCGGGTACTCCGGCCGCCTGGCCGTCCAGGTCACCGAGAATCGCGCACATCTCCGCAGTACCCTCACACGAGTCAAGCGCCTTCGCGGAACTGCCCCGGCGTCATTCCTTCCCACTTGCGGAAGGCGCGGAAAAAGGTACTGGGCTCGGAGAAGCCCAGCTGCAGGGCCACGTCGGCCAGGGGGACGCGGGTACTCCTGAGCAGCTCCCGGGCCAGGTAGTGGCGGGTTTTGTCCAGTATGGCCTGGTAGCTGGTGCCCTCGCCCTTGAGGCGGCGTTGCATGGTTCGCTCGCTCATGCCGAGCTGTGCGGCGACCAGCGACTTGTCCGGCAGCCGGTCGCCCAGCTGCGTCGCCAGCAGGCTGGCGACGCGGCCGGCCAGCCCGGAGCCCTGTGACTGATTCTCGAGGAGGCGATTGGCCCGTTCGCTGAGCAGCAGCAACAGCTCCTCGCTGGCATTCGGTATGCCCAGGGCCATGACACTATCGTCAAACAGCAGGCTGTTGGCAGGGAGGCCGAATTTGACGGGACAGGCAAAGTACTCCTCATACGCCGCCGTTTCCGCGGGGGCCTGGTGAGCGAACTCCACCCGCAGGGGCTGGAACGCCTCGCCGACCAGCCAGCGCCCGAAACTGACGGCAGCGGCCAGCAGGCCCACGACGCGCTGGGGGGATACCGGATGGTCCGCGTTGACAGGGGTATAGCACAGCGCCGTGCGCCCGCCTTCGCGTCGCTGTGAGAACTCACCGCCCTGACCCGCCAGGAACTGGTAGTGAACGATGGCGTCGAAGCACTCCCCGATCGTCCGGTAGTTCATGGCCATGTACCCCAGGAGGCCGAAGTTGGTGGGCTGGATAGAGCGCGCGAAATGCAGCCCGAAGTCGGCGGTACCCGCCCGCTCGATGGCCAGCCCCCACAAGGCCTGCTGCCGTTCAAAGGGCACCCGGTTTTCCGGTTTCTCCAGCAGCCGTGGATCGATTCCAGCCTGGGAAAGCAGGCCGTCGACGTCGGGCACGCCGAGGCCGCGCAGGGCTTCGATGACCGCCTGGGTCAATCCAACGCTGACTTCCAGCTGACTATCGATGGACACACTCCCGACCTCACTCACTTTGTTTCAATACCCCGCCCGACCCCCGCGCTCTTCCACCGTCCCTTGGCTATACTGGAATCATATCAGCAAGGCCACCGGGAAGGGTCCGTAGCCACCATGAAAAACTTTGCCGATATCTACCGGGAGGCCTGTGAACGCAAAGGCGGTGAAGCCGCGCTGCGACGGCTGCTGCCCAGGGTGCGCAGCGACAGGGCCCTGGCTGGCACCGGCGATGATCGTTTCCTGGCGCAGATGACCCGCTGCGTCTTCCAGGCAGGATTCGTCTGGCGAGTGGTGGACAATAAATGGGACGGCTTCGAAACCCTTTTCTTCGGGTTCCCGCCCGACAGGATCGTGTTGCTCAGCCCGGAACAGATCGATCGTATCGCCAGCGACACGCGGATCATTCGCAACCGTCAGAAGGTGATCGCGGTGCAGCAGAACGCCCGCTATATTCTCGAGATGGCGCAGCAGCATGGCAGCTTCGGGAAGTTCGTTGCAGACTGGCCCTCCAGCGATCTGGTCGGCCTGTTCGCCCATATGAAAAAGCACGGCAGCCGGCTCGGAGGCATGACCGGCCAGCGCGTCCTGCGCGAGATGGGCAGGGATACCTTCATCGTAACCGGGGACGTGACACGCTGCCTGCAACGCGCCGGTGCCGATATCTCCGACAACCCGGTTACCAAGCGGGAACTGGGTATTATCCAGGCCACGTTCAACCAGTGGCACCAGGCATCCGGCCTGCCCTACAGTCATCTCAGCCGGGTCTGCGCCTGTTCAATCTGAGAACCGCTTGGCAATACGGGCCTAACAAATTCGATAGGTATTTGCGATACTGGCAGGCCAGAGGGTCGCCCGCACCAGAAGAACGACCTGAACAAGCTTACCCATTGCGAGAGAATCATCATGTCGCTATCCAAGAGAATCTGGCTGGCAAGCAGCGTACTTTTGGCCCTCCTCTTCGTCTGCTGCGTGATGGTCACAGGCCTGACAGGCCGCTCCTACATGGCCGAACAGCTGCGCATTCACAACGCCGAGGCGGCATCGCTGTTCGCCCTGACCCTGGCCGCCTCGGCCCGGGACGAGGAGCAGCTGGAAGCGACCATCGCCACACAATTTGATACCGGCTTCTACGAAATGGTCCGCTTTGCCGGAGCCGACGGCGCAGCGGATATCCTGTTTGAGGACCGACGGGCGGCGTCCGGTGCCGCTGCCCTGCTCGGACGACTGTTCCCCATCGAAGCGGAACCTGGCGTCGCACCGGTCATCGCGGGACAGCGCCAGCTGGGCACCCTGACCCTGCGCCACCATACGCGCCATGCCTATGACGGACTCCAGGGTATCTTCCAGAACCTTGCCCTGCTGTTCCTCGGCGTCCTGCTGCTTGCGGGCCTGCTCTACAACCGCCTCCTGGCCAGCTCCCTGCGACCGCTCGCTGACTTCGCTGACCAGGTCAAATCCTTCGCCGCAGGGCGATTTGAAACCGGTCCCGAGCCGACGGTACCTGAGCTGCAACCCCTGGCCCGCTCGCTGAACGCGCTGCCGGATAAATTTCGGGAGATGCTGCGGCAGGAATCCCGACGCGCGGATAAACTGCAGCGCGAGTCCCGGGTCGACAAGATTACGGGACTGATGAACCGCGAACCCTTTCTACAGGGGGTCGCTGCAGCGCTGGAAAACCGGGGTGACCAAGCCACTACAAGCCTGAGCCTCATTCGGCTGCGCGGCCTGGCCCAGCTCAACCAGGTGTACGGCCGCAACGCCATCGATGCGATGCTCAAGGAAGCGGGCGCGGAATTGAATCGCCTGGTCAGGCAACACAATGGCTGGTCCGCCTCCCGGCTCAACGGCTCGGATTTCGCCCTGCTCGCTCCGGGTGACGTTGACGCGGAGGAGACCGCAAAGAGAGCGCAGGCGATCCTGCGTGAGGCCCTGCAAAGCCACGGCCTCCCCGGGGACATCGCGCTGCCCGGCGCCTTCACCCGGATCCTCCGGGGGGATACGGTGAGCGAATTGCTCAATCGCCTGGACGGCGCCCTGCTCGCCGTCGACCGGGAGGGAGAATCCGCCATCAGCATCTCCCACAAGGGCGACATCCAGATGAAACCCATCCGCGAGCAGCTGGACCAGTGGCGCCGGATCATTCTCCAGGCGCAGCGGGAACACCGGTTCTCCCTGGTGCGCACGCCGGTGGTCGGGCGCGACGGAGAACTGCTCCACTACGAGTGCTCCGCCAGCCTCGCGTGGGAGGACGAGGAGCTTGCAGCGGAGGTCTTCATGCCCTGGGTCAAGCGGTTGGAACTCTCCGGTGAAATTGATCAGCAGCTCATCGACCTGGCCCTGCAGCAGATAGCACAGACCAACGAGCCGCTCTGCGTCAGCCTATCCACAGCCTCCCTCGTCGAATCGGGTTTTCTCTCCTGGATCAACGAGCGGCTGTCGACCAGGTCTCCTGCCGCCGCCCGCCTGTCCATCGAGTTGCCGGAGAATACGGCCCTGCGCCACCTCGCCAATTTCGAGCGCTTGTGCGCACGGGCCAAAGAACACGACTGCAGCGTGGGGATCGAACACCTGGGTCACCAGCTGGCGGGGCTGGGCAAGCTGCAGGAAGTCGACCTCGACTACGTCAAGGTGGACGCCGCGTTCATACGCGACATCGACAGCAACGCGGCCAACCAGGCCCTGTTACGGACCCTGTGCGAGATGGGGCATGCCGCGGGCCTGCAGGTGATTGCCGACGGGGTCGGCAGCGAGGCGGAGTGGAACACGCTCCGGGAGCTGGGGGCAGACGGCGCCACCGGGCCCGCCATCTCACTGCCCGGCAGCTGAGCAGACGTCCCGCCGAATATTGATCCAGATCAAGCAATCACCGCATCCCCCAACCGTTTAGCCGATTTGGGGTATGTGGAATGCGCGGGCCATCCCGATAGTGGACACCATAGTGACGATCCACTGAGAGGAATTGACCATGAACGCGCCCCAACTGACCCAGGCCGATCAGCTCTATAAGGCCGCCCGCAACCTGGTTCCCGTCCTTCGCGAGCGCTCCAGAGAGACCGCCGACCTCGGCCAACTGCCCGCAGCCACCGTGCAGGCGATGCAGGAGGCGGGGTTCTTCCGCATCATGCAACCGGCCCGTTACGGCGGTTTCGAACTGGACCCCGAGGTCTTCTTCAAGGTCCAGATGATCCTGGCGGAGGGCTGCATGTCCACCGCCTGGGTGCTGGGTGTGGTGGCTATCCACAACTGGCAGCTCGCCCTCTTCGACGACCGCGCCCAGCAGGACGTCTGGGGCGAGGACGATGCCACCCTGATCTCATCGTCTTATATGCCCGTGGGCAAGGTTGAGCATGTGGAAGGCGGCTACAAGCTGTCCGGACACTGGGGCTTTTCATCCGGCTCCAAGCACTGCGATTGGGCCTTCCTGGGCGCCATGGTGCCCCCTAAAAACGCGGGTGAGGCCCCGGATTACCGCACCTTCCTGGTACCGCGCTGCGACTACGAGATTGTGGACAACTGGAATGTCAGCGGGCTGGAGGGTACGGGCAGCCACGACATCACAGTCAAGGACGCTTTCGTGCCCGAATACCGCACGCACCGCTCGATCCACGGTTTCGAGTGCAACAGCCCCGGCAACGCGGTGAACGATCACTATATTTTCCGCCTGCCCTTCGGCCAGATTTTCGTGCGCGCCGTCTCATCCTCCAGCATCGGGTGCCTGCAGGGCGTGATCGACAGCTACGTCGCGGTCAACAGGGACCGGGTGGGCCTCAATGACGGCAACAAAATCGCCAGCGACCCGGACGCACAGATGGCCCTGGCGGAATGTATTGCCGCCGTCGATGAATGCAGGACCATCATGTTCCGCAATTTCGACCGGATGGTGGATGTGGCCAAACAGGGCGGGGAACTGCCGCTGGACGAGCGTATCAAGATGCGCTTCGACGCGGCACTGGTGTCGCGCAAGTGTACCGACGCCATCAATCTCATGTTCAATGCCTGCGGCGCCCAGGGGATCTTCCGGGATCACCCTCTCAACCGCGCCTGGCTGGACATCAATGCCGGCCGCCAGCACGTGGCCAACAACCCCTTCAAGTTTGGCCGCAACGTGGGCGGCACCATGATGGGGATGGAGAACAGCGACTTCTTCCTGTAAGGAGGGCGCGATCGCGGGTGGTTTCAACCATTGAACCGCCCTTCTTGATCTGAATCAACATAAGCGGCAGGCGTACCCCGCAGGCCGTGGCAGGCGGCGGGCCTGCGTCCGATAATGAACAGCATCGCAAGGTATACGACCGGAGCACCAGGACCATGACAGTCATCGAGAAAAACACCGAGCAGAAGCGCCAGCCCTACGTGATCAAGGCGGAGCCGCGCCCTGAACGCTATGCCAGGGGCTGGTATGTCATCGGCAACTCTGCCAGCGTGAGCCACAAGCCGCGCAAGCTGGATGTATTCGGCACCCGGCTGGTGGCCTACCGGGGTCGGGAAGACAACGAGGTTCACATCCTCGACGCCTACTGCCCGCACATGGGTGGCGATCTCTGCGGTGGTGAGGTCAAGGGTAACTCGGTCATCTGCCCCTTCCACCTCTGGAGCTGGGGAGCCGACGGGGTGTGTGACCACATCCCCTACGCCAACAAGATCCCCGACAAGGCGGTGATCAAATCCTGGCCGACCCTGGAGAAGAACGGGCTGGTTTTCGTGTGGCAGGACCCCGAGGGCAACGCGCCCATTTTCGAGCAGGAGCCACGCAAAATGGAGGACTGGTACTCCGGGGAGTGGACCGACTGGGAGATGGCGGCCATCCCGATCGCCTCCCAGGGCAGGGAGCTAGTCGATAACATGGCAGACATGGCCCACTTCGGCCCGATTCACTACTCCTCCGTCAAATCCTTCAAGAACATCATGGAGGGACACGTCTTCGTCCAGCACATGGTGGGCGGACACGAGATCCTGACCGAGGGAGAGCAGGGCCTGATCACCAGCGTGGCTACCTATGAGGGCCCCGCCTACATGACCACCACCATGACCGGCGACATGGATGGACACCCGATGGAGGTGCACCTGCTGGTGAGCCACATCCCGGTGGACATGAACAACTTCATCATCAACTTTGGCGTCATGATGAAAAAGGATCCCAACCAGTCCGAGGCCGGCAACAAGGCCATGGTGGAGGAATACACCGAGAAAAACCTCGAATCTTTCCACCAGGATGTCGCTATCTGGAATAACAAGTGCATCATCGACAATCCGCTGATGTGTGATGGCGATGGCCCTATCCACATGGTGCGCAAATGGTACAGCCAGTTCATGACCGATTTGGCCGACATCCGCGAGGACCAGGTCCGGGCGCGGGAACACGTTACCGTGGAAGGCCCGAGCGTCGAGGAGGTGATTGCCGCAAGGGGTTGAATCTGGCCAGTTTTGTGAGTGACCTCACAGGATTCCGCGTTTAAGTGTCAAAAGTGCAATAAAGGGGTGTCAAACCCCTTTTTTTGGGCCAAACTTAATCATATATGGCCACCGGTGAAAAAGGAGGTGGATGTTATGTCCTCTGAAAAAGCACATTTCGAAGCGCGAGACATGAGCCCCGTCATCTACAGTGAAGGCGAGGACAAGGACAAAAAAACGGCCAAGAAGAAGTACGTGGGCCCGGAGCGCCGCCGCGACAACCGCCGCAGCGGCCACGACCGGCGTCTCGATGTGCGGTTTGAACTGAATAAGGAAGACCGCCGCCAGAGCCACGGGCGTCGCGAGGACGACAAGTCACCGGATTTCTGGTAGCGCGCTGCCTACAGTCCCACCGTTTCCCGCGCCCTGCGGAAGGCCTCAAGCGCCAGCTCCAGGTCTTCGTCCGTCAACGCCGCTGACATCTGGGTGCGGATTCGCGCCTTCCCCTGGGGTACCACCGGGTACGAGAACGCCACCACATAGACCCCCTGCTCCAGTACGGCTTCGGCAAAGCGCGCCGCCAGCGGCGCCTCGTGCAGCATGACCGGTATGATGGGGTGCTCCCCGGGGAGCAGTTCGAAGCCCTGCCCGGTGAGCCCCTCGCGAAATACCGCGGTATTGCGGTGCAGCCTGTCCCGCAGTTCCGGCGTTTCCCTCACAAGCTCGATTGCCCTGATAGCGCCCGCCACCACCGGTGGCGCCACCGTATTGGAAAAAAGATAGGGCCGGGACCGCTGGCGCAACAGCGCGACGATCTCCCCGTGGGCGGCGGTGAAGCCGCCGCTGGCACCACCCAGTGCCTTACCCAGGGTTCCGGTGATGATATCCACGCGGTCCATGCAGCCGCGCAGCTCGTGCGTGCCGCGACCGCCTGTACCCAGAAAGCCCGTCGCGTGGCAGTCGTCGAAATGGACCAGGGCGTCATATTGCTCTGCCAGATCGCAGATTTCGTCCAGCCGGGCGATCGTGCCGTCCATGGAGAAGACACCGTCGGTGGTAATCAGCTTGAAACGGGCTCCGGCGCTGTCGGCCGCCTGCAGCTGCCCCTCCAGATCCGCCATGTCATTGTTGCGATAGCGATAGCGCCGGGCCTTGCTGAGACGGATCCCGTCGATGATGCTGGCGTGGTTCAGCTCATCGGAGATCACGGCATCCTGGTCTCCCAGCAGGGTTTCGAAAAGGCCCCCGTTGGCGTCGAAACAGGACGGGTAGAGAATCGTGTCCTCGGTGCCGAGGAAACCGCTGATCTTATCCTCCAGCTGCTTGTGCAATGTCTGGGTGCCGCAGATGAAGCGCACGGAGGCCATGCCATAACCCCAGTCGTGAAGCCCGCGGGCGGCAGCTGCGCTGACCTCCGGATGCTGGGCCAGGCCCAGGTAATTGTTGGCGCACAGGTTCAGTACCTCCTTCCCGCCCTGCACCCCCACGTGGGCTCCCTGGGGGGTAGTGATGAGCCGCTCGTGCTTGGTCAAGCCGGCCTGCTCTATACCCGCCAGTTCGTCGGCCAGATGGGCCTGGAATCGCTCGTACACGGCTCTACTCCCAGTTGAGGACGACCTTGCTGGCCTCCCCCGCGTTCATCACATCGAACCCGTGCTGGAAGTCCCGAAAGCCCAGGCGGTGGGTGATCACGGGTGAGATGTCCAGGCCGGATTCGATCATCACCGACATCTTATACCAGGTCTCGTACATTTCCCGCCCATAGATACCCTTCAGCGTGAGCATGTTGAAGATCACCGTGTTCCAGTCGATGGCGAACTCTTCTCCGGGAATTCCCAGGATGGCCACCCTGCCGCCATGACACATGTTGGCCAGCAGATCCTTGAAGGCCCGGGGATTGCCGGACATCTCCAGGCCCACATCAAAGCCCTCTTCCATGCCCAGTTCCCGCTGCACCTGGTCCAGACTCTCCCGGCCGGCATTGACGGTGCGGGTCGCTCCCATGCGGGACGCCAGTTCGAGCCGCCCGTCCACCAGGTCGGTAATCACCACGTGCCGCGCCCCGGCATGTCGACAGACCGCGGCAGCCATCACCCCGATGGGACCGGCCCCGGTGATCAGGACATCTTCGCCGAGAAGCTCGTATTTCAGGGCCGTGTGAACCGCATTGCCGAAGGGGTCGAACAGAGCCGCCACATCCAGGTCGATACCCGGACGGTGTTCCCAGACATTGGACATCGGCAGTGCCAGGTATTCAGCAAATGCGCCGGGGCGGTTGACCCCGATACCGCTGGTATGGGCACAGAGGTGACGGCGCCCGGCCATACAGTTGCGACAGCGGCCGCAGACCACATGGCCCTCCCCCGACACGATCTGTCCGGGACGGAAATCGTTGACGTTCGCCCCCACCCCGGCGATCTCGCCCACGAATTCATGGCCCACGACCATGGGAACAGGAATGGTTTTCTGCGCCCAGGCATCCCAGTTGTAGATGTGCAGGTCGGTACCGCAGATAGCGGTTCGCTTTATCTTGATCAGCACATCATTGATGCCGATCTCGGGCTCGGGGACGTCCTCCAGCCAGAGACCTACAGCGGCTTCTTTTTTAACCAGCGCTTTCATCAAACCTCCCGGTTAAGATCCTGCAGAAGCACGCCTGTGGGAGCCGTCTGTAGGAGCCCGCTCCGCGGGCGATGGAATCTCCGAAAATCGCCCGCGGAGCGGGCTCCTACAGGGGGGTCTCCCACAGACGAACCCATACATCAGTCTGCGAACCCGTAGTGTAGACGCAATTATCCCGCCGGGTGGAGAGGAATCCCGGGGTAACTCACTGACGCACGAGAACGTGACTGGTGAACACCATAGCGGAAAGCAATAACACGGCGCCCCCCTGGTGCGCCGCCGCGACAGGTACCGCCACGTGCAGGAGCAGCGTGCTGATACCCAGGGTCACCTGCGCCAGCAGTGCCACTGCCAGCAGAACAACTGCGAGGCGCGACCGGCCACCGGCCTCACTGCGGAATACCAGTAATGCAAACAGATTGATCACGACAAACAGCAGATAGGCGAACATACGGTGGTTGAACTGGATGGTGGTGACATCCTCGAAGGCGGCCAGCCAGGCGGGCGTGCTGCTGTAGAGGCCCGCGGGAATGAAGGTAGGCCCCATCAGCGGCCAGGTAGGGTAGGAAAAACCCGCATCCGTGCCCGCCACCAGGCCGCCGGACAATATCATCAGGTAGACCAGTCCCACCAGCACGAGGGACCAGCCGCCGTAAGGCCTGGCGCCCACCCTGTAGGTCGACCCGGGGGGGAACAGCAGATCGAAGGCGACCCAGAGCATATAGCCGTAGATGGCCACAGCGACTCCCAGGTGGGCGGTCAGACGATACTGGCTGACATCGGGCTTATCGACCAGGCCGCTCTTGACCATGTACCATCCCAGCAGCCCCTGTAAACCACCCATGACGAACAGCACCCACAGTTTGGGCGCCAGACCGGGCCTGACCCGGCCCTTGACCAGGAAAAACAGCATCGGCAGGAGGTAGAGGATCCCGATCAATCGCCCCAGTACCCGGTGCAGGTACTCGTACATGAATATGTACTTGAACCCCTCCAGGTCCATGCCCCGGTTGACCTTCTGGTACTCGGGGTACTGCTGGTACTTCTCGAATGTCTCCAGCCAGGCCTGCTCGCTGAGGGGCGGTACCACCCCCATCAGCGGCCTCCACTCCACCATGGAAAGCCCTGAGTTGGTGAGGCGGGTGACACCGCCGAGCAGTATCATGCCGAAGATCACCGCGGCGCAGAGCAGCAGCCAGGTGGCTACCTGCCGGTCGTATCTTGCTTGTTCAGGCGTCGTCATGGCCAGGGTGCCGGGCAATTCGGGCCGGGAATGATACCCGAATCATGCGCCGATTTACGAGTGGGTGCTGGCCCCTGGCCTCTTGCGCCGCGCGGCAGGGCCGTCGGCCAGGGAAAGCCGGATCCGGCAAGGGCGCAGCGCCTGTCTATGACTGCAGCTCAGGCAGGTCCCGATAGAGCGCCAGCGCCTCCGGATTGGCCAGGGCATCGGTATTTTTCACCGGCCTGTTGTGAACCACATTGCGTACCGCCAACTCTACGATCTTGCCACTGATGGTGCGGGGAATATCGCTTACCTGGAGGATCTTGGCCGGCACGTGGCGGGGGGTGGTATTTTCCCGGATAGCCTTGCGAATCCTGTCACGCAACGCGTCATCCAGCGTCAGTCCCTCACGCAATACCACGAACAACACGACCCGCACGTCATCCTGCCACTGCTGGCCGATGACAATGCTCTCCACCACTTCCCCGATACGCTCCACCTGGCGATAGATCTCTGCCGTGCCGATGCGCACGCCGCCGGGATTGAGGACAGCGTCGGAGCGGCCGTGAATGATATAACCGCCGTGCTCGGTGATCTCGCCATAATCCCCGTGGGCCCAGACACCGGGCCAGCTGTCGAAGTAGGCACTGTGAAACTTGCTGCCATCGGGGTCGTTCCAGAAGCCGATGGGACATGAGGGAAACGGGGCGGTGCACACCAGCTCGCCCTTCTCCTGCCGGACAGGCCTGCCCTCCTCGTCCCAGATATCCACCGCCATCCCCAGGCCCGGCGCCTGGATTTCGCCCACGTAGACAGGCAGGGTGGGACAACCGCCGACGAAACAGGAGAGGATATCGGTGCCGCCGGAGATGCTGGACAGGCAGAGATCCCGCTTGAAATCCCGGTAGACGTATTCAAAGCTTTCATGGGAGAGGGGCGAGCCGGTGGACAGAATCGTCTTGAGGCTCTCCAGGGCGTGACTCTCCCGTGGCTTGTGCCCCGCTTTTTCCAGGGCGGCGATGAACTTGGCACTGGTGCCGAAGACAGTGATACCCTCAGCATCGATCGCATCCAGCAACAACGTCCCCTTACGCGCAAAGGGGGAGCCATCATAAAGCACCAGGGTTGCGCCGGTGGCAAGGCCGGACACGAGCCAGTTCCACATCATCCAACCGCAGGTGGTGAAGTAGAAAAACACGTCGTCGGGGGTCAGGTCCACCAGCAGCTGGTGCTCCTTGAGATGCTGCAGCAGAGACCCGCCGGCGCCGTGCACGATGCACTTGGGGACACCTGTAGTACCGGATGAATACATGATGTACAGCGGGTGATCGAAAGGCAGCTGTTCAAACTGCACGTCAGTGGCTTCGCGGTCCAGGAACTCGTCAAGCAGTACCGCGTCCCGGATGCCCGACAGATCGGGCCGCTCCTGCAACAGGGGCACGACGACAACCCGTTCGATGCTGTCGATGCGCCCGGCAATACCCGCCACCCGCTCCAGGGAATCACAGGCCTTGCCGTTGTAGTGGTAGCCGTCCGCGGCAAACAGCACGCGGGGCCGGATCTGGCCAAAGCGGTCCATGACCCCGTTGATACCGAAGTCCGGGGAGCAGGAGGACCAGAGCGCACCGATGCTGGCGGCGGCCAGCATCGCGACCACCGTCTCCTCGATATTGGGCATGAAGCCCGCCACCCGATCCCCGGCCACCACGCCGTGGGCGCGCAGGGCGGCTGCCAGCTGCGCCACCTTGTGGTACAACCCGGCGTAGCTCAGGACCCGGCGATCGCCGTTTTCCAGCAATGAAACCAGTGCCGGTCGATCCTCGCGGCAGCGCAGCAGGTTCTCGGCGAAATTGAGACGCGCCTGCGGAAACCAGCGGGCACCCGGAAACTGGTCGCCATCCGCCAGCACCTCGTCACCTTTTTCACTTGCCACCACGCCGCAGAAATCCCACACGGCAGACCAGAATGCCTCGGGATTGGCCACCGCCCAGTCGTGCAGCGAAAAGTAGCGGGGACCGACCCCGGCACCACAGCGCTCATTGACATAGACCATGAAGCGGGTGATCTGCGCGTGGGCTATTCTCTCCGCGCCGGGGGTCCAGAGGGGTGGAGTCATCATTCCTGGCCTGTCGCTGATCGGGCCGCCTAGGATGCAGTTCACCTCGCGATTTATCAAGTCAGCTCAGGCAGTTAGCCGGTCCTCTGGGGGGAGAAGCAGCGATAGCCACCCGCGGGGTGACTGACGTAGAATGCGCACCCGAACCCTGAGCCCCGACCCCCATTCATGCCCCTGCTGAAACTCGACAAAGCCAGCCTTCACTACGGCACCCAGGTACTGCTG
>Ga0316201_10002578_pt1 | contig 12938 bp, 11 predicted proteins | sample CS6wburrow_MG_FD_204516 | JGI IMG/M metagenome (GOLD analysis project Ga0316201, IMG submission 204516) | Coastal sediment microbial communities from Delaware Bay, Delaware, United States - CS-6 worm burrow | ecosystem: Environmental > Aquatic > Marine > Coastal > Sediment | place: USA... | reverse complement strand
AGCTCCTGGCCGGATTTCACCCCCCGGGGCATCACTTCCGGCGTGCGCGCAACGAGCGCGCCCACATGCTCAGGCCGCGTCGCCACCCGCACCAATCCGGAGCCGCAACGCAGGGCAGCTTCGGCCGCCATAGCCGCAGCGCCCGCCATGCCGTGGTCACCTCCCACGATCAGCACATTTCCGAACATACCTTTATGGGCAGTGGCAGGCCGCGGCGGGAGGCGCTCCAGAAGCGGCTCGAGTTCCAGTCGCGAACAACTGCAATCGACCTCCCGGTATATCTCCTGCGGTACTGCCAGATCGGAGAAACGCACCGCACCCACGAGATCAGCCGCATCCAGGGTGAACAGGCCGCGTTTGAGGCCGATAAAGGTCACCGTCATATCAGCCCGGGTCGCCACACCCAGCACCCGGCCAGTGTCGGAGCAAAGCCCTGACGGAATGTCCACCGCCACCACCGTTGCGCCGGAGCGATTGATCGACTCGATCGCCTCGCGATACGCACCGCGCACTTCGCCACCCAGTCCAGTGCCCAGCATGGCATCTACGATCACCCCCTGCGATACCACGGCTGCCGGTTCGAATGACTGAATGTCAACACCGTTCGCCACCGCCTGCCGGCGCGCCAGCAGGGCGTCCCCCCCGATTTTGGCAGGATCGCCAAGCTGAAAAACCACCGTTGGAATGCCCCGCTTGTGGGCCAGGTCGGCCACCAGAAACCCATCGCCGCCGTTGTTCCCGGTGCCGCACAGCACCTGGAGGCGCGTGGGGTCAGGCCAGACCTCCAGCAGGCTGTCGAACACGGATCTGGCGGCCCGGGACATCAGGCGGATGCCAGGCACCCCGTGACCCTCGATGGCACACCTGTCCAGCGCACGGGTTTGTTCTGCGGTGTAAAGTCGTTCGGTTCCTAGCATTTTCCGGGTTCTCAAGCTCCAGCGCTGGAGGCGGGGTGCGCGCGCCGGATCTGTAAAAGAAGATACAAGCGCAATGATGATCTGGCAGAATTATACCTTCATGTCAGCACAGCGCAGCCCCTAATGCCCCGGGAAATCAACAAACAGGAAGGTGCAGCCCTGGCGGAGAAAATCCGCCGGTGGGGTGCAGAGCTGGGATTCCAGCAGGTGGGGATCACCGATGTGGACCTGGGTGAGCACGAGGGCTACCTGCAGAAATGGCTGGACGCCGGCTATCACGGCACCATGGACTACATGACTCGCCATGGCAGCAAACGCTCCCGACCGGCAGAACTCGAGCCGGGGACACGGCGTGTGATCTCGGTGCGCATGGACTATCTGGTGTCCGATACACAGCCCCTGCAGGTCCTGGAATCGCCCGACAAGGCCTATATTTCTCGCTATGCGCTGGGACGGGACTACCATCGACTGATCCGCAAGCGCCTGTCACAGCTGGCAAAGCGCATCGAGACAGAGGCGGGCGGCGGCCGTTACCGCGCCTTCGTGGACAGCGCCCCGGTGCTGGAGCGAGCTGTGGCCGAGAGGGCTGGCCTGGGCTGGATTGCGAAGAACACCATGTTGATCAATGCCGATGCGGGCTCCTGGTTCTTCCTGGGTGAGATCTACACCGACCTGCCCCTGCCCACGGATGAGCCAACTGGCAGCAAGCACTGCGGTACCTGTACCGCCTGCCTGGAAATATGCCCCACCGGGGCTTTCGCCGGTCCCTTCCAGCTCGATGCGCGCAAGTGCATCTCTTACCTGACGATCGAGTACCACGGGAGCATCGACCCCGCGCTAAGGCCCATGATCGGCAATCGTGTGTTCGGCTGTGACGACTGCCAGCTGGTGTGCCCCTGGAACAAGTTCGCCCAGGCCACGGCTGAAGCGGACTTCCGGCCAAGACACGGCCTGGCTGACGCAGACCTCGTGGTGCTGTTCGGCTGGGACGAGCAGACGTTCCTGGACAAGACGGAGGGGTCGGCAATCCGCCGCATCGGCCATGAGCGCTGGCTGCGGAACCTGGCCATCGCCCTGGGTAATGCACCAACAACGGCAGCCGTCACGAGTGCCCTGCTCGCCCGCCGCGACCACCCTTCGGCGCTGGTCCGCGAACACGTGACCTGGGCACTGGGAAGGCACGGGACTACTCGAGCCTGAGAAAGTGTTCCCGGTAGTAGCGCAGCTCTGCTATCGATTCGCGGATATCCTCCAGAGCCAGATGGGCGCCGCTTTTGGTAAACCCGGACTCCAGTTCTGGCCGCCAACGCTGCATGAGAATCTTCACCGTGCTCACGTCCAGATTGCGGTAGTGAAAGAAGGCCTCCAGCTCGGGCAGATGGCGCGCCATGAAGCGACGGTCCTGGCAGATACTGTTGCCGCACATCGGGGAAGCGCCCGGGGGCACCCATTGTTCGAGAAACGCCAGGGTCGCCGCTGCCGCGCTGCGCTCATCATGGCCACTGGCCCTGACGCGATCCACCAGGCCAGACCGGGTGTGGTGTGTGGTATTCCACTCATCCATGGCATCGAGAGCGGCGTCCGGCTGGTGCAGGGCGATCACCGGCCCCTCTGCCAGCGTGTTTAGCTCGCTGTCGGTGACGATTGACGCTATTTCGATCACCACGTCCCGCTCCGGGTCCAGCCCGGTCATCTCCATGTCCACCCAGATCAGGTTGCCCGCGTCCTGCATTGTCGCTCGGTCTCTGTATTGCGCGATCGCCCAGTGTAACAAATTGCCTCGACAGCGGAATTCGCTGCGCCAATAATGAAGCGATGAGCAAGCGAAAACTCACCCGCCGACAGGCCTGGCGAGTCGAGAAGATCCAGCAAGAACGCGCTAAACGGGCCGCCCAACGGGAGTCCGGGGTTGAGCAGGCTCTGGGTACAGGAGAACTGGGCCCGGAACAGGAGGGGCTGGTGGTCGCTCACTACGGCACCCAGGTGGCGGTGGAGTCCGCCCCCGGGGATACCCGGCGCTGCCACCTGCGGGCCAACCTGGAGGGCCTGGTCACGGGCGACCGGGTCGTCTGGTGCGAGGGTGAGCCCGTCGGCGTGGTGGTGGCGCAGCTGCCGCGTCACAGTGCCCTGTCACGACCCGATCCCTACGGCAAGCTCAAGCCCGTTGCGGCCAATATTGACCAGATACTGGTCGTCATCGCACCCTTCCCGGAACCCCACGCCAACCTGATCGACCGCTACCTGGTGGCCTCGGAGACGGTGGGCATCGAACCGGTCATCCTCCTGAACAAGATGGACCTGCTGGAGGCAGACCCGGAATTACACGCGCGTCTTGAAGAACTGCTGAACATATACCCGACCCTGGGCTACCGGATTCTGCATACATCCAGCAAACAGGGCGGACTGGAGGAACTGAATGAGGCGCTGCGGGAACGCACCAGCGTGTTCGTGGGACAATCCGGTGTGGGAAAGTCCTCTCTGGTGAACGCCCTCCTCCCGCAAGCGGAGCTGCGCATTGGCGCTCTCTCTGAAAACAGACAGAAGGGCACGCATACGACCACCACGGCCCGGCTGTTTCACCTGCCCTGCGGCGGATCTCTCATCGACTCCCCGGGGATCCGCGAATTCGGGCTCTGGCATATGACCCGTGAGCAGGTCGAGCAGGGCTTCCGCGAATTCCGTCCCTTACTGGGCACGTGCAAGTTCCGCGACTGCCAGCACCAGCAGGAGCCCGGCTGCGCCATTCTGGCCGCCGTGGACTCCGGCGACATCAGCGCCACCCGCCTGGAGAGTTACCGCCACATCGTGGCCAGCCTGGAGGCTGACTAGTTTTCCTCGCTAACCCATTGGGCGTTGTGGCATCGAGAAAAAATGTCTGGCTTCAACTGGACGAGGTCCGGGAAGGGATTATCCGTTGTGAGAGGTTACACAATCGACACTAGGTCAAAAACTGACCCAGTTTCTGACCCAGGCGCGTGATGCCGCCTGCGACGTATGACTCGTCCCACTCCATCGCGCCCTCTGGGAACAACAGGATCACGGTGGAACCGAGCATGAAGCGGCCCATCTCGTCGCCCCTGGCAAGCGCTACCGGCTCCGGCAGGGTGGCATAGTCCCGGAACACCGGCCGCTTCGGGGGTGGCGCCACCTGACCCGACCAGACCGTTTCGATCCCGGCGACGATCATCGCGCCCACCAGGATCATGGCCATGGGGCCCACAGCGGTCTCGAAATAGCAGACCAGGCGCTCGTTGCGGGCGAACAGGCGGTCCACATTGTCGGCCGTGGTGGGGTTGACCGAAAACAGCTTGCCGGGGATGTAGCAGGTGGCCGTGAGGCGGCCGGCGACCGGCATGTGCACCCGGTGGTAGTCCCGCGGCGACAGGTAGATGGTGGCAAACCGGCCGCCGCCGAATCGGGCGGCGCGGTCCCCATCGCCACCCAGCAGCTCCTGGGCACTGTAATAGCGACCCTTGGCCTGGAACAGCAGTCCCTCGCGAATCGGACCCAGCTGACTGATGGTGCCATCGACAGGACAGACAATGTCCGCCTCTGCCATTGGCCGGGCGCCTTCCCGCAGCGCCCGTGTAAAAAATGCGTTGAAACTGGGATAACGCCGGAAATCGGGCTCCTCCGCTTCGGTCATGTCCACATTGAAATGGCGCACGAACAGACCGATCGCACGGTTCTTGAGCCACTCGGGGTGGCGCAGGTGCGCCAGCCAACCGGTACAGCGAGACAGCAGATGCTGGGGTACGACATGCTGTAAAAAGATGAATATTTTGTCCATGGGGGGTAGTGTATCCCGTAATGTAAGAAAGGTAATCAGATAGCTGGCGTGAGAAATTGGCTCCCATTATTCTGGACGCTCGCCTTTTTGGCTCTGACACAAACCGGGATACCCGCCCTTGCCGGGACTGAGGATGGAACTTTCCCGGTTGGCCCGGAAACCGACGGGCCGCACGATCCCAATGAGCCCCCGATCACATGGGTGGACGAGAGTCACACGGCTATCACCAACCAGGCCCAGGCCCTCACCGAGTGGATGGATGCGTTTTTCGGTGACCCGAATTACGACCTTGAACAGGCCGAGTCATTCCTGCGGCTGGAATTCATTCAACAGTGGGATGAGGACGACGGCTCCGATTTCAATCTCAGACTGCGCGGCAAGGTACAGCTGCCGCAGATTTCCAAGCGCCTCAATCTGATATTCCAGGATGATGAGGGTGAAGAGCTGACCGAAGAAGAACGGCAGCAGGAGGACCAGATCGGGCTGCAATACAATATGCGGGAGGGGGAGCGCTCCCGCTTCGATATCACGCTGGGCTGGGCCTCCGACGGACCGAGGCCGGGCGTGCGCTACCGCTACGAAAACAGTTTTAATGAAAACACCAGCTACCGCTACCTGCAGCGCGTGCAGCACGAAAGCGGGGAGGGTTTCTATACCACCGGCCGCTTTGACATCAACCACCGCCTCACCGAAAACAGGATCCTGCGCTGGTTCAACCGCGGAATATGGGGCGAGGAGACCGACGGAGTAGAGTGGCGCACCGGACTATCGCTGCGCCAGCGGTCAAAGCAGGATACCAAGCGTCCTGCCGCGATCAGCTATTTCACATCGATCAATGGGGTGACCCGGCCCGACTCACGTGTCAAAAACTACCGGGCGGGCGTCCTGTGGCGCAGGAAAATCTATCGGGACTACCTCTTTTTCGAGGTGGAACCCGCTATGAACTACCGACGGCGCAAGCCGGAAGATGACCGGGAGCTGGCCTGGAGCGTCGTGCTGCGGCTGGAGATCGCACTCGAGCGCGACCTCCGCCGCGTGAAAGATTGACCCCGGCCGCACCTCAGCCCTACAGATTCTCCTCCGCGAAAGCAGCAAGGCGCGAACGCACAATCCCGTTCACGTGCATGATGCCCGCATGAGGGTATCCCTTGCTTTTCTCAACCAGGTAGGTGAGGCCGGAAGTGAGCGGCGAGATATACTTATTATCGATCTGGGCGAGGTTGCCGAGCACCACGATCTTGGAATCCGCCCCGACGCGGCTGATCACACTTTTCAGCTGGAACTGGGTCAGCCCCTGGCTTTCATCAATGATGATGTAGGCGTTGTTGAAGGAGCGTCCGCGCATGAAGTTGAGGGACTTGAACTGGATATTGGCCCGCTCCTTTACGTAGTCGATGCTGCCGTGGCAAGACTCGTCGGTGCCGTGCAGGATCTCCAGGTTGTCATCGAAGGCCGCCAGCCAGGGCGCCATTTTCTCTTCCTCCGTGCCCGGCAGGAACCCGATCTCCTCGGCAATGGGCGGCGTGGAGCGGGCCACGATCAGCTTGCTGTATTTTTTCTGCTCCAGAATGGCATGGAGGCCGTAGGCCAGGGCCAACAGTGTCTTGCCTGAACCCGCGGGACCGGTGAGCACGGTCATGTCCACGTTGTCGTCATCCAGCAGGGACATGGCCATGGCCTGTTCCATATTGCGCGGCGCCAGCCCCCAGAAGCGCTTATGCATCAGGTTGTCACGGCTGTCGCAGCGCAGGTAGACGTACTGCGCGTCCAGCCGTTTCACGAAGGCCATGAACGCCTGGTCGTCATACAGGAACATGTTGGGATAGGCTTGCGGCAGTGATGTACGGGGTATCCGATGCAGCGTGCAGTCACCCTCCCGCAGCGTGTCCACCTCGCTTATACGGGACCAGAAATCGCCCTCGATGTGCTCGTAGCCTTTCGCCAGCAGGTCGATATCGTCCAGCACCCGATCGCGGCGGTAGTCTTCAACGTGCACCAGACCCGAGCCCTTGGCCTTGATGCGCATGTTGATATCTTTGGTGACCAGGCAAACAAACTCGCCCGGATGCTCCGCTTGCAGCAGCAGGGCCACGTTGATGATGCGGTTGTCATTGGCCTGGTCCTGGGTGCCATCCAGGAAAGGCACCTCCGTGTTTTCGGCCAGCAACTGGTCCGGGTAGATGGCGAGCGTGCCACTCAGACCATCCTCATTTGCCATGGGTATCTCCACCCCCTCCTGGATCTGCTGGGGTGTGGCCTCGTCGACGACCTTGTCGATCATCTGAATCGCAATGCGCGCCTCCCGGCTGACCGTCTTGTCCCGCCTGTCCTTGATGTGGTCGAGTTCTTCCAGCACCGTCATCGGAATGACCACATGGTGTTGTTTGAAGGCCGTGACGGCGGTGGGATCGTGGAGCAGGACATTCGTGTCCAGGACATAGGTTTTCTTGACGACGGGTTTCAGGGTGGTTTTTTCTACGCGCAGGGCGGAGCCTGAGTCCATACAAAGATCCTCATAGGGGTTTCACAAATGGCTAACGGTCTGGATATATTCTTCTGGTGGTGCACTGGCGGCGGCCAGGTTTGTGGTTGGAGGGAGGGGTGGAGGTTCCCGGCCTTCAGCGGGAGCAGATTCGGCCCGCACGCCGGCACTTCGGGGGGAGCGCTGCTGCGCTCGTTGGATGACGCGGGGCAGCCGACGATGCTCTGTCTGGCCGGCGTCCGGAAATTTGTCAATGGCACTTCCCGGCGGGTGTTTAACTGCTGCGTAGCGCTGATTATCAAACCCCCGCGGCAGCACTGTCAAGGTCAGAGCCGCGCATAAGCGTGAAGTGTGTCTCCTCTTCACTGACACGGGACCATAATTCGGATAGGATAGCGCGCTTGTCTTCATGAAACGCTAAGTCACTCACCAGATGCTCAATCAGGAATCCCTCGCCCAGCTCAAGGGCCTAAAATCCCAGATGGAGGCCGAGAAGGAGCGCGCAGAAGCGGTGGTCAAAGGCACTCAGGCCCGCTACGGCTTCGCGGTGCTGGAAGACGGTCGAGAAATCTTTATCCCGCCCGATGAAATGTTGAAGGTTTTCCCCGAGGACAGGGTGCACATCTGCATCCGTCCCACCAAGGACAACAAGACCATTGCCGAAGTCGAGAAACTTGTCGACAGCCCGTTGGGGGACTTCACCGGTCGCTGCGTGCGCAAGGGCAAGGCGATATTCGTTGAACCGGATCTGGCCCAGCTGCGGCGATGGCTGTTTATCCCTCCCCACGCCCGCAATGGCGTCAAGGAAGGGGACTACGTCCGGTGCGCCATCCTCAGGCACCCGATCCGGGATGGTAAACCCCAGGCCAAAATACTCAGCATCATCGGCGACGATGAGACCCCTGGCATAGAAAACCTGTACTGTATGGCCAAATACAGGCTGTTCCAGGACTGGGGCAGCACCAGTCGCAAGGAGCTGGAACAGCGACTGGCTGACTGCCGACCGCTGGAGACTGATCGTCGTCGCGACCTCACCGACCTGGAGTTCGTCTCCATCGACGCCGCCAAGACTCAGGACATAGACGATGCCCTGTATGCGGAGATCAGCGAAGGCGGCTGGACCCTGTTCGTGGCCATCGCGGACCCCACCGCTTACATCGAGCCTGACTGTGGTCTATACCAGGACGTGGCTGCCCGGGGAACCTCCGTCTACTTCCACGGCGATGTGCTGCCCATGCTCCCCGAGGAGTTGTCCCAGGATACCTGCGCCCTGTCCGAAAGTTGTGACCGCCCTGCCCTGGTCTGCAAGGTAGCCGTGAGTGACAGTGGGGACGTAGGGGAATATGAGTTCATCGAATCCACCATCCGCTCGCGGGCAAAGCTGTCCTATTACGCTGTCGACCGATACCTGAGTGGTCAGTACGACGACCTGATGAGCCATGCCACGCCGCTGGAGGCGCTCTACCAGGTCTACCGGGCCCTGCGCAACTACCGTGAAGAGCATGAGCTGGTCATGGAAGGCCGGCGTGAGTACCGCTGGGTGCTCAACGACAACAAGCAGATCGAGTCCATCGAGCCCTGTGAGAAACTCCTTTCACAGAAGCTGGTGGAGGAGTGTATGATCGCAGCCAACCGCTGCGCCGCAAGGTTTCTGGAGGCGCACAACGCCACCGGGCCTTTCGTCGTCCACCCTGGCTTTCGCGAGGACCGCCTGGAAGAGACCCGCAAGTTTCTGGCGCTGCATGCGCCGGAACTGGCAGAGGAGGACCCGACCACCCTGTCCGGTTACCGCAACATCATGCGCCATCTGGCCAGCGCCGACGGCAAACTGCCGCTGCGCCCCATGGTGAACCGTCTCCTGAACCGGGCGGAGTTGTCCGTGACGTCCGGCGCCCACATGGGCATGTCCCTCCCGGCTTATACCAACTGCACCTCACCCTTGCGCAAGTACCTGGATTTTCTGACCCACCTGCAGATCAAATCGGCACTCCATGGGGCGGAGCCCACCCTGGTCACCCCCGAAATACTGGAGGCGCTCGCGCAGCGCATTGCCACCTGTCGGGCGGCGACCCTGGAGGCAGAGCGCTGGCTGGCCGCCAGGTACCTCGATCGCCTTAACGCAGCGGGCCCCTTGCAACTCGATGCGCGGATCGTCCACATCAACAGCAGCGGATTCAACGTGCGACTCGAGGACTATGGGCTCGAGGGTTTCGTGGACCTGCGCAAGGACCCCGAGAAATTCAGCTATGACAAGTGGACCGCCAGTCTGACCAGCACCACGCGCCGCTTCCAGCTGGAACAGGCCGTACAGTTGACGTATGCAGGGAAGGATCCGGCCAGCCAGTACATGGCCCGCTTCGAACTGGTTGAGGGCTGCGGCCTGAAGCCACCCAAGGAAGAGGCAGCCCCTGCCGACAAGACCGCATGAAACCGGCCTGTCGTATCCGACGATTGCCGACCGTTTACGGCTCGCACTGGTCGTCCCCCCGGGGAAAGGCCTGCTCGCTCAAAGATTCATTCCCTCGACAGGCCTTTCCCCGGGGGGACTCGGCCCAGGCTTGAACAACTGCAGGCCTTTTCGGAGCGAGAACCCGGGTCGAAAGCCAGTGCCTGACCGTCAGTGGGGGCGGCGATCCTGGACCTGCTCACTCCCATCCCGGGTCGGCACAGCCAACCCTGCGCCCAGCTGTTCCCGCACCTGCGACACCAGCTGAATCATTTCCCGCACACCGAGGGCGCTCAGGTATTCACCCATGGCGCGGTGATCATCGAGTGTCACGTTGTTGTCTACGGCGCGCAGGGCCTGGATGATGAGCAACTCGTTGCTGCCAAATTCCCCCTCTTCACCGAAAATCAGCTTGGTGAAGGTATCCACGATGGCCATCTCACTGGCCGCCCCTCCCTCGATGAAACTGTACCCTTGCTCCATAACCATGCACTTTACCCTGCTCGCCCATCAGCCAGCGTAACCGGTGGGCAGCTACCTTATCTGATATCAGTATGGTCGCCACCTGGCCCGGGATTTGCTCAAATTATAGTCAATATTTCACATATCCCGTGCAAAACAGGGCGAAACACCCCAAATGGGGAAGGGTATGGCTCAGAATATTGCGTTGCCGGGCGTGCGCGGGAACGGGATGGCGTCGCGGACGTTTTCCATACCCGTGACGTAGTTGAGCAGGCGCTCGAAGCCCAGGCCGAAGCCGGCATGGGGAACGGTCCCGTAGCGTCTCAGGTCGCGGTACCACCATAGCTTCTGCCTTAGCTCCTCCTCCATGCGCGAATCCAGCACCTCCAGGCGCTCCTCGCGCTGGCTGCCGCCGATGATCTCACCGATCCCCGGCGCAAGAACGTCCATGGCGGCCACGGTGCGCTCATCGTCATTCAGGCGCATGTAGAAGGCCTTGATCTCTTTCGGGTAATTCATGACGACCACGGGACGACCCACGTGCACCTCTGACAGGTAGCGTTCATGCTCCGAAGCGAGGTCGGCGCCCCACTCGATCGGAAACTCGAACGCTTCCCCGCAGTTCTCCAGGATATCGACAGCCTGGGTATAATCCATCCGCTCGAAGGGGCTGTCGATCACGGAGCGCAGGCGATCGATCACTGTGTTGTCAATGTGCTGCCGGAAAAACCCCATGTCGTCTTCCCGCTCATCCAGTATCCGGGTGAACAGGTGCTTGAGCAGGTCTTCCGCCAGATCGGCGTTGGCGTCGAGGTCGGCGAACGCTATCTCCGGCTCTACCATCCAGAATTCAGCCAGATGACGGCTGGTGTGGGAATTCTCGGCGCGAAAAGTGGGGCCGAAGGTATAGACCTTGCTCATTGCAAGGCAGTAGGACTCTACCTCCAGCTGACCGGATACCGTGAGAAATGACTCCCCGGCAAAGAAATCCTGGCTGAAATCCACCTCGCCCGCGTCATTCCGTGGCATATTGGCAAAATCCAGGGTGCTGACCCGGAACAGCTCTCCCGCGCCCTCACAGTCACTGCCGGTGATGATGGGTGTATTGATCCAATGGAACCCGTGGTCGTGGAAATAGTTGTGAATGGCGTTGGCCAGGGTGGTGCGCACGCGCGTGATGGCCCCGATCGTGTTGGTGCGCGGCCGCAGGTGAGCCTGGGTGCGCAGGTATTCGAAGCTGTGTCTTTTTTTCGCGATCGGGTAGGTCTCGGGATCGTCCACCCAACCGACGACCTCCACGCTGGTGGCCTGGATCTCGACACTCTGGCCCTTGCCCTGGGACTCCACCAGCACGCCACTTACCACCACCGCGCAGCCGGTAGAGAGTCTCAGGACCTCAGATGCATAGTTCTCGAGGGTGTCGGGCACCACGGCCTGGATCGGGTCGAAAGCGCTGCCGTCGTGCACCGCCAGGAAGGATATCCCGGCCTTGGAATCGCGTTTGCTGCGCAGCCATCCCCGCACGGTGACCTGATCGCCGACAACTGCCCCACCTTTAAGCGCTGCAGCAACGGTAGTGTATTCGGACATGAGGTCTTGCTCCCGCGAGTCAGCGCGCAATGCGCAAAATCCGGCTGCCCTCAAAGCTCAGGCTGCCCATCAGGCCCTTGTTGGAAAAGATGAACCCCACCACCGGCTGTTTTGCAGTTATGTTATCTATCTTGCCCCCCGCGCCCACATCCGCGATGGCCACACTGCCGTCGATACCGACTTCCCAGCCCTGGCTGTTGCGGAAATCCGCAAGCGCCTCTTCCGTCATGAAAAGTATGACCTCGGACTTGTACTGGGCACCCAGTTGCAGGCCAAAGGATGCGCCGGCGGTGGCATAGTAGGCTACCGGCTCTCCCTCTACCAGCAGCGAGCCCTCACCGTACTGCCCACCGACCCCGAAGCCCATCTTGACCACATCCGGGAAGATCAGGACCCCGGCTGCCGCTTCCGCAAGTCTGCCTGCATCGGCAGAATGTTCCCGCAGCCGCTCCAGCGCTTCTGCGCTCTTGGTATCGATGTGCTGGCGCGAATCCGCTTGCAGCCCGGCTGACGCGAAAACCAGCGCTAACAGCGTTATCAGTGGAAGCATTCTGTTTGTCACGACTATCACCCTCTCATCCCCGGTACAGGTCTCGCCAGCGCGCTATTGTAGCAAGCGCCCGATACGGTTTTAATAAAGAATCATATCCCACCCAGGCCGCACAGGAATACCCACCTATGGACAGCGACGCAATCGATGTACTGGAGAGGGGCAGCTACATGAGCTTCGCCACGCGCAAGAAATCAGGAGAGTTCGTGGCGACGCCGGTCTGGTTTGCTCCCGAAGGCGGCAGCTATTACGTATTCTCCGCAGGTGATGCCGGTAAGGTCAAACGTCTGCGCAATTTCAGTGAATCCCGCATTGCTCCCTGTACCGTGAGTGGCAGGGTCACCGGCGACTGGATCGATACCCGGGCCTACCTGCTGGATGACCCGTCCGAACAGGCCACGGCCCTGCGTGCGCTGCGCCGCAAATACAGCTGGCAAATGGCGATCGGTGACATCTTTTCGACACTTACCGGCAAAATGGGCCGCCGTGCCTACATCCGGGTGGATGTCGAGGGCTCCTGATCGGGGTCCGGGCGCCCCTATACCCCGGCTACCTGTGCCTGCCTGACGTCTTCAAGCCGTTTCTGGTAGGTTTCGATATCGGCGCGGCGCGTGGCATTCTCGATGGCCCGGCTGATGTTTCTGGAAGCCTCCTTCAGCTCGTCCAGCTCGTAGTGAATGAGCCCCTTGGCGTAAAGCAGT
>Ga0316201_10002577_pt1 | contig 12943 bp, 12 predicted proteins | sample CS6wburrow_MG_FD_204516 | JGI IMG/M metagenome (GOLD analysis project Ga0316201, IMG submission 204516) | Coastal sediment microbial communities from Delaware Bay, Delaware, United States - CS-6 worm burrow | ecosystem: Environmental > Aquatic > Marine > Coastal > Sediment | place: USA... | reverse complement strand
GGCCTGCATCTTGTCATCAACAGTTTTACTGAATTCTACCAAACCAATCAATGCCGCACTTGCTCCACCAAAACCGTTAAACAAAGAAACCAGTTCGGGCATCTTCGTCATTTTCACTTTAATGGCCATCCAACCACCAATAGCAGAACCTATTAATAAGGCTAAACCAATTAGGATGTATACTAAGGCTGGGATTTGGAGATCATGTATAAAAATTGTGGCTGCAATGGCAAGGGCCATTCCGGAGGCCGCAATTAAATTTCCATTTTTTGCCGTAGCGGGGTGCGCCAACTTTTTTAATCCAAGTATAAAAGCTACAGTAGCTATCAGATAGATAATACTTAATGATATGCTCATTAATTTTTCTTTTTAAACATTTGAAGCATTCTTCCGGTTACAGCAAACCCACCAACTACATTTATAATTCCCAGCACCACTCCTATAAAACCTAAGGCCAGCGAAAAATAATCATCAGGTTCAGATTGTAACATCACCAATATAGCACCTATTACTACTACTCCACTTAGGGCATTTGCACCAGACATTAAGGGTGTATGCAGTACGGCAGGAATATTTTTGATAACCTCTACTCCGACAAATATTGCAAGGATTAGTATGTATATAATTTGGAGATTATCACTAATAAATTGTATCAATTCAGTCATCTTACTCGCTATTAGGTTTTCCTTATTATTCCGTTATGAACAATTAATGTCTCATCCGTTATTTGTTCTTCTAAATCCCACTTAAATTCCGTGTCTTTAGTAAGGTGCATAATAAAATTATACATGTTTTTAGCATACAGATCACTGGCATTAGTAGATACACTTTCCGGTGCTATGCTTGTTCCAATAACTTTTACCCCATTTCTTATCACGGTCTTATTTAGTTTGCTTATTTCACAATTACCTCCCTGGGCTGCGGCGAGGTCTATAATCACAGCACCGTTTTTCATTTGTAATACCTGTTCTTCCGTTATTAATACTGGAGATTTTTTTCCGGGAATACCGGCAGTTGTAATTACTAAATCTGCATTAAAAAGAGATTTATTAACTGCCTCTTTTTGTCTTTGTGCATAATCTTCAGAAGCTTCTTTTGCATAGCCATCTTCAGTTTCACCATCTGTTCCTTCAACTAAAATGAACTTTGCACCTAAAGATTCTGCCTGCTCCTTGGTTTCTAATCTAATATCTGTGGCTTTTACTATGGCTCCAAGGCGTTTAGCCGTTGCTATGGCCTGTAAGCCGGCAACCCCTACCCCAAATATCAAAACCCTGGCAGGCTTAATAGTTCCGGCAGCAGTCATCATTAAAGGAAATATTTTTTTCATTTCATAGGCCCCTAAAATAACCGATTTGTAACCTGCCAAATTACTTTGTGAACTAAGTACATCCATATCCTGTGCCCTGGAAATTCGAGGCATGGCATCCATTGAAAATGCTGAAGCTCCCTGCTCTGCAATTTTCTGAATCAATTTCGGGAAGGATTTATGATACAACTGACCAATTAAAATCTGGCCCTTATTTACCAATTTTAAATCATCTTCATTAAAAGGATTTATCTTAATAAGCACATCAGCTTCTTTAAAAACAACTCCACGTTTTTCTATTCTCGCACCTGCTTCTTTATAGTCAGAATTTTTAAAGGACGAATATTCCCCGGCATTGTCTTCCACAATTAATTCAAACCCATTATCTATTAGTTGTTTTGCTATACGAGGAGATATTGAAACACGTTTTTCGCCTTTTTGAGTTTCCTTCAATATGCCTATTATCATAGTTGTTTGTTGTTTAGCAGCCTAAATATTGTTCCCGGAATTGAATTAAAATTTAGAGCCCATGAAATTATGCTATTTTTTTTAAAATCTGCACAAATCATATGAAAAGTGTTTTTTAGTATTTCTTATCTATATACTATACGATCAATAACTATTGACCGGTTATTTAATAAAACAGCAACAAAAGAGCACGTGCATAAGGAATATTATTTGCTTTTCACAACCATATAGGTCTGTTTGGCAACAAATATGACAGCTACTTTTAAGAAGGCGCTAGTTTTGGCGTTATAAAGAAAAGTCAATATAAATGAAAAATACGATTTTAGCACTTGTGTTCGCATTTCTGGGAATGGGGTTGCATGCTCAAGAAGGATTAAAGCTTGGAATTCATGCAGGCTTGCCTCTTGATGATTTTAATGATGAAATTAGCCTTGTGGCCGGATTAGACCTTGGCTATATGTGGGCTCTTGGAGAAGTAGTTGACCTGGGTGTAAGTACAGGACTTGTTTATGGATTTAAGGAATCTTTTCAGTCAGATATAATTGCAGATAGTCTAACAGATGTACAATTTGTACCACTTGCGGCTTCGTTAAGAATATGGCCCTCCAATTCCTTTTCTTTCGGGGTTGACGGCGGTTATGGCCTTGGATTAAATAAGGGTAATGATGGAGGAGTTTATTACAGACCTATCTTAGGTTACTTAATGGGGCCTTTAACCGAAATTAATCTCTCATATACCGGAATACAATTAGAAAACAGAACCTGGAATACGGTGACATTGGGATTCTTGCACACTTTCGAATTTAAAAAGTGGTAAATCCAATCTAATTCTGTAATATTTCTTCTATAGTTTCTAATTCCTCAGGAGTAAACTCCATTTTTTCGAGTATTCCTACTGCATCCTCAATTTGTGATACTTTGCTTGCGCCTATAATTACCGAGTTTACTCTTTTATCCCTTAAAACCCAGGAAAGGGCCAATTGTGCCATTTTTTGCCCTCTGGACTCAGCTATTTCATTAAGACGTTTTACCTTGTCAATCTTTTCAGGAGTGATATCTGATGATTGCAGATAGCTGGCTGCTTTTGATGCCCTGGAACCTTCAGGAATACCTTTGAGATACTTATTGGTTAACAATCCTTGAAACAACGGGCTGAATACTACAGATCCAACACCATTTTTCTCAAGGACATCTAGCAAGCCATCCTCCACCCATCTGTTGAACATACTATAAGAAGGCTGGTGCACCAAACATGGCGTGCCTAGTTCTTTTAAAATATCTATGGCTTTTTGTGATTGTTCAGGGTCATAGGAAGAGATGCCTGCATACAAGGCTTTTCCAGATCTAACAATCTGATCCAGGGCCATCATGGTCTCTTCTAAAGGAGTATTTGGATCGGGCCTGTGGCTGTAAAAAATATCCACATATTCCAGACCCATGCGTTTCAGACTTTGATCACAACTTGCAATCAGGTATTTACGGGATCCCCATTCTCCATATGGCCCGGGCCACATATCATAACCTGCTTTAGAAGTAATGATCAATTCATCTCGGTATGATTTTAAATCAGACTTTAAAATTCTTCCAAATGTCTCTTCTGCTGAACCATAAGGAGGACCGTAATTATTGGCAAGGTCAAAATGGGTAATACCAAGATCAAACGCCCTAAGCACCATATTCCTTCCGTTTTCATAGACATCCACCCCTCCAAAATTATGCCATAAACCTAGTGAGACTATGGGTAGAAGCAAGCCGCTATTTCCACAGCGGTTGTATTTCATCGCATTATATCTGTTAGGGTCCGCCGTGTATTTTTTATCCATTTATAAATGTTAATTGCAATAAGTTATCTTGTTATCAATTATGTACTTAATTGTTTTCTACTGCTATAGGAAAATTCATCAAAACATGAGTTAAGCTTAATATTATCACCCCCATTCAGGAAATTGAGTAGTGTTTAGATCCAGTGTTGCAATAGTCTGCATGTCAGACTCTACAAGTTCAAAATCGAAAATGTTTAGATTTTCAATCATGTGGGCTTTTTGGGATGATCTTGGGATAGCAACGATTCCTCGTTGGTAGTGCCACCTTAAGCATACCTGAGCAATGCTCTTTTGGTGCTTTTTGCCGATAGCAGCAAGCGTTTGGTTGGTAAAAATTTCATTTCTACCTGCGGCAAAAGGCGACCACGCTTCCATTTGCGTCTCAGAGCTCTTCAAAAAGGGATATGAAATGTTCTCCTGAAAGAAAACGTGTGTTTCGATTTGATTGATTACGGGTACAATTTTGGCATATCCCATCAACTCCTCAAGTTGTTCAGGCTCAAAATTACTTACCCCAATAGCTCTGATTTTACCTGCTTTAGAAAGCTCTTCCATTGCCTGCCATGAACCTTTCACATCTCCTCTTGGCCGATGGATAAGATAAAGATCTAAATAATCTACCCCTAATTTCTTTATAGAAGTTTCAAATGCTTTCTTAGTATTTTCATAGCCTGAATCGTCAACCCAAAGTTTTGACGTTAAAAATAGTTCCTTTCTATCAATACCACTTTGCTTAATCCCTTCTCCTACAGCTTCTTCGTTTCCGTAAATATGAGCGGTATCAATTAGACGATAACCCACTGAAATAGCTTCAGAAACACATCGTACACCTAGAGAATCTTTTAGGGTATTCGTGCCAAACCCAAGCATTGGCATTAATACGCCGTTGTTGAGAGTCACGGTTGGAATTGAAATTTTCTTTTGGGTAGCGCTAACGCCACCGAATAGTTTTGAACTTCCTAAACCCATAAAGATTGTTGCAGCAGCAAACTTTGACGATCCTTTTAAAAACTCCCTGCGTTTTATTCCTTTAAGCTGATTTTCCATCTTCATTTTTTGCTTTTTGATTTTTATAAAAATTTGTAAACTTATTCTAGTAACAATTTCAGATTACTGAATAAGGTTTTGGATTAGACTGGAAGGTTAATTTTTGTTTGCATGGCCCATATCAACAACGCCCCTTACTTTTTTCCAATCCACTTCACCCAATAAAGCACATTCTGCCCCTAAAATAAAGCGATCAGGGGCTTCTTTTAAAACTTCTCTTACCCTGGCTTGTATTTCCTGATCCGTACCCGTAAGAATGGGACCTCTTTTCTCCAGGCCACCCATTATTGGCCTTTCGCCAAACATTGTATACAATTCTTTTAATGGGACTCTTTCACCTGCTATCACATCGCTCAAATTTACAATATGACCCGGATAATCCACAAAGGGACTCACATCATCATAGGGACCTTCATAATCACAAATGTGTAAAACATTGCAGATACAGCCATCATTAATTTCATTCTGCACAACCATATCAGTAGGCTTAATATAATCCAGAAATATATTGGGATCCTTAAACCTGAATGCTTCATTTCCTTGAGTGGGCGCTAAAAATCCATCAACACCAAGTTTTTTACATTCCTTTAAAAATATCATTACACTTTCGGTAATAATTTCAAGCCCTTTTTTAACACTTTCAGGATCTTGTTTTAAATGCTCTGTAACTAATTGACTGGTAACACTATGACCAGCGCACATGAACGGGGAATAAAATGTTGCGATGACCGGAGCCAATTTTTTGCCTTGTTTAACCAATTCCTTAACCACATAGAGTTGCTTTTCATAATAATCCTTTTTATAATAAGGCATTTTGGCCCAGTCCTCCGGTTTTTTTATGGTATCGATTGCCGGAAACAACGCTTCATACTGGATTTTGATGAAATCCATGTCAATTGCCTTAAAATATTCTAGATGTCTGGTAACTGCGGCATCACCCCATTGATACCCTTCGCCAAAATGAACAAAAAAACCACTCGGAATATAATCCTGCTTTCCGGATGATGTCAATAGGTTTAAAACTGCTTCTCGCTTGTTGAATGTTGGCTTTGTATCACAGGAGACAAGGCTAAAAACACCCACGCCTGCAGCATATGTGCCTGCGGAGATTAGCCCCATAGATTTTAGAAATTCCCTTCTCTTAATTGTTGTTAGGTCCATAAGTCGGAATATTTAAAAATGAAACAGCATTGTATAAGACTAATGGAAAGATAGTCCAAAAAGATTAAATCCTAAATAAGTCCATATTATATTATGAACCTATTTAGGATTAAGTATTCGGTATTTAAAGTATGATTTCGCAGAAATCAGCTTTCACCATTTCACTATAAAATAAAGCGTTTAACCATTTTGGAATCATGTTTTAAAAACACTTCTCCCTCAACGAGATCAATGGCATAATTTGGCTTCCTGTTTTTACCAAGAGGAATACTACTCTCGCTCTCGCCGGTATCTTTATTTATTTTTAAAAGTTCAATACCATTTTCACTTTTGGTAAGCACCATGCAATAGTTTCTGGCTTCTTTTGTGGCCTTAAACCTTTTATTGGCAGCGTTGAAAGCCAATCCTGCTGCACTGCCGGCAGATCTGCCCATTTCATTATAAGCAGCTCCCAATTCTGCAAATGCCTGCCCTTCTGCAGTATCCATACCATATTGGGCACCTGCTTGCTGCAATACTCCCGAAGTCATGGTGCTCACAGCCGAGACATATCCGGCATAAATAGTTCCTGCAAACAGTAAAGCCCTTTTCCACCCTTCTTCTCTGGGTGAGGCATAATACTTTTGAAATAAAAGGGTGCCATTATAATCATACATTGCAAAATTCTGATCAGAACTTAACAGGATACCTTTTTCCCTTAATTCTAAAGTATTTGGCGATTCATTTTCATCAAACCTAACAGGCTCTGTAGCGGCCATATCAATTGCTCCACTATCAAGATTAACACTTGCCACAGCCCCCGATTTATAATCATAGGTGTATAAATGGTTCCCATTTTGGTTTACTAGTTTATAGTGGGTTTTTAGATCTTTATCCCATAAAAGATCCCCTGTTTCTGTATTCACAATATTCATTTCTTCTGCTGTAGCATATAGTATTCCATGCTTCGTGGTAAGGGTATATCCCACATGACCTTTTACCTTGATTGTTTTATCAAATGTAAAGAGTCCGTTCTTTGTATCAAGATAATTCAAAAAGTGTTTCTCATTTCTGGTTGTGATTACCAGTAATCCCTCTTGAGTGGGGGTGTAATCATAAATACCACCTTTTATGGTTATTCCCCTTCCTTTTTTACCCCAAAGACCTTTGCCATCTTCCATGGAGAATAGATTTACCCGGGAATTTTGGTCTCCCTGAGGCAGAACCAATAAATCATTATTTATCCAGGTTGTAAGTCCCAGCTGCCCTTTTACCTCTACCGGATCAGTCCAAATCATTTCCCCGTTTGAAATATCATACGCTCTATAAGTAGAAGTGAAAGTTACAATGGTATTACCATTAGAGGACATTGACTGATTTTCATTTCTTTGTTCGGAGCCTATTATAAAATACTTTTGGGAAGGGTGCATATTAAAATCGAGCTTTATTTCCATGCCTTCAGAGGCTGCCTCGGCTACATTCTTTAGAAGATTACCAAAAGCGCCCATATTGCTAATTTGTTTCGCCTCGCTTGAATTATCAACGCTCCAGATAACATCTCCCGTTTTAGATTTAATTTTGACATTTTTAAGCAATGTTATTCCCAATAATTCTTCTTCATTCAGCTCAACAAGATTTATCAATTTACCAAAACTACCTTCTTTACTCCAGAGTACTGTGCCCGAAGAAATGTCTATTGAGAGGGCCATATCTTCACCCGATACAGATTTCCCTGCTACAACTATGGCATTCGATTGATAAAGGACAAAATGTTGTTTCACATTTTTAATTCCGTGCTCAAAAGAGTTGAATACCTTACTGCCATCAAAAAGATTTACAATAAAAAACCCTTTTTCTGTTTCAATTTTAGCAAAAGGCGAATTCTCCAATTCCGTAAATGAATCTTCGCTCAATCGCGAAAAAGTTAAATCGCTCCAGATTACTTCTCCGGTGTTATTATCAATACCGTATAAGCCTGAATTCGTATGTACAATATAATTTCCTAAAGCACTGACAGTCTGCCAGTTTATCTCATTATCAAATGAAGAAGTCCATGTTTCTTCTGACTGAGCGAATAATGAAATACTAGTGCAAACGAATGAGTATAATATAATTTTTTTAAACATTCTATGAATATTAAAATTGTTGATTTGGGTTGATTTGATTCGTGAAATAAAAACGTTACGATATACAATTTATTGTTAGCCAAAGTGTTGAGTTTTAATGACAAAAAAAAGGGAAGCAAAGTGCTAGGCACTTTATCTTCCCCTGGTCATCTTTAATCCTTCATTCTCCCCGATGTAGTTCAGAAACTAAAGATTAATAAATTTGAACTTTATGCTTTGGGTTTTATATTCTGATTTACACTAAAGAAATTGTTGGGATCATAGGCTTTTTTTATTTCGGTCAAACGATCGTAATTATGCTTATAACTGGCCTGAACTCTTTCCTGGCCCTCATCCATCATAAAGTTAGAATACGCCCCTCCGGCTGAATACGGATGTAAGGCTTCCCAATAGTCCTTACACCATTGTGTTATTTTCTCAGCGTTTTCGGGATCAGGATCTACCCCTACTATAACCCCCGCATATTTCGCATCTCTGTAAGCCCATGGTGTGTCTTCTTGTCCAACTCTGCCAGCCGCCCCACTTAGGGGGTAAAGGTGCATTTGAGACAATGGAGTAGGGATATTAGAACCATATTTTAAATGGGCTGCCCTTGCTTCTTGTCCTATTTCATTAAAGAAATCTGCCCTCCAGTACCATTGCAGGCCTGGTGGCATTAATCCATCAAATAGTGTTTGAATAGAGGGATATGGCATTTCTCCTACATGTTCAAATACAGGTTCCTTGTCCCTGACTTCCTTAAATAAATTATCAAAATCTCTTGGATCTCCTGTGTAGCACCAAACAATACCGCAAAACATTTTATTGTGCAATACATCTGGAAAAGGGGGGCCGGGAATAACCATAGTGGCAACAAAACCATTCAAATCATCCGGTGCATTTAAAATAAAGTCGTGATACCAGGCCATTATTTCTTCTGTTTTTTCTATAGGCCATAAGGTGGGGCCGCCAATAACAGTTTTTACAGGGTGCGCCTGGAATTTAAAGGAAGTTACAATGCCAAAGTTTCCTCCTCCTCCTCGTATCGCCCAGAAAAGATCTTCATTCTGATCCTTATTAACAGTTACAAATGATCCATCTGCCAAAACCATGTCGGCCTCCAAAAGATTATCAATTGTCAGGCCGTATTTTCTGGAAAGATGCCCTACTCCACCTCCAAGGGTTAATCCTCCTACTCCTGTAGTTGAAATTATTCCTGCGGGAACTGCCAATCCGAATGGGTGAGTTGCATGATCTACCTCACCCCAAACATTACCACCTCCAACGCGTACTGTTTGATCGGCAACATTTACTCTTACATTCTTTAGCCCTGATAAATCAATGACTAGCCCGTCTTCGCAGAGTCCAAGGCCACCACCATTATGACCTCCGCCCCTTATTGCTACCAGAAGATTATTTTCCCTGCCAAAATTCACACAGGCAATTACATCTGCAACATCCACGCAGCATACAATCATTCCGGGACGTTTGTTAATCATCCCATTGTAAACCTTACGGACTTCATCGTATTCTAAGTCTGAAGATTGTATTATTTTACCTCTAAGTTGAGATCTGAAGTCTTCTATTGAAGAACTGTTTAAATCATTTATTGTTGGTCTTTTTTCCGCTGTTTCAGCCATTGTTTTAGTTATTAATTGGTTGTTATATTTTATTTGGAAAGTATCATTCCCTTTAAGGAAAAGAGAATGTAGAGTACATCCTTTTTGGCCTCATCATTAATGCCATTTTTATCTAAGGCCACAAAAATATCATCAATTACATGCATATATTCGCCTAGACTTATGTTCATGCCTTTATGCGCAGTTACCATATCTTGCCCATTATATACAGGAGGTCCCCCACTACCAGCGCTAAAAAATTCAATAGTATGCTGCTTTATCACTGCAAGGCGTTCGGGTTGCTCTTTTAGTGGTAAAAACCGGGCATTCACTGCCGGATTGTTCATATGGGCATCAATAGCATCATCCACTATCATCGAAATGCCTTTTGTTCCTCCTAATCTTTCAAAAAGTGTTGTTGTCATATTAATCGTTTTGGTTAAATGATAAAGTTAAACAGTCCAAAACGTACAGACATTGACATTTAATCCAAAAAATTACAATTTTGATTCATTCTGATATTCGAGGAAGAACTTTTTAACTCTGATACATCTGGGCATATTTTGAAGGAAGTATCCCAAACTTCTCTAAAAAAGATTTTGAAAAATAGGCAGCACTATTAAACCCGCTTTGGAAGGCTATTTCGGAAATATTACCCTGTTGGTCGTGAATGAGCTCCAAAGCTCTATGCAACCTGTATTCTCTGATGAACGTTATAGGTGATTTCCCGGTAAGCTTCTTAATTTTCCTATATAATTGAGATTTACTATGCCCAAGTTCTTTGCTAAGGGTGAGTATATTAAAATTTGACTTGTTCCAATTACATTCACAAAACTCTACCAATTGAGTAAGGAATAACACTTCTTTAGGAGTCAAGGTTCTAATTAATTCATCGTCAATTACAGCATTTCGATTTTCATTTTCATATAATGATTTCAAAGTAGATGTAATAATGATTTGGCCCTTGATAAGTTCACACATCTGGGTTGCGAGTAATATAGATTCTGAGAAAATCCCTTCCTTAGATGTTACAGGTGTGCCAGCACATAGGCCAATTTTAAGACGCTGATTATCCCTTTCCAGTTTAGGGTAACTGTACTTAAAACTATCCTGGATCTTTAAGGCGCATAATACAGCATTGGTGACCGATTTAAAAGAGATCAAATATGATTTGTCATTTTCCCGAATTATACTTCCTTCAAAATGATTAACAGATTTCGCAACACTGCGATGGAATTTCTGAGTGAACATGCTCAACTGATGCGTATCCAGCCTGTGAAGATAATCGGAAGTTTCCAAAACCATGATCACTCTAAAAGCAGGATCATCAATAATATTTAATTCCTCATTTTCAGCCTTTTCAGGGTCTTCAATACGCCCAAGAAACGATTCTACCAAATGAGGATCTACCTCAATGATATCATGAGGAAATTCGCCGTGTGCGTGATTGTGCATATTTTGAATGGCTTCTCTGTTAGGCGCTTCTATCAAACAGAAAGCCGTATGCCGTTTAGTATCACACCAATAAGTCATTCCCTTACACCCGTATAAATGCTCTACTTTCAGATCTTCCTGGTGCATTTGAGCAACATGCGCTGCAGTAATTTCTGCGGGGATGTCATGACGGTCCATGTATATTGGCATCGGCTATGTTTTCATACAATTTAAGAAAAATATTTAAACTTTACCGATTTATTTCGGCCAGCCAATTCAACCAAACCCAAGTGAAAGAAATCATATTGGCAGAAATAAACCAACAGAGATTGTATTATAAAAATCACTTAATTAACCAATAATACATTGAGACGAGACACACGTGCAAAAAGACTTTGTTACCTTGCCAACTCGTATGGATAATATAGCACTACACTTTAAGCTTTATAAACCCTGTGGTATAGTAAGTCAGCTTAATTCTATAAACCCGAGGGAGTTACGGAAAAAGAAGTTTTTAAATGAGCTTTATGATTTTCCTAAAGGCGTGATGCCAATAGGTAGACTTGATGAGAAATCCGAAGGTCTGCTTCTTCTCACCACAGATGGCAAGCTAAGCGATGATATAAATCGCTCCGGTGTAGAAAAAGAGTATTATGCACAACTTGACGGGGAAATAACAGATGAAGCGATGGCGCTTTTAAGAAACGGGGTTGAAATAGGCTTTGAAGGGAAGCGATATTTTACCAAAACCTGTCCAGTCCATAAATTAAACACAATTCCTTCTCTGCCTCAGGCCGACAGATCACTTCGAATTGGCCGGCACAGACCTACCAGCTGGATTAGTATTACACTTACAGAAGGTAAGTTCAGGCAGGTTCGTAAAATGACTGCAGCTGCTGGTTTCCCTACGCTCCGCCTTGTCAGGATCCGTGTAGGGGATATTGTTTTAGAAAATTTGTCTCCGGGGGAAGTACAACTTTTGACAAATCTCACTGCTACATGTGAACAATTCAATTCATAGGAATAAGCTGTCCCGAGCCCGATATATCTATAGTTACAGAGGGACTACCTTTGTAATAAACATTGCCACTGCCTTCAATGCTCACGTTTAAACTCTCTGTGCAATAGACCTCACAATCTCCTGAGCCTTCTATACGTATTTCTACATTGGCCGCCATAAACTCTGCACAATTAATGGTTCCCGAGCCTACATTGAAAATATTTAGGTTATCTGTGTAACCGGCAACGGCTATATTTCCAGTCCCTATATTCTCAATTTCCATAGTCCCGGAGCTTTGTAATTCGAATACAGTAATATCTCCAGTACCATCGTTTTTTATTTCATTTAGATCTGCCACCGTGATATTGGCTTCCAAAAAGGTGTTTTTGTAGTTACCATCTTCCAGGTATATCTTTAACCGGCCATCGGAAACTGTGGTTCTTACTCTGCTAATTATATTGTCATCAGCTAAAATTTCTAGAGATTGCGTCGGCCCCTGACTTATATTAACTACAAAAGTCCCTTCACTACTAATTTTAGAAAATAGATTTACATCTCTGAATTCTGAAATCGTATTTCCTGATCCCGTATATTCATCCTTGGAACAGGAGGCTATTGCTATTGCCGTGATAGCTATTAGAAATAATCTTCTCATCATTTATTAGATTTAAGAAGTTACGTTATTTCTTTTTGTTCTTTTTGAAGAATGACTTCTGCTCATACTCCATCCATAACCCATATGGTAATTCAATGTCCGTTTAATGTAATTCATGTCAAGTGTTCTCATGATGATCGTTTTTTGATTGATGTATAATAAAAAGACGTTTATTTCCGGTTTTTGTTACAAATCCGGAATATAAATTGAGGCAATTGCTTTGCAATGAGCTTAAGTCATTAGCTCGGCTAACACAAAAATGGATTGGAAGCTATTGATGGATAAGCTACAGAATAGCAAGTTGTGGGAAGAGCACTAAACGTGCCTAAGAAACACGTGAAAA
>Ga0316201_10002576_pt1 | contig 12946 bp, 18 predicted proteins | sample CS6wburrow_MG_FD_204516 | JGI IMG/M metagenome (GOLD analysis project Ga0316201, IMG submission 204516) | Coastal sediment microbial communities from Delaware Bay, Delaware, United States - CS-6 worm burrow | ecosystem: Environmental > Aquatic > Marine > Coastal > Sediment | place: USA... | reverse complement strand
GCGACGATGTCGTGGTCTGGACCGGCAAGCTGTCGTCTCTGCGCCGTTTCAAAGATGACGTCAAGGAAGTCGGCACGAACTACGAGTGCGGTATCGGACTCGAGAATTACAACGATATAAAGCCTGGTGATATCATCGAGGTATACGAGATCAAGGAAGAGAAAACATCCCTTTAATCTGCAGATGTTCTCATAATGGTGATTGGAGTTCTGCAAATTGATCTGCGCCTGCATGCACCACAGAACCTCAAGCAGAAGCGCGGTATAATACAGAAAATCCTGACCCGCTGCCGAAATCGTTTTCCGGCCAGCTGTGCCGAGATCGGCCATCAGGACCTTTGGCAAAGAAGTTTGTTAGGGTTTGCTGTGATCAATATTTCAGAGCAGGTTGTTGCGCCGATCCTGGCGCGCATCGAAGATGAAATACTGGATAACAGCGAAGTCGATCTGATTAACGCCGACATGGAATTTATCCATTACTGAAAACAGGGATCGTCGAAGTTGGCTTCACAACGCGCACAAAGGGTGGCTGAAACCATCCACAAAGAGATATCGAACCTGCTGATCAAGGGGCTCAAGGACCCGCGCATCGGGTTTGTCACGATCACCTCGGTCGATGTCACATCAGACCTGCGCCAGGCCAAGGTTTACTATACGCTGATGGGTAGCCAGGAAGACCGTGACCAGACCCAGTCAGGGCTGGACAGCAGTTCATCCTTCGTCAGGCAACAGCTTGGAAAAGTCCTGCGCCTGCGGCATATCCCTGAAGTCCACTTCATCTATGATGCGTCCTTTGATTACGGCCAGCGTATCGAAAAACTTCTGAGCGAAGTCAAACCCGATCTGCAAGAAGATGATTGAACCGATTCTGCAACTCATCCAACAGAGCCAGACCTTTCTGGTCGCCTCCCACGAAAACCCTGACGGTGATGCGATCGGTTCGACTTTGGCCCTGGCTAACATGTTGCGGGAGATGGGTAAGGACGTGGTTGCATACAATCATGACCGCGCGCCTCTGGAGTATGCTTTTCTTCCCGGATATGTCTCGGTCGTCAATCAGCCGGTCAATGCACAGATCTTTGATGTCGGTTTTGTTCTTGACGCCGGTGAATTGAAACGGGCCGGGAGCTGGATTAAAGAACGCTGCCGCAAACTCGTCAATATCGATCATCACCCCTGTTCAGAAGATTTTGGTGATATTTACTATGTTGATACCGAAGCCTGTGCAACGGGTGTCCTGATTCATCGCATTCTGCAGGCAGCACGACATACGCTTTCGTTGGACGTTGCCACCTGCATCTATACGGCAATTCTTGCCGATACCGGCTCATTCCGTTACTCCAATGCCAATCCGGAAGCTTTCCGGGTTGCTGGTGAAATGATCGAAATAGGCGTTGATCCCTGGTCGATTGCTTCCGGCCTTTATGAAAGCCAGGAGAAGGAGCGACTGTGTCTGCTCGCCATGGCGTTGCCTAGCCTGCAGATCTCTGCATGTGGCAGGTATGCTTCGCTCGCGGTCACTCTGGACATGTATGACAAATCCGGTGCCAAGGAAGAACACACAGACCGGTTTATTAACTATCCCCGGTCGATACGTGGGGTAGAAGTGGCGATTTTCTTCCGACAGCTGGATCAGAAAACCTTCAAAGTTGGATTTCGTTCCAAGGGCAATATCGACGTCGGCGCGCTGGCCAGGGCCATGCATGGCGGTGGCCATCACAACGCTGCAGGTGCAACAGCCGACGGGGATCTCGAGTCAGTCCAGAAATGGGTGTACGACAAGGTTGCCCTGCTGCTTGCCGATCTTAAATGAACGGTCTCCTGATTATCGATAAACCGGCCGGTATAACCTCCTTCGATGTGGTTCGCCAGGTCCGTCGTATGGCGAAAACGCGTCGGGTCGGACATGCCGGCACGCTCGATCCTATGGCGACCGGAGTTTTGCCGGTTGCCGTCGGTACCGCGACACGACTGATTGAGTACCTGATGGCCGGCGACAAGGCCTACCGTGCTATTCTGAAGCTGGGGAGCACGACCGATACGCAGGATTCGGAAGGTCAGGTGCTTGAAGAAAAACCCTGGCAAGATGTCGAACGGGCGGCTGTCAATGCTGCGATTGAAAACTTTATCGGCGAGATTGACCAAATCCCGCCGATGTATTCTGCCCTGAAAAAAGATGGGCAACCTCTTTACAAGCTGGCTCGCCAGGGGATTGAAGTCGATCGTGAGCCGCGCAGGGTCCATGTGAAAAGCCTGGTCATCGATGAATTCTCCCCACCATATATGACCTTCACTGTAACTTGCAGCAAAGGGACCTATGTCAGGACCCTTTGCCACGATATAGGGCAAATTCTTGGTTGCGGTGCCCACATGACTGGTTTGCGGCGCCTGTCATGCGGTCGCTTTGATCTTGCAGCCAGCCACCCTCTACAGGTATTTAAGAATTTGTCCGAGCAGGGCAGGCCGCTGCCGTTTCTGTCGTTGGCGGAAGTCCTTCCAGACTGGACAGCGCTGATGGTCGATGGTGTGATTCTTGAACGTTTACAAAACGGCGTCGCACCGCACATGACAGACCTGCAAGGCGACGAGCCAGTTGCCGGGGACAAGGTCCGGTTCATCGCTGAAAATAAACTGGTCGCGGTTGCCAGCTACACACCCGGTTATAATAGTAAAAGGCCAGGAGATTTTGAGCTTTTAAAGGTTTTTCCACTTGTCGATGATCAATCATAAATGCTTTACTCTGCCGGGCATTTATGGTAAATAATGCTTCTTTAGCTCAGCAGGTTGCTTACGATAACAATAACTCACAGAAAAGATTAAGGAGGTGGCGCCGTGCTGGCCACAGAACGCAAACAAGAAATCATTGAAAAATTCAAAACCCATGACGGTGATACGGGTTCCCCGGAAGTTCAGATCGCTCTTCTTTCTGAGCGCATCACGTACCTGACGGACCATTTCCGTACCCACAAAAAGGACCACCATTCCCGACGTGGTCTTCTAAAAATTGTCGGCCAGCGCCGTCGCCTGCTCGATTACCTGAAAAGCAAGGAGGTCGAGCGTTATCGCACGGTGATCAAGGAACTGGGTATTCGCCGTTAAAATCAGGCAGCAAGCTCGCCATTGTCCAGAGCCTGCTGCCTTTTATTTGTAAGTGTCGTGGCCGGGAGGTTGTCCGGAGAGAGGTTCTGATCGTCTTTGCATCAGGATTTGTCTCAGGCCATCCTCCTCTGCCATTTTAGGAAGCAGTAAATTACAGGTGACCGGACGTCCGGTCAGAAAGAGGAAAAGATGGCTTATCAGAAAGTCGAAATCGAATTCAACGGCCAGCCGTTGATCATGGAAACGGGCAAGATGGCCCGTCAGGCTGACGGCGCTGTCGTCATTACTTACTGCGAAACCAAGGTGCTCTGTACCGTTGTTTCTGCCAGGAAAATGCGTGAAGGGCAGGATTTCTTCCCTCTCACCGTTAATTACCAGGAAAAATTCTACGCCGGCGGCAAAATCCCTGGCTCTTTCTTCCGCCGCGAGCGCGGCACCACTGAGCGCGAAACGTTGATCTGTCGGTTGATCGACCGGCCGATGCGCCCACTCTTCCCCAAAGGCTACATGTTCGAAACCCAGATCATGCCAACCGTTATCTCTGCGGACATGGTGAATGATCCGGATACGCTCGCGATGGTTGCTGCTTCGGCCTCCGTTGCCATCTCCGATATCCCTTTCGAAGGTCCAATCGCTGCAGTTCGTGTTGGCCGGGTCGATGGCAAACTGATTGCCAACCCGACCATTGAACAAATGGCTCAGAGTGATGTCGAGATCGTTGTCTCCGGTTCGAAAGATGCCGTGATGATGGTTGAGGGCGAATCTGATTTCCTTTCCGAAGCAGAGATGCTCGATGCGATTTTCTTTGGCCACCAGTCACTGCAACCTCTTATCGATGCTCAATCCGAGTTAGCCAGGCTGGTTGGACTCGAGAAACGTGAGTTCATCGTTGCCGAGACCGATCCGGAACTGGAAGTCAAAGTCACTAAACTGGCCGAGGCAGGAGTTGCCGAAGCTGTCAAGATTCGGACCAAGCAGGAACGTTATGCTGCTCTGGCAGAAAACCGTACCGCGGTCAAGGAGCAACTTGCCGAAGAGTACGAAGGACGTGAAGGGGAAATAAGCTCCATCCTCGGCTCAATTGAGAAACGCGTGGTTCGCCAGATGGTCACCAAAGAACGTGTCCGTATCGACGGTCGTGACATGAGCACGATCCGCCCGATCTCCTGCGAGACAGGCATATTGCCCCGTGCGCACGGTAGCGCTCTGTTTACCCGCGGTGAAACCCAGGCTCTGGTCGCCGCGACTCTGGGGACCAAGATGGACGAACAGCGTATGGACAACGTGCAGGGTATGGAGTTCAAGAAATTCATGCTGCACTACAACTTCCCGCCGTTCTGTGTCGGTGAAACCAGCATGCGTCTTTTCCCCGGTCGTCGTGAAATCGGCCATGGCATGCTCGCAGAGCGCAGTGCAGCGCAGATATTGCCCGCGCATGAAGACTTCCCTTACACGATCCGCATCGTCTCCGATGTCCTCGAATCGAATGGTTCGTCTTCAATGGCCTCTGTCTGCGGTGCCTCTCTCTCGCTGATGGATGCTGGCGTGCCGGTCAAGGAAGCAATTGCCGGAATCGCCATGGGCCTGATCAAGGAAGGCGACGATGTCGCAATCCTGAGTGACATCCTTGGTGACGAGGACCATCTCGGTGACATGGACTTCAAGGTGACTGGCTCTGCTGCAGGCATCACTGCGCTGCAGATGGATATCAAGATCTCCGGGGTCACCAAAGAGATTATGACGCAGGCCCTGGATCAAGCCAAGCAAGGCCGTATTCACATTCTTGGCGAGATGGCCAAATGTATTGAAAACCCTCGCGAAGAACTGTCCAAATACGCACCGCGCATCACCAGCATCAAGGTCAAATCCGACCAGGTCCGGACCGTTATCGGCTCTGGCGGCAAGAATGTTCGTGGTGTGATCGAGGCGACCGGCTGTGCCATCGATATTCAGGATGATGGTACGATTCATATCGCATCGACTGATGGGGAAGCCGCCAAGCTCGCTATCAAGATGATCCGTGACCTGATTCAGGAAGCTGAAGTCGGCAAACTTTACAACGGCACGGTCCGCAAGATCATGGAATTCGGCGCCTTTGTCGAAATCTTCCCCGGCACCGACGGCCTGGTCCATATCTCCGAGTTGGACAAGGAACGTGTTCGTGCGGTCACCGATGTCCTGAACGAGGGCGACCAGGTCCTGGTCAAATGCATCGGCATCGACAAGCAGGGCAAGATCAAGCTGTCGCGTAAAGAAGCTCTCGGCCAGACCCTGTCCGAAGACTAACAGACTAGGCGTTAATGACTCAACGTACGATGCTTGATAATGGCATCCGGGTGCTTTCCGAAGATGTGCCCGGATGCCATTCTGTTTCCCTCGGGGTATGGGTTAACAATGGCTCGCGTCATGAACCCGTTGCCCTGAACGGCATCTCCCACTTTGTCGAACACATGCTTTTCAAAGGCACGGAACGGCGCACCGCGCAATCTGTTGCCCGCGAGGTTGATTCGGTAGGTGGCCTTCTCAATGGTTTTACCAGCCGTGAATTCAGCTGTTATTTTGTCAAGATTCTCGCTGAAAAACTGCCGATGGCGGTCGACCTGCTCGGCGATATGATCTGTCACTCCAGGTTCAGCCCTGATGACATAGAGAAAGAGCGACGGGTTATCCTGCAGGAGATCGCCATGATCGAGGATAGCCCCGAAGATCTGATCCACGACCAGTTTACCCATGCCTTCTGGGCCGGGCACACGCTCGGCATGCCGGTGATCGGCACCCGGGACACTGTCGATGATGTTGATCGACAGCAGTTGCTGGCGTTCATGGAGGACCGTTATGTTGGTCATAACCTGTGCGTTGTTGCCGCCGGTTGCGTCGACCACGAACAATTGGTCAGACTGGTCGAGGAGTCCTTTGGTGACAGGCCCGAATCGGGCGTGCAACAGGATGATGTCGCCCCTGTTGTCGCCAGAAAAGTTGCTGTGTCCCGTCGTGAACTGGAACAGGCTCAGGTCTGCCTCGGGGTCGAGGGCTTGCCGCAGAACCATCCGGACCGTTATGCAACATACCTGTTGAATACCATCCTGGGAGGCAATATGAGCTCCCGCCTGTTCCAGAAGGTTCGCGAAGAGCTTGGCCTGGCCTACTCGGTCTACAGCTATCACCATAATCATTCAGACAGTGGAGCGTTCATTGTCTATGCAGGTGTCGCTGCAGAAGAAGCCCCCCTGGTGGCTCGCACGATTCTCGACGAAATGACCCGCATGCGTCATGCCATGGTGACTCCTGAAGAATTGCAGAGTGCCAAGGATTTTCTCAAAGGCAGCATGCTGCTGTCCATGGAAAGTACTGACAACCGCATGACCCGACTGGCTAAAAATGAACTCTTCCTGAGAGATCTGGGGACCAGTCTCGAGGAGAGTCGGGATATGATCGACGCCGTCACCGCGGAGTCGGTCCAGAGCCTGGCGGTCAGACTGTTCGTCAATGAAACTCTTAACATACAAGTGGCCGGAAGAGTTGATCCGGCGGATTTCCCGGATTCCGATATGTTGCTTGGATAAGCTGTCGTTGTCGAGGTCAAGATGATTGAAGTAAAAGTAAAAAAACTCCATCCGAATGCTATTGTCCCCCGTTACATGACTGAACATGCCGCCGGAATGGACCTTTGTACGGTGGCCGATGAGTCGGTTGTCCTGGCACCCGGTGAGCGAGCCCTGCTACCGACCGGGCTGGCCATGGAGATCCCCCCAGGTTATGAAGGCCAGGTGCGGCCGCGTTCCGGGCTGGCCCTGAAAAAAGGCATTGCCCTGGTCAACTCGCCGGGCACAATTGACGCCGACTATCGTGGCGAAATCGGCATTATTATTATCAATCACGGCAGTGAGGCTGTTGAGATCATGCCCGGGGACCGCGTCGCCCAGCTGATTGTTGCTCCGGTCATCCGGGCAGCACTGGTCGAGGTTGACGGTTTGAACGATACCGGACGCAACTCTGGTGGCTTCGGCCACACCGGTCTCAGTCACAAGTCATGAGCCGGGATTCGTCACAAAAGGAGCTACTCGAATTTCCCTGCCACTTCGAGTTCAAGGCCTTTGGACCTGGTGACGATGACGAAACGTTCCTCAACAAGGTCCTGGATGCCATTTCCACGGTGGTTCCGGTCTCGCGTCAGGCAACGAAGTCACGGCCAAGTTCCGCGGGCAAATACCAGTGTGTCAGTGCCCTGGTCACCTTGCAGAATCGAACACAGCTGGACGCTGTATATACTGCCCTGCGAAAAATCGATGACTTGAAATATCTTTTATAAAACGCTATAAGCTGTAAGCTGTAAGACGTAAAAAGATGAGGCTCGGTTATGTTGCTGCACATCAATCCTGATAATCCTCAGATAAGGCTTATTGCCCGGGTCGTGGAAACCCTTAAGCAGGGTGGAGTGATCGCTTATCCCACCGATACGACTTATGGTATCGGTTGCGACATTTTCAACCGGCGTGGCGTGAAAAATATCTACCAGATCAAGCAGCGCGAAGCCAAGAAGCCCTTTTCTTTTATCTGTGCCGATCTCTCCGATGCTGCCAATTATGCCCATGTCAGCAACTTTGCTTTCAAGATCATGAAACGCCATCTGCCAGGCCCTTATACGTTTGTCCTTGATGCGACGCGCATCGTCCCCGACAGCCTGACCACCCGGCAGAAAACAGTTGGTATCCGTATTCCTGACGACCCGATTGCCCTGGCGATCGTCCACGAACTCGGTCACCCGCTGGTGACCACCAGTGCCAACCTGACAGGCGAATCCCCACTGCACGATCCCGAGGAGATTCAGGCAACCATGGGGCGTTCACTTGACCTGGTGGTTGATGGCGGTATTCGCTATGGTGACCCCTCGACCGTGATCAGCCTGATTGACGACCGGATTGAAGTGCTACGCGAAGGCTGTGGCGATATCTCCTGGATCGAATAGTCATGATCCGTACCTCACTCATTACGATCCTGGTCTCCGCAATCCTGATGATCGGTTTTGTCAGGTTTGCCGTGCCCGTGGGTGCTGAAGACGTCGTGTTTGGCGGCATCGGTCTGCAGGTTGTGCCGACGGTTGATGGCGACCTGGTGGTTTTGAATGTGCTGAAAGATGCTCCGGCGGCGGAAAAAGGCATCATGCCTGGTGACATGATTTTTCAGGTCAACGGGTTTTCTCTAAAAGGGAGCGACTTCGGCAAAGTTGTTGCCGAGCACCTCTGGGGTCCGGTCGGTGCCTCAGTCGACCTGGTTTACCGTCGTCCCGGCGTTGCTGGTGAAAAGCGGGTCACAATCAAGCGTACTGCAATTGCGCCGAAACTGATTGTGACGCCAACGGTGCAGGACAATGTCCCGGATGATGGTGAGAAGCAGAAATGACCAAGAAAGAGATTACAGTCGTTCGTTACAGCTACCGTCTGGTTAACGGTGAATGGGCGCCCACAGCCGATCTGGATGCCCTGAAAGAGTTTGTTGAAAGCCTTCATGATGATCTGAATACCCTTGGAATTACAGTTAATTATCTCGATGAATCTGATAAAGAACTTGAGGTAAAGGGGTACGCTGATCTGCTCAATATTATTCGTCTGCGCTCACCTAAGGACCACATCGGTAATCTCTGTCTCGGTCACATTATCGGCCAAAGTGATAACTGTGATTTGTTTGAGGATATTCGCCGCGGCGTCTCCCGAATCGCCTTCGCTCCGGAAATGATCGAACCGGAAGGTTCCAACAAGGTCGTTTGTCATAATTGCGGTTGTGGGTGTTAGAGGCCGGGACGAGGGACGAGGGACGCGGAACACAAAAAAACAGGACAATTCAAAAGGGACAGATTAGATTCTGTCCCTTTTTTATATTTTGAAGTTCGCGTCCCTCGTCCCTCGTCCCGCGTCACTTGTTTTTCTGAAACCCCCTCACATAACCAAGCAGCGCTTCCATCTCCTGGGCCTCGGCAGAGATCATCTTGGCACCGACCGCGTCACGCAGGCAGGCGTTGATGATGTCCTTGAGTTCGCTGTCATTGAAGTCCCCGATCATATCCAGCCCTTTGCCCTGCTCGTGGCAACTGACACAACCGCGGCCATTGGTGCCGAGTTCAGTGGATTCAAATAGGGTCTTGCCAAGGCCCAATGTCGGTGCTTCCGTAGCCTGGGCGCTGATCCCCGTTATCAACAGCAGGCTGATGGCAACGATTGATTTCTTCATGGCGATCTCCCGGAAACGGTGTAAAATGGATGAGTTGCAAAATTACTGATAGATTACCGTTGAATTCGGGCAATGACAAGTACCTTCTCATTTAACCTATGGAGGCCGATAAATGAAATTCAAGTTGGCAATCAGCCTGATACTTGCCTTACTGGCGTTTATCTTTATCACCCAGAATACCGAAACGGTTCAGGTCAGGGTCCTCCTCTGGTCGATTGAAATGTCTCTTGTCCTGCTGGTTTTCATTATGTTGGGTGCGGGGGCGATAATCGGCTGGTTTCTGAACAGCTATCTGCGATTTGTCAGCCGCCGCCAGCAGAACAAAGCACAGCAGGACACAAGTGTCAAAAAGACTCTTGCGAAGGATGAGGCTTTTCCTGAAAAACGAGGAGATTAAGAGCAGACATGAACAGAAAGATCAATCCTGTTATCCAGCTCGCCAAACAAGCAATCGAGGCGGGAAGACCGCTCGAAGTGAGAAAAATCCGTGAACTGCGTACCATCAGTCAGCGTGCGGTAACGCTTTGCAAGGCGGTCTTCTGGATCGGTATCGTGGTTTTCAACCTGGCACTGTGGGCGCCCCTACCGGTGGCCGTGGCCAAGCCCGTTCTTTATCTTGTTGCCGGTCTTGCTCTGGCAATTGCCATCATTGTGCCGATCCTCGGTTTAAGAAAGCACCAGATGATCCTGGAACTGTTGAAAGTCAACAAGGAGCCATTAAAGAAGAAAACCGCCAGCGAGGCTGGCCGGGTCTATATCGACAAGGTCAAGAACCTGGACCGGCCTTTCGTTAATGTCGAATATGAACTGCTTTACGGCAGCAAGTGGGCAGAGAAATCCGAAGCCGGTGATTAACTGGGGGCATCGTGACTGCGGCAGACCTCGATGTTGAAAGACGTCTCTTCGTCTATGGCACCCTGGCTCCCGGACAAGCCAATCACGACCTGCTGGTGAACCTTCAGGGCTCCTGGCAAAAGGGAACCGTCTCAGGGCATCTGTATCCCAACGGGATCGGTCCGACTGCAGGGTATCCGGTCGTTGATCTGACCGGCCCTGCGCAATCCATCGAGGGTTTTATCCTGATCTCCGATGCACTGCCTGGTCATTGGCTCATGCTCGATGACTTTGAAGGAGAAGGTTACCGCAGGGTCAAAACCATGGTCACCCTGCCCGACAAAAGTCGTCTGGAAGCATTTATCTATGTGCTGGACACAAGTCTCGTTTCTCCAGGGCGGGATCAGATGAATGCTGACGGCCGGTAAGGAGCGCAAGTGGATCAGTTCGATCGCATCCTTGTGTTGCTCGGCACGTTTCTGCCGGTATTCGGCGTCATCATGACAGCCTTTCTGGCTATTGTCCTGAAACATTGGTGGCGCGTAGCGGCTCTGATCATGACGCCCTTGTTGACTTACGGCCTGTGTGATTATTTTGGCAGTGCGATTGCCGATAACGGTAATATGTTGTTTGTCGCCTTGCTGGCTGTTTTAATGGTGGCACTATGCATCTACTACCCGGTACTGCTGATTACAGGGATTGTCATCTACTGCAAAAAATCTCGATGAAAAGGTGAACCATGGATTACAAAATCAGAAACAGTCAGCATATCTCCAAAAATTGCCTGGTTTGCGGCGTTGAGAATCCCCTCGGTCTGAAAACTCGATTTTATGAAACGGAACAGAACGAACTGGTCGCCGTCTTCAAACCAATCAGTGAACATCAAAGTTACCCAAATGTCACCCACGGCGGTATCTCCGCCGCAATCCTCGATGAAGTCATCGGCCGGGCGATCATGATGTCCACCGACAGCGAAACCTTCGGGGTCACCGTTGAACTCGTGGTCCGCTACAAAAAAACGGTGCCGCTTGATTCGGAACTCAAGGTCGTCGGGCGCATCATCAGGGACCGTGGGCGGCTTTTCGAGGGGAGCGGAGAGCTCTATCTGCCGAACGGAGAGATTGCGGTCGAGGCGGAGGGCAAATACATGAAGCGACACCTGGAACAGATTACCGATAAGAACTTCACCCAAAACGAGTGGTTTGTCCCGGAAGACGATCTGCCGGATGAAATTTCCATATAAGACACGGTGCCGATGCGTATTGTGGTGACATATGCGCCAAGAATCCCCGATTGTGCTGCTCTCCTGAGCGAGGTTTTCATGCTTCTCGACGACAAACAGAAAGAGATTTCCCTCGTTAAGAGTGTGATCAGCACCTGTTCGCTGATCTCCAAGCAACTCAAGCTGTATGGCTCTGCGAACAACCAGGTTGATCTGGCAACATCGAGGCTGCAGGGCTTTCTGGAGTCCTATTTTCTTTACCGGGAAACCTTGCCTCTGACAGTCGCCAGGCATGGCTTCATCTACGAGGATGATTTTGTCGAACGTCGGAACAACCTCTTTATCGGTTTTGCCTATATGCTTTTTCAGCATGGCATCAGCGCGATCATCTTTCAGCAGGACATCTCCCCCAGAGATATCCAGGACTTCCTCATTTTAACCGGTCGACCGCCAGCGGAGACCTGGGAGGAGGGTGGTATCGTAGAGGCGCTGCGCATGCGGGGGATCGACAGGATCTCTGTGCGGGAAATGTCCGAAAACGACATCGCCTACATCGACGTGATCGCTGAAACCGACCGTGACCTGCTGCTCAAGGAGAAGTCTCCTTTGTGGGAACGCTTCGCTTTTGCCGTGCATCGCGGGTTAACGAAATCCAACGACCCGGACTCTGGTAATGCCGACGCCAGCCCGGGGAGCCTGGCAGAGTTGACCAACCAGATTCTTGACAACATGTCCACCGCCAACCAGCAGCAATTCAGCAAGGGCTTGAGCGACTTCCTTGTTTCGATACAATCTGAAAAAATCAACCGTTACCGTAGTCGCGCACTGGCCAAGCTGAGCGAATTTATCAACCGTATTTCACCGGGTATAAGGGAACGGTTATTCAGCAATATCTTTAACCTCAATATGAAACCCGCCTTCACCGAAGAGTTCTTCTCCGGACTCTCCGATGAGATCATTGTCGAACTGCTCGCGGCGACGGCCAAAGACAACAATTACGTTCCACCTCTGATTATGAAGGTCCTGGGTAAAATCGCCCAGGATAGGAAGCTCAACATAAAGCATCTCGGCCAGATCGACCAGGAGCTTGCAGGCAAAAAAAATGAAATTGCCAAGCTGTTCAAGAAGGATGATTTTGAAAAGTACGTTCCGGACAAATATCGCGATACGCTGCTCAATATAATCCAGTTCGACAGTGTTCCAAGACAGGTCGATGAGAACCTTCTTGTGTTGAAGGAATCCCTTGAGGAGCGCCAGCAGGAAAAACACACAGCCGACGTTATTTTGAGAATCCTCAAAGAGTCTGTCGATGCAAAGTACCTGAATGGCCTTGGTGAGAATCTGGTCAATATCGTCTACATGTTTCTGGAGGATGGTTCCTACCGGGAACTAAATGAGCTGTGTGCATTGTTGGAACGCCAAAGTTGCCTTGCCGGAGATTTAGAGAAATTCAGGCAAGTCCTTGCGTCATCCAGCTTTACCGACGCGGTGATCAGAGGGGTCAGCCTGCACGGAAAAAGCAGGTTCAATGACATAGAAAACCTCGTCCATACCGTCGGTATACCGT
>Ga0316201_10002575_pt1 | contig 12947 bp, 9 predicted proteins | sample CS6wburrow_MG_FD_204516 | JGI IMG/M metagenome (GOLD analysis project Ga0316201, IMG submission 204516) | Coastal sediment microbial communities from Delaware Bay, Delaware, United States - CS-6 worm burrow | ecosystem: Environmental > Aquatic > Marine > Coastal > Sediment | place: USA: Delaware... | reverse complement strand
TACAAAAAAACATTTAACGTTTGACCCTGTGGGTGACACCAATATGAAAGTTGGCAACGGACATTCACAGTACAGTGGCTTGGTTACGGTGCCAGTGACGGACCTGGGAGATATCATTGGAAAATATTATCTTGGTAAAAGTGTATACAAGGGAACACCTGATAAAGGTGAAGAAGTATTTTTAATCGATATTCGAAACTTTGAAGGCAATGATCAGCTGGATTATATTGATCACGAAGATGTGCCTCAATTTAGCTCTGATGAGCCGAACACAGTTTGGGGTAACGGTGCGAACTATACCAAGGATGACCTGGCTACTTCTGATCCTGCTACCAGCGCACATGCTCAAACAGCAGCTGTCGATGTGTTGTACGGCGCAATGGTGACCTGGGATCTTTGGCAGAATGTATTTAACCATATCGGTCTTGACGGCGCTGGGAATGACACATTTATAGCTGGCATTCATGTAGGAACAGAAGGGTCATCTTTTGAAAACAATGCCTATTTTGATGACGGCACTGCCTACTTCCCGGATGCAGAGCCTGATGGTAAACAGCTGACGCAACCCGATATCGTTGGTCATGAGTTAGCCCATGGCTTGTTTCGTCTGATCTGGGAGTACGATTTTGATGATGCAGACTGGGATAATTATGGTGAGCAAGGCGGTGTTAACGAAGCCAATTCAGACATTATGGGGACATTGGTGGAATTTTATGAAACCCTTTATCCCAACAATACAGGTAATACTATTCCTGCCGCGGGTGGTAACTGGACTATTGGTGAAAAAACACAACCTGCCGGCTCACCTGTCAGATACATGTATAAACCGAGTAAAGACGGTGTGTCTTACGACGCCTGGTTTCCAGGAATCAATGATGTGACTATTAAAAAGCATTACTCTTCTGGTGTAATGAACCGTATGTTTTATTTTCTAAGCGAAGGCGTGCAGCCATCATGGGGTGATCCTGATTACACCAGTGATTATCTTGCAGAAGGTATGAGTGGCATCGGTATTCACAAAGCGGGTAAGATCTGGCATCTCGCGCTCACAAAATATTTGGTGCCGGGTTTTAATTTCGCAAGCATGCGCTATGCCTGTGAACTTGCTGCTGAAGATCTTTATGATAAATTTTCAGTTGAATATAAAGCTGTGCAAGATGCGTTTGCAGCAGTTAATGTTGGCCCACCGGCTGAGCGTACCCCGCCTTTGATTACACTTTCAACCAGCGGGCCTCGTACCAGTCGAACCCTGCACGTTAGTTTGAGCGATGCCTCTGGTGCGCAAGGAGGAACGATTTCGGTAACCGCTAAAAATGCTTATGGTCTTGAGACCAACATGGCGAGTGCGTTTATTGGCGACAGTGGTAGTTTATATCTTGGAAACGTGAGCCAACATGTATTCCGAGTTCGCGTCACTGCGAAAGACACTGACGATAATGAATCCCATCAAACCCGTTGGTTTGATTATGATGCCCCGGTTATTGAAGAAATAAAATGTACAGGTGGCAGAATTTCTCACGGAGTTTGGCAGCATTATGCTGATGCTAGAACTTGCAGCGTTACAGTCACCGATGCCGTGAGTATTAATCGACTGGAGTTTGAAGTACCAAATGATATTTCGGGTGTTGTTTACCGTTATTCATGGCAGATGCCAGTGGGTGATGGCGGCGTCGCCTGGACGGGTGCCGGCACTATTTGCGACACGGGTTGTGCAGCACCAGACTGGCCCGTGCCTGTTTCGCATACTTTCGAGTTTGAAGCCGATTTAAGTAACATCATGGCTCCAGGTGGTCGATACGATGTCAAGGCGACGGCATTTGATAACGCCGGAAATACTACCAATACAAAACGGGTATCGGTCATTGTTGATGAGTGGCCTCCAGAGATCGGCCCTGGCCTTATGGGATACTCAGAAGATGTAGGCGCATACACAGGTGAGCTTGATTTGTTAGCAACTGTTTTCGATGGCGGTGGGCTTGTTGATGTAACATTCTACATCGATGGGGTAGCAGTCTGCGAAGCGAGTGGTGAAGGCTACAGTTACGACCTGTTTCAACCCAGCTGCCAGTATGATTCAACAGCTTTGTCTAACACGATGCACACTTATTCTGTTACCGCAATCGATCGATGGGACCAGGCAAGTACGAAATCAATAAACTTTAATGTAAACAACAGTGGTGAGTCTGAACAATGCACACAAACAACATTGTTTGCTGAAACTGAACCAAATGGTGCAGGCAACCCGGACCTCGTTCCACCTTGCACCGGAACCGTAAGAGGTTTCTGGCATTCTGTTGGCACATATCCTGCAGATTATGATTATTACAAATATCGGCTTGAGCCAGGACAGTCTATTGTATTTTCTGGGGGATGGAACTGTACTTTTGATATAGATACGCTCAGGCAGGTGCACACAAATGATACGACATCTGCAGTGGATTTTAATTTTCTCATCAAAACGTACAGCGACACATGCTCATTTGGTAGTTACGAACTGACTATGAATGTAATCAATCCACTGATCAATCTCACTTCCTCTACATCAATAACAGGCTTACCTACTGAGCTGCCTGGCGATGTAAGTGGCTCGGCATTACGGGCGTGGATATCTAGTGGTAGTAATAGTATTACGATCGATGCAACGCCTGCGCCATTGACACTAGATTGAGTCTCGTGCACCTACGCCTATGGTTGTGGGTGCGTCGTGACGGCGCGTTTGCAATATGACGTGGCTCGGAACCTCGTGCGTTTTTTGTATGAGGCAGGTTGTGTGGTGAATACTCACTACCAATGACTACAAAGAAAATGTGAAGCTAAGAACAAGATCCTTCGCAAAAACGGCTCAGGATGACAAATTAGTAGATTACAGCCCGCGTCGGATTGACGCGGTTGCAAAATAGTTGGCTATTCAGTACCGCTTTTCTATTCTGACCTGTCTTGCAACATAAACAGAAAAGTTTCGGCAAAAGGCCCTCAGGCATTTAGTGCAGGTAACTGCACCAGCACACAAACACCGTGCTTGTCGTCTGTATTGAATATTCGCAACGAACCATGGTGATGTTTTGCAATCCGTGACGCCACGTACAGGCCAATACCAAGATGGGGTTCGCCCGACGTGCCTTGCCTGGAAGACGAGATGCCGTTACATAAATGAAGTATAAGCTCGTCGGGTATCAACGGGCCCTTGTTGCAGATACTCAACATTGTCTGCTGCTTGTTATCGACGTGCAGTTGAAAATCAATTGCTGTGCCTGCTGTTGCAAAATCAATCGCGTTATCTTTGAGCTTGTCGAGCATCTGTGTAATGCGCAGGTCGCTTCCCTGGAGCGTGATGCCTGACGCCGGTCCAGAATATGTGAATACACTGTGCGGGTGTTTAAGTTGTATATTGGAAATATATTCAGTCAGTAACTCGGCGAAATCAAAACTGGTCTTTTCATCCTGGGCAAGCGCGTCTTCTATGTGGGCGGCTTCGGTCAGGCTGTGTACAATCAGCTCGAGCTGTCTAAGCGCGTTCCTGGCGCTGTCGACAAGTTTTGCATCGTTGCCTTGCGCCGTGCTTAATTTTTGCAGTGTCATGCTGATAGTGTTCAGCGGGTTCAGAATTTCATGGCGCAGTGTCCTTGGCACGCTCTCGAGGAACCCGGTGTAGCTTTTTAGCTGCGACAGCAGAAGTGAAAATCCGCGCGATAGCTCACCGACCTCGTCACCTGCATATTTGCTTGCAGCGATTACATCTGTAATTAATCTACCATCTGGATCAATCGCGCCAGACACTTCGCGCTGTAGTTTACGAATTCTGTAAGCCAGCAAACTGCTGAATAGAAGTAGCCCGATCAATGCAGCGGTAAAGACAATGGCCGTCGCCACTATGATCTTGTATAGCGATGAACGTTGCTGCGCCAGTATATTCCTGCTGTTTTTTTCTACCAGCACGGCGCCGATGATTTCTGTGCCCTGGTAAACCGGATGCGATGCGATCACCAGTACTTCATTAGTATCGTCTGCAGTCCTGTGGACGTTGCTTTCGCCTGCAATTGCTTTTGCAACCATGTCGGCTGCAACCTTGTCTGTTAACGAGCACAATTCACTTTGTGAAGCAGCGTTGGCTAAAACCGCGCGCACACGTCTGTACTGATCGACAATACAAACAGTCGCGTTGGTGTAGCTAAGGCCCTTGATGATCCTGTCCAGTTCGGGTGAGCGGGTAATCAGTTTGTTTAAATACCCGGTATTATCAGCAGATAGGGTGGCAACCACGGCATCGACTTTTCGTTCAGTGCTGCTGTTAACATCAGCTATGCTGATCATGAGCTGCTTGTCGTGATTCAGCCATTTAATCGGTAGTCGAAACTCGATGTCGTAACCATGCGATTTATCCTGCCAGACGGCATGTAAGGCGTATATCGGCTTGCCCGTGGTTGGCCGGGCCCAGTCGGCATCCATTTGATAAACACTTGCATCGCCCGGTGCTTCGGCAAGAATAGAATAGCGCCGGGTTTCACCCTGTGGGTTGATCAGTTCAATACGTGCCTGGTCACTGCTGTCGAGTCGCGCATAGCCCGGGTGTCGATAAACAACAGTGCGGTCGGTGACACTGATCAGGCCGTATAAATACCTGTTATGTTCGCCCAGCAATAAGCCAAAGGAAATCGGTGAAGCTGCTCCCGCGGTCCTGTCATATACCAGGCTTTCGGGGCCGAACTGTTTTTTTTGTGACAATAGTGATTCCCAGTCACTGCCATAACCATCCACGACTATGCCGGCATCGAGCGGGTAAACATAAAGTGAACTCTCTTCTACCAGGGCGCTGGAGGGAACGGCTGAAACATCGAACAGGTCAGAGCGATTATGCAGCACACTGGCGATGGCCTGCGCTGCCAGTAATTGTGCATCACCCTGTCCCTTGACCAGGAACTCTTTCATCTCATCCATATAGCGATACCCGAGCCAGGGCAGGGCGAGCAGGAAGAGTGAGCTGAATGCAATGATCTGCATTCCCAGCGAAAGCCTGCGCCCTGTTTTTTTCTCAGTCAGCATACCCAGGAATAACCAAAGCCATACCTGGTCTTAATGCAGGCAAAGCCGGTATCCACCTGTTTGAATTTTTTTCTGATATGCAGGATGTGGGTATTAATCGTGTTGTCTTCAACTACGCCCTGGCGAGTTGCCTTGACCAGGTCTTCGATACTGATGCCCGTGGGTGCGTTCAATAGCGCGTGCAAAATATCATATTCGGTCGGGGTTAGATTCACCGGCTGTTTTTTCCAGTGTACCGCCATGCTGGATTCATTAAGCGTGATGTCACCGAGCTGCAACAGATTTGAGGAGTGACTGTTTGAGTCAGTGCTTGCAGAAGTCGCGCGCTTTATTTGAAACAGGGAACGAATCCGGGTAATTAAATAATCGAGTGATACCGGCTTGGTCTGGTAGTCCCAGGCGCCGAGTTGCAGGCCGTATATCTGGTCGAGTTCGTCACCGCGGCTGGTCAGAAAAATAATCGGGAACTGGGCATCCTTTTGTTTCAGGTAACGACACACCTCAAATCCACCACCGACTTCCTCGCCGAGCATGATGTCAAGAATCGCAAGGTCAGGCATCAACGCTTCAAAACCATCGATCGCAGATTGCCTGTCGACATACTCGATGACCTCGTAGTCGGCGCCGCGCAGCGCCTCGGCATAATGCTGGCGCTGGTGGGCATCATCTTCGACTATGGCAATGATTTGTTTCATGGTTCTAATCTAGCTTGAATAGTCCGCATTGTAGAGTGTATTGCCGGCATCTCCATAATTTCTCCATTTTCTCTCCACGCACTGCCAAAGATTCAAACCACACCCGGTGATTTAATCGCAGCCGTACCCGTCGATCTCACGGCGTGTGAGGCGGCCATTAACTAATCCGGAGAACAGTATGAAAAAGAAGCTCGTATCAATCGCAATCACGTCTGTATTGACCGCAAGTTCAGGCCAGTTACTCGCTGATCAAACTGATGAAAGACAGGCAACAAATGAGAACGACTATACCGCGATAGGCGTTGGTGCCGCCAGCGGCGCCTTGATAGCCGGTCCCGCGGGGCTGATCGTTGGTGGCTTTATCGGCAGCCTGTTCAGTGGCGGGAATTCAGATGAGTCGTTACCGCTTACCTTGAATGACGATATCCCGGCTGATGAATCGGCCGTAGCAACAAATGCCGAGACTGAGTCAGTCGCGCCTGTAAATGCAGATCAGGATATGCCTGGAGATATGGTGCTTGCTTCAAACAGCAAAATTGTTCCGCTGCCTGGTTCCAAGCGCACTGAAGACACTGACAGGATAAAACAGATCATAAGCAGTGACCTGAATGTCACGGTGTACTTCAAGCCGGGCAGCATGGCATTTGAAAGTTTCTATACCCAGCAGTTTTCAGTGATGCTTAATCTACTGCATGAAATGCCTGAACTGGAATTGAACCTGGACGGTTACTCGGACAGGCAGGGCAGCCAGGCTGACAATCTCCTGTTATCCGAAGTGCGGCTGGAATCGGTACGTGATTATTTTGTAAATAACGGCATTGAACCGAAGCGTATCCACCTAAATGCCTATGGTGAAAAGAACTTCATGTCGACACCGGGCGAGCTTGAATCATACATGTTCGACCGCCGTGTTGTGGTGAGTTTCAAGCGACCATCACAATCCACAAACAACAATGTTGCCGACATGAGCAAAGTGCCTCAACTGTAGTTTTCAGCCTGGCGCTTTACATGTCAGAGCGCCGGGTACTTTTGTTAATACGCATTAATCAACAGGAATTAATTATGAACATGAAACATCAGGCAATAGACAAACAGCAGAACAATCATCAGCAACGCGCTATCCCACCGTTAATTATTGACTGGTTACGCCGGTATGGCTATCGCATCACCGGCATGAACGGCACCACGGTGATCTATTTCGATAAAGCCAGCAAGCGGTCCCTGTGTTGTGAAGTGGGACACATCGTGGTCAGGCGCCTCGCCGACATGATGGATGCGTACCTGGTGATGAGTAACGACAGGGTTATCAGCGCGGGACATCGCTTCAAACCTTTGAAACATAAATAAGGTCTCACAACAGGAGAGCAGGATGATGTACCAGAACGATTTGCGATACGCGGAAGACAAACCCGTCACGGTTAAAACATTGTTGTTTCGAGCAGTTGTTGCCGTGCTTGTGTTCGCGGCGTATTTTTTACTGGCGGGTACGGTGTATGCCAGTGCTGATAACAAACCAGATCTGAATGCGACCACGCATGGCTCGGTATGGCTGCTGCCGAGTGACGGTGTCTACATGGAAGCACTGCAACAGGAGACAGAAGTAAAGATGGACGTTAGCGGCATGATCGCCCGGGCAAAGGTGAGGCAGCAGTTTAGAAATGTCAGCAGCCTGTGGGCCGAGGGCATCTATGTGTTCCCGCTGCCGGAAAATGCAGCGGTCGATCATTTCAGGATGATGATCGATGGCCGAGTTATCGAAGGCCAGATCCAGGAAAAAAACCAGGCACGAAAAACCTACGAGACAGCTAAACGCAACGGTCAGCGAACCGGCCTGGTCGAGCAACAACGCGCCAACATATTTACCACCAGGCTGGCCAATATTGCGCCCGGTGCTGAAATGACTGTCGAAATCGAATACCAGCAAACCCTGGCGTATCGCGACGGGCATTACCTGCTGCGCTATCCACTGGTGGTAGGCGAGCGCTACATAACGCCTTCCAGAGAAGGCGCAGTAGATCCGCAGTATGACACCGGGGTTTACACGGATACATCGACCAACAGCAATACCCTTAATCCAGCCTCGATCACCATCAATATGGATACAGGCATACCGATTACCAATATCGTTAGCCCCAGTCACCCGGTGAACATATATCCGCAGGCGGGCAATCACTATGTCGTCTCCCTGCAGGATAACCATGTGCCGGCAGATCGCGATTTTGTTTTGAAATGGGAACCGCAACTGACAAGCCTGCCACGGGCTGCGGTGTTCAACCAGCAACACGAAGGCTACGAGTACAGCCTGGTGACACTCTATCCGCCTGAAAATGATCTTTACAATCCAGTGAACATACCCAGGGACGTGGTGTTCATTCTCGATGTGTCGGGTTCGATGGCAGGCACTTCAATCGAGCAGGCGCAGTCGGCGCTCACGCTGGCGCTGGACAGGTTAATGCCTTCAGATACATTCAATATTATCTGGTTCAATAACCAGGCGCAGAAGCTTTATGCCAGTTCACAGCCCGCGAGTGAACAACGTATTGAGTATGCAAAAAAGTTTGTCGGCGCATTATCGGCGAATGGCGGTACGGAAATGTTGCCGGCGCTCAAGCTTGCGCTCGGCACGCGGGCGCAGCCTGAGTATTTGCGCCAGGTGTTGTTTCTGACAGATGGCAATGTCAGTAATGAACACGATTTGTTTTCATACATAAAGACGAACCTGGGCAAGAGCCGATTATTTACCGTTGGTATTGGCTCGGCGCCCAATGGCTTCTTCATGAAGCGTGCCGCACAGGCAGGACGAGGTACATATACCTTTATTAGTGATATTAATGAAGTCGCAGCTGAAAGCGACATGTTGTTCAGAAAGCTCGAGAACCCTGCACTGACTGATATTGAATTAATCCTGGGCGGTGATGAGCTGGAGTATTATAAAAATCCGATACCCGATATGTATCTCGGTGAACCGATAACTATTTTGTTACGCGGGAAAAATCTGTCAAATGATATTGCGCTCAAAGGTAATATCGGCGCACAGCCCTGGCAACAGACTGTGACACTGGGGCAGGGCATAAATAACGAAGGCATCGCTACCGCCTGGGCGCGCGAGAAAATCGCCTCACTCAGCGCGTCATACCACGATGCGGGCAACGAGCTACTTAAGGCCTTATATAAAAATGAGATTATAGATGTGTCACAGGCGCATCATCTTGTCAGCCAATATACCAGTCTGGTTGCAGTCGATGTAACACCCATCAACCAGGGCGGCATGCTCTACCAGGAAAGACTCAGGAATAACCGGCCGCACGGCTGGGCTACGCCCGGGTTGAACAAGCAGGGCGATAAAACAATGCTGGCACAGATTAACCTGCCACGCACTGCGACGGACGCGCCCCTGCATATCATGTTTGCCATGCTGTTTCTTACGCTTGGTATTCTGCTGAGAGTTAAACGGAAAACACGGTGATCAAGAACAAACACCTCGCCGGGCTGGTTGCCATTATCTGCCTGACGATTGGCGTATGGCAGCTGGGCAGTGCTGGATGGATTTATAGCAAGGCCTACCTGGCCCGGTTCCTGATCAATGATGCCTGGCAGGCGACACTGGTAAATAACAGTATCAGCAAACCCTGGTCATGGGCCGACACCTGGCCCGTGGCGGAGATCTCGGTTCCCGCCATAGGCCTGAATGAAATCGTGCTGTCGGGTGACAGCGGCGAAGCGCTGGCCTTCGGGCCGGGGCTTTCTAATGCGGGCGCATCGTTTGATAGTGCCGAAGTGAAACTGATTAGCGCGCATCGTGATACGCACTTTCGCAAACTGGAATATATTGCAGCCCGGGATGAAATATATATCGCTACACCCGCAGGCAAAAAAGCATACAGGGTAACTGGAATTAAAATAGTCGATAGCCGTATATATCGTGTCGATCCATTGGCAGCGCGTTACGACCTTGTGCTGGCAACCTGTTATCCATTCAACGCCATGATGGCCGGCGGCCATGAACGCTTTATTGTAGAAGCAGAAGAAATTCATCCGGGCCAGGGTGGGCAGCAGGCCTTCTAATTCCAGTCAGTTGTACTATATCTCCTTAGTGGCAATCTGTTCCATTTAGAGAAGCTGGTGCACGGGATTGGGTTTGAAAATTGAAAGCACTATAGATTCAGCACTTGTTGACCAGGCTGAAGAAGAAGCGTTTCAGATCTTGCTTGCTCAGCGCCTGTCATATAATGAGCGCTGCCATTCCAGGTTTGCGTCACAGCGTTCGATGTCTCTTCTCAGGATCCTCGGTTTATCACTGTGTTTACTGGGTCTGGGGCTCACTGGTATTGCGGTGCTTTGTAGTTCCGACGTGTGCCAGGCAGGATTTAAATCAGGAATGTACATTCTGATTTTTATTCTCGCCGGGTTGCTGTTTTATTTCCTGCCCTCACTGGATAGTGTAATTAAAAATCGGGTAAAAAATATTTCAGTCAAAGGCAGTCGAAAACTGGCCAGGCGCTGCGTAAAGGCAGCGCGGAAAGCCGTACCCTTCCGGGCAGAATATGATATCAAGGGCGACCTGGTGACTTATTACCGGGGTAAAGAAAACGACTGGACGCTGGCGTGGTCGAAAAAATTAAAGGGCGTTGCTGTTCATGGAAAATCAGTGACCGTGTTCTTTAGAAAATGGACTTCGATTCAACCGATAATGATTCTGCTGCACGAAGATTTCGCATCAATAGAATCTGTGTTGACTGAGCATGCTATTGAGTTCCGATCGATAGATTCAGATCGCCAGCCAGACAAATGATAACAGGCTATGGCTGACTGGGTGCTGTGCTCCCCGCGAGTATATTTTGTAACTCGCCAATGTTTTCCTGCAAACGCCCCATCGCCAGCTGATTTCTTTGTTGCACTAGCTGCGGCACGATGTTGATAACTTTCTGGCCTGCCGGTGTGATGTAAAAGGCATTAATATCTTCCAGTTCTTTTTCTGAAAACGTTTTCATATACATCTGCGCAATGTCTTCCTTGAGTGCGTTCCAGCCGATATATTTTTCAAAAAACTGGGCGACGGTTGCCTTTTTCTCGGCGATTTGAGGGTTTTGCCTGAGCTGTAACTGCAGCACAGAGTCAACGCTTTCCTGGATGCGTTTTTCCATCTGCGTCAGTTTGAAAAGTTTTTCTACCTGTTCACGATGAGAATTAGTATCAGCAAACAGGCTTGCACTGCTCAGGCATAGCAACAGGGCAGTAGTGAGATTGAATATGTAGAGACGCATGATTTTCTCCTGCACGCAATTTAAGTGGCCATCATTTCTATTCTGGATGTGTTTCCTCGTCCAGCAATTTATTAATAATACCCGTGGTTTCATCGGACTCCCATCCGGGATTTCCGCGTATACGATAGCGTATGTGTCCTGTGCCATCTACCAGGAAACTGGTTGGCAGTGTTTTCACACCCCAGTTATTAAATGTATCATTCCGAGTATCGAGCAGGACAGGTAAATTAAAATTGATCAGCTTCACGAACTTTTTTACCCGGTATTTTTTTTCACCAACATTGATTGCGAGTATTTCAAATGCCTTTCCCGCCATTTGTGTTTTAAGTCGCGTCAACTCTGGCATCTCATAGATACACGGTGGACACCAGCTCGCCCAGAAATTAACCAGTACTACCTTGCCTTTGTAGTCCTGCAGCGAATGACTCTCATCCACTAAATCGGGCAGCAAAAAGTTCGGGACAGTTTCATCGCTATAGAGTTTCAGTTCAGCGCTATTTACCGCAAGTGGGAATGATAAATAGAACAACGTATACAGGGAAAAACAAGTTGTTATCAAGAACTTCAAAGTAATCATCAACCTGATGCAATGTGTAGGCTTATCTTGAGCTAATTTGCGCAAACGTCAATAGTCGCAACAACGCGCGTGTCTAGTGCGTCGTGTATTGCAGATAGGAATGACACAGTGACAGAGTCTTATGTGTATTCCATCCAGGCCAGGCAAAGTGAACTGCGCATTGTTTGCACGCCAGGGTTCCAGTTGCATGCTGTTAGCCGCCAGCGGCGATAGCATGCCGAACAGCACAAAAATAGTGAGAGCCCGTAACTTCACTCTATTATAAAATCAGATGCATATAACTAAGAGTCACTTATAGAGATACTGTAATCATGTCAATTTGTCATGTTTCTGTGAGTCGATAAAAACCACTTTATCAATCATGACAGTTAACGTCTCCAGGATAAATTCGTGCAATTTGCGTGAGTTATGGTAACCGCGTTAATAAGTTTGTTCTTCTCAGCTAGATTTGATATTTATCAATAGCATGACGTTTCTGTCGGTATATACTGATAAACTGGGTTATGACTGCCAATAATGTCATGTTAGAAAGTGCTTATACACGTCAGCCTGCGAGGGTAAAGAAAGATGGACAACAAAGTACAAAAACAATCCATTGAGCTTGCCTCGCTGGTCAACAGTCACGAAAAGCCGTTCGTGGTGATTGATAAAAATTACCGCATTCTTGCAGTAAACAGTGCCTATGAGCATGCCTACGGCTCATCGAGTGAGCATGCGGTTGGCAAAATGTGTTACCAGATCAGCCATAACAATGATCACCCCTGCTCTGAAGACGGCGAAGAATGCCCGCACGACAATATTTTTTCGACCGGCGACCCCTGCATTTGCGCCCATCTGCATTACGACGAAAACCATAAGTTGCACCAGGTCAAGGTGTCTGCGTTTCCGTTGCAAGGCGCAAATGGTGAGCTTTACATGGGTGAATGTATCGAGGAAATCACCACCCATGACAGTATGCCCACCGGCGCCGGACGCATGGTGGGCGAAACCCCGGCGTTTATGGCCTGCATGAAACAGCTTGAGATCGCCGCCAGCTCTGATGCGCCGGTATTGTTACAGGGTGAAACCGGTACCGGTAAGGAACTCGCCTCTGAATATATTCACAACCACTCGGCACGCAGTGACAAGCCATTCCAGATTGTTGACAGTACCGTGCTCACCGATACCCTGTTCGAATCTGAAATGTTCGGCCATGTGAATGGCGCGTTCACCGGCAGCACGGGCACCCAGCAGGGCCTGTTCGAGCTGGCGGAAGGCGGCACTATTTTTCTCGACGAGATTGGTGACCTGCCGATCACGCAACAGGCCAAGATGCTGCGGGTGCTCGAAAGCGGGCAGTATCGTCGCGTCGGTGGCAAAAGCACCCGTAAA
>Ga0316201_10002574_pt1 | contig 12948 bp, 13 predicted proteins | sample CS6wburrow_MG_FD_204516 | JGI IMG/M metagenome (GOLD analysis project Ga0316201, IMG submission 204516) | Coastal sediment microbial communities from Delaware Bay, Delaware, United States - CS-6 worm burrow | ecosystem: Environmental > Aquatic > Marine > Coastal > Sediment | place: USA... | reverse complement strand
CTACCCGATAACCAGGCCGTTATTTATCGGCAAGAGAATAGACAGTAACAACGCCAATAATAATGGTCATGAGACGAGCAAAGCAGAATCTTCAAGCCAGAGCGATGTGGGGCTTGATTACAATGCTTATGGTTTTTCATCGGTTTATTGTTCGATTAATCAGAATGACAACGGCATGGACTTACGCGTTCTGAATGGCGCTTTGGTGAAGGTAAATGGCAAGGCTGTTTCGGGCACCCGGACGTTGGATCTTGCCGATAAAATCACACTGGTCACCCCTGAGCTAACTTTAACCGTCATTGGTGAAGTGACTGATGGCTCGCCGACGTAAATTCTCCACCTTCAGCTTATCCTTCCTGGATATTATGTCCTGCGGGTTTGGTGCCGTGGTGCTGGTTTTCCTGATGATTGATCACGCCGCCAACGTTGAGAGTGAAACCCTGAACAAGGCTCGTCTGGCTGAAGTGAGTTTGCTGGAGGAGCAGGTTCTGATCGGTGAAGAGAACCTGGTTAAGGTGCGCAATACCGTTGCCGCGATTAACCAGGAGCTGGCCGAAGCCGATGGTGTAAGCCGGGAAATTATCCAGGCTATTAAGGATACCCGAGCTGAAATCGCCTTCGCCAGCAAAGAGACAATGGCACAAACTGATCATGTTAATCAGTTGAAAGCTGATATTCAGTCGCTGGAAATCGAGAAAAAAAGACTCCAGACAGAAAATGAAAAGCAAGCCGGGCAAGCAGTGCGGCGAATTACCGGCGATGGCGACCGGCAATACCTGACAGGGCTCAAGCTGGGAGGTAAGCGGAATCTTATCCTGCTGGATACATCTGCCAGCATGCTCGACCACAGTATCGTCAATATTATTCGGCGCCGTAATATGCCGGATCAGGTCAAACGCTCGGCTCAAAAATGGCAGCGTGCCCTGGCCACGGTTAACTGGCTGACAGCTCAACTTCCAGCCAACAGCCAATATCAGCTTTATACCTTTAACACGGAAGTCGAAGCGGCGTTACCCAAAAGCCTGGGCCGCTGGTTGGCGGTGAGCAATACCTCGGAAATGGAGCAGGCATTATCAGCAGTTAACCGCATTATTCCGGCCAGGGGTACCAGTCTTGAAGTGCTGTTTCGCAGCATCAAACAGCTGAAGCCTTTGCCGGATAATATTATTCTGTTAACCGACGGTTTGCCTACCCAGGGCTTACAACGGGTGACGTCGGGTAACATTTCAGGTCGAGAGAGACAGCGCTTATTTGTGGCAGCCATCAAGGAGTTGCCAGCCAACATACCGGTAAATGTCATTTTAAGTCCCCTGGAAGGGGACCCGATCGCCGCTTCGAGTTTCTGGAAACTGGCAATTGGCACTGGCGGCTCCTTCCTCAGCCCATCAAAGGATTGGCCATGAGAAACGGACGCAGAGAAGTTGAAGGTATTAGCCTGTCTTTTCTGGACGTCATCTGCTGTGGGTTCGGTGCCATTATCTTGCTGTTGATGATTACCAAGGTTGTCGAGCCGATTGTATTGGAAAACTCCGCAGTAAATCTTGATGGTTTGGTTGCCGATCTTCAGGATAAACTCTTTGAGATTCGTGGCGAAACCGCTGTTTTAAATCGGGACCTGACTGTTAAAAATGAACAGCTCTCGGAGCTCAGGGATAAGGTCGCGAGGTTACAGGGCGATTTGTCAGAGATTAAATCACGCTTTGAGTCGTCCCGTCTGGATAGCACCGTCAGCACACGAGTGTTTCAGGAGCTGGAGATAGCAAAGCAACGATTAACCGATGAAATGACACGCTTGCTGGGAGTAAACTACCGGAGAAAAGATGACGTTATTGGCGGTATTCCGGTCGATAGTGAGTATATTATTTTTATAATTGATACCTCCGGCAGTATGTTCGAAAACAGTTGGGGTGAGGTCCAGCGGCAGTTGCTGGCGACCCTGGATATTTATCCGAAAGTGAAAGGCATCCAGGTAATGAATGATATGGGCGAATATATGTTTAGTCGTTATCGGGGCCAATGGATTCCGGATTCACCGGCCCGGAGGAAGGCTATTATTGAGCGCTTGCGCGGTTGGCAGCCCTTCAGTAACAGCAGCCCGGTTGAAGGTATTACCCACGCAATTCGCACCTTCTACGCCAAAGATAAAAAAATCAGCCTGTATGTGTTTGGCGACGAGTTTACCGGCCCATCTGTTGAAGAAGTGGTTGATACGGTTGACCGGATCAATACCAGGGACTCTCAGGGTGTGCCATTAGTACGTATCCATGCGCTGGGTTTTCCGGTTCAATTTCAGCGCCGCGGGAATTTACAGATCACCGGTGTCCGCTTCGCGACCTTAATGCGTGAGTTGGCTTTTCGTAATGGAGGAACATTCGTTGGCTTGCACAGCTATCGATAGTTTTCGGGCGCACTGGTGACATTATGAGCAATCGACCTAAGCATTGCGTTTATCGGGCTTTTTGGCTTCTGGTCTTTTTGTTCCTGTCCGGGTGCCAGGGCGCCACGGTGGTGATGGGCGGTCGATACCCGGAACCACGGGTAGAAACAATCCCTTTAACCATTGGCGTTCATTATTCAGAGCATTTTAAGACCTTCCGGCATGAGCAGACGGAGAAAGATGCAGGAACCTTTGTTGTGGAAACGGGTAAGGCTCAGGTATCCCTGTTCAATACTTTGTTGAAAGGCGCATTTGCCAGTGTAAAAAAATTAAAGACCTTTCCCTGTTCTACCAACCCATGTGCGGCAAAGGGAGTCCCGCTTAACGCTATCATGGTGCCGGAAACTGTTAAGTTCGAGCTTTCCATTCCTGAATACACGCAGGATAAAATTTATGAAGTCTGGATTAACTACAATATCCGGCTTTATGGCCCGGATGGTGCGCTTCTCATGGAGTGGCCGCTGGTGGCCTACGGTAAAACGCCGCTTAAATATTTTAAACTAAAAAAAACCGCATTAAGCCAGGCTACTCGTGTGGCGCTTAGAGATGCCGGGGTTCAATTTATTCTCAGCCTTGAACAGCCGCAATTACGTCAATGGCTTGATGCTCAATTACCCGAATCCCGTCCTCCTCAACAATTACAGGTTAGCCAATAATGAAGGCTATATTGTTCGCATCACGATCATTCAAGGTAGCAGGATTCACCGGGCTACTCGTTTTATTGTCCGCCTGTACTAACTCGATCATCGATGAAGTGCGCCATGACTATGTTGATGTGGCGGAGGGGGAAAGCATCGTTGTGATCGGACGGCACCATAAAAGCGAATATGAAACGGAACTTGATTTTGTTCGTTGTATTGGTCTGGCTATTTCTGAAGAGACTGATATTAACGTCATTCCCGAACAGGAATTTATTGATAATCTCTATCCCTGGTTTGAACCCAGAACGGCACCTATCCGGTTAGCGGGCATGGAGAACCTGTTACAGAGGAGCGGTGTGAAAAGCCAGCTAACCGAAATGGGTATTCGGCATATTATCTGGATCGATGGTTCTACCCAGGTAACCAGTAAAGCGGGCAGCCTGGCTTGCGGTGCATCACTGACGGGTGCCAGTTGCATTGGCTACATGACATGGGACAGCGAGGCGAAATATGAAGCGTCTATATGGGATTTTAAAAACCGCAACGAGGCTGGCAAGGTCAGTGCTGAAGCGAAGGGAACATCTTATATGCCAGCCATTATTGTACCCATTCCCATGATTGCGCGCGTTAAAACAACGGCCTGTGCGGGTCTGGGTACGCAATTAAGAACATTTTTAACGGCTGGCGAAGTACGCGAATAAAAGCGTGGATTTAAAATGCTTGCCTAGTGGATGTCTAAAGATTCTTCCTCGGCCGCATAGTAAGCGTCAATTCCCTGTTTTATGATCTTTTTGGCCGCTTGGCTGTCAGCCCACTGTTCAACTTTCACCCATTTGTCGGGTTCAATGGTTTTGTAGGTTTCAAAGAACAGTTTGATCTGGTTGACGAGCAAAGGAGGCAGGTCAGAAATTTCCTGAACGTGACCGTATTCCTTGGACAACTTTTCGTGGGGTACGGCCAGAAGTTTGACGTCAATACCGGATTCGTCGGTCATATTCAAAACACCGATCGGCCGACAGCGGATAACTGAACCTGGACTGACCGGATATGGCGTGACCACCAGCACATCCACTGCGTCACCGTCGTCGGCCAGCGTGCCATTGATGTAGCCATAGTTGGCCGGGTAAAACATGGGGGCGGTCATGAAACGATCGACGAAAAGGGCATCAGAATCCTTGTCAATTTCGTACTTTACAGGGGAACTGTTCGCTGGAATTTCGATAATCACATAAATATCATCGGGTACATTTTTGCCAGGTGGAACACTGTTGAAGCTCATGATTAGTCGTCCTGAATTCGAAGGTTGAAAAAACAGCGGGCATTATAAAGGCATGGCAGGGGAAAGCCAATGGCCCGGTTGGCCTGCAAGTCGCGGTTTATTCCGGGTAAAGTTCAGGTCCATTGGATGTTTTGCTTAAACAGAAGTGGTGGTCGTCGCAATAAGGTTTTTGACTGGTATGCTTGCAGCCACACAGATAAACCATTTCGTCGTCCTCAGCTATAAATTGCACGGGTTGGAACTCGGTGCCTTGATGTGAGCCATCGCAAAACGGCTGAGTTTTGCTTTTGCCACAGGCGCACCAGAAATATGTTTTACCACCTTCAACGTAGACGGGATATGGGTTTTTAGCAGGGGTTACTGGGTCGGACATGATGTTCACCTCATGTTTTGTAAATAGATGTGATAAATCTGTTGTTAGCTATTGTGTTGCCTGGCCTTATTGTAACCTTTTTGGGGTCGGTAATAACCCCCTGATTGTGTTATAACAGCCTCTTTTGAATTACCCGAATGATTACAAGCTGTAAAAAATATCAGGATTAAAACCGATTATTTTGAAAATCGGAAAACGCCTGCCGAATTTCCTCTTTGGTATTCATCACAAAAGGTCCGCCTCTCGCGACTGTTTCGTTTAGCGGCTTGCCTGCCACCAGCAGGAATCGTGCACTATCAGGTGCTGAAATGTTAACGCTGTTACCCCGGGTGAGAATGCCCAGGTGTTTTGCCGGCAGCTGTTCTTGCTGGTCTCCAACGATTATACCGCCTTCAATAACATAGATAAAAGCGTTGTCATCGTGACGCAGCGTTTGTTCAAAATTGCCGCCATTGGGTAAATTTATATCCATAAAAGTCGGCTCAACAAAATGATTGCTGACAGGCCCGGTGCTGCCTTCGTTGGTTTCTCCGGCAATTACCCGGACTAAACCGCCGTTAGTCAAAGATTGCTCGGCGATCTCTGCGGCAGTGAATTGCTGGTAATCCGGTTCACTCATCTTGGCTTTTTTGGGCAGGTTGACCCAAAGCTGAAAACCTTTCATCAGGCCTTCTGTTTGCTCAGGCATTTCCGAGTGCACGATACCCTTGCCAGCTGTCATCCACTGTACGCCGAGCGGCTCTATAACGCCTTCGGCCCCGGTATTATCTTTGTGCCGCATAGAGCCAGCCAGCATATAGGTAACCGTTTCAAAGCCGCGGTGCGGGTGACTTGGGAAACCGCCGATATAGTCGTCAGGACTGTCGCTTTCGAAGGCATCGAGCAGCAAAAAAGGATCCAGCATGTTCAATTGCGGACTGCCGATGATGCGGGTCATTTTTACACCGTCGCCATCAGATGCTGGTATCCCGGACGTTGTTGTTGACAGTTCCCGAGTATGTTTTTGAATCATATGTTTGGTTGGCATGGCCATTATCCTCCAAGACGTTTTGCTTTATCGATCATTCGAAGGCGTATGCGCCGGATCAGCACACAAAAAACAAAAAGAAGCCCGCCTGTCACAGCGATCTTCCCATACCAGATTATACGCCCTGCAATGACACCCAGCTCACCTCGCATTCACCGGATTCGGTAGCAATATAGGCGGAATCATCGGTAATGGTCACCGATAGAGTCATCGTGCGTTGAAGTAGAGCGGCCAAGGCCTGAATGTTTTCCCACTGAAACTGGAAGATAGATGCTTTCAGGCGTTCAAACTCGGCACGTCCCTGACCCCACCAGACATCCGATTTTGAGTTAAAACTGTAGACATTGACTGTCGGGGCAATGCGCGTTGCTTTTTTGATGCGGTCAACGGACGGCTCGCCGACATCTATCCACAAACTGAGCTGGTCATCCAGACTGCGGACCCACAGGTCCGGCTCCTCGATTGCACTCAGCCCTTTGGTAAATTCCAGACGCTCCTGAGCATTGATGCAGAATACCAAGATACGGACCATCATTCGTTCGGCGGTCTCAGAAGGGTGTTGCGCAACGGTTAAATTGAGTGTGTCATAAACATCCCTATCAAGATCCGATAATGAAATTTTAAATTTAAATATCTTCGGTTTTAAAGCCATACATAATCCTGGTTTGTTTTTATACGTGTTGCTTTTATATGTTGATGGTTCAAGCGGCAGATAATTTTCGGACAATGAAAACTGTTCCGAAAATTATTAAGGCTGGCTGTTGCGAGTGCAGATTTATTGCTATGAAAATTAATAAACTGCGCGGCTGATTTCTTCGGTCGGGATAAGCGCAAGTTGTCATGGACCCAACAACAAGCCATCACGGACTGTGGGGCGAAGAAACAAAAACGGGGCGCCTAACACCCCGTTTGATTACACAATATGTCTACTTAAGCAGGCCGGTCAGATATTCTCCGGCTCCATGGTAATGGCACCGCAAGGACACTCGGCGACGCAAATGCCGCAACCCTTGCAGTAGTCAAGATTGAATTTGAAGCGATTGCCGGGACCAAGCTTGATAACGGCATTATCCGGACAGACGCCATAACAGTTATCACATTCGAAGCAATTGCCGCAGGAAAGGCAGCGGCGAGCCTCGAACAGCGCATTGTTTTCATCCAAACCACCTTGTACCTCTTCAAAGGTCGATTGGCGACGAATGATGTCGAGTGTCGGGCGCACGGTTTTTGGCGCATCAGCGTAATACCAGGTATTGAGGCTTTCGAAATTCGCCACCTCATGCTTGGGCGGAGCAACGTAGCTTGTACCCAGAAGCCAGGCATCGATGTTGCGAGCGGCCTTCTTGCCATGACCGACGGCAATGGTAATATTACGGTCGGCAGGAACCATATCGCCGCCAGCAAAGATGCCAGCGTGACCAGTCATCATATTGGAGTCGACAGTGACCACGCCATCGGTCACTACCAGCCCCGGTACATCATCGAGCAGGCCAAGATCTACATCCTGGCCAAGCGCCAGCACGACCGAATCGGCTTCCAGGGTTTCAAATTCTCCGGTTGGTTGCGGGAAACCCGTGTCGTCGAGCTCCATTTTTTCGATGGTAATGTTCGCGTCACCGGCCTCTTTAATAGTCGACAGCCACTTGATCATGACGCCTTCCTGCATCGCTTCCTCAATCTCGAAGTCGTGCGCCGGGGCTTTTTCGCGATTACGGCGATAAACGATGATCGGTTCTGCTCCCATGCGCTTGGCTGTTCTCGCCACGTCAATGGCCGTATTGCCGCCGCCATAGACGACCACACGACGACCGAGCATGGGCTTTTCTTCGTTTTCCATGCTGCGTAATACTGAAACCGCATCGATAATCTTCGAGACGGCGCCGGCTGGAATGAAGGCGCGTTTGCCAATGTGTGCCCCGACTGCCAGGAAGGCGGCGTCAAACTTGCCTGACTTCATCGTTTCAAGAATGTTGTCGACTTTGGAGTTCAGCTTTACCTCGACGCCCAAATCGACGACACGCTGCATCTCGGCATCGAGAATATCGCGTGGCAGACGGTACTTGGGGATACCGAAGCGCATCATGCCACCCATGAATGGTCCGGCATCATAAACAGTAACACGGTGGCCAAAGCGACGTAGATGATAGGCCGCCGACATTCCAGACGGTCCCGCGCCGACGATCAGGACATGCTTGCCGGTGTCAGTGGCAGCCTGTGAAAACTTCCATTGACGTTTGATCGCCTCGTCACCAAGAAATCGTTCGACAGAGTTGATACCGACCGCCGAGTCGATTTTCGCGCGGTTACAGACGCTCTCGCAGCTGTGGTAACAAACCCGGCCCATGATCGCCGGAAAGGGATTATCCTTTGTCAGGTGTTGCCAGGCTTTTTCATAGTTGCCGGATTCGGCGTGGAACAGCCAGCCCTGGATGTCTTCACCGGCAGGGCATTGATTGTTGCAGGGCGGTAACCGGTCAACATAGACCGGGCGCTCGGTGCGCCATGAACCTGTGTGGTTGGCAAGTGATGAGCCGGGATCAAGGGTGATTGCAAATGGCTTGTCCATCAGTTCGCCTCCTTGTCGAGCAATTTGTACCTGCGAATATTCCTGTCTGCAAGTGCTTGCAAGCGAGCAATAGTTTCAACAGCAGGCGTTTTGCCAAACAGATGGGCAAATCGTTTTTGCGGTTTCAGGTATTCCTCGACAGGCACCAGTCGGCGAATTTTCGACGAACTGGTGAGTTCGCCGTATTCGGCTTCGAACACCGGGAAGGTGCCGCTCTCTTTGGCCAGTCTGGACAAGAGAATGGTGTCCTTAGAGGCCGCACCCCAACCGAGCGGGCAAGGGACATGGATCTGGATGTAACGCGCACCGCGGAAGCTCATGGCCTTTTTGACCTTGTATTCGAGGTCGCGAAGGTCAGCTACCGTTGCTGTTGCAACGTAGGGAATCTCGTGCGCCATGGCGAGAGCCGGCATGAACTTGCCCTGTCCAAAAGGGTTGCCGGGCTCCGGGCCGAGTGGCATGGTCGTTGCTGTACGTGCCGCAGGCGGGGTGGCTGAACTGCGTTGCACGCCGGTGTTCATATAGCCGCCATTGTCGTAGCAGATATACAGCACGTCGTCATTGCGTTCAAACATACCGGAGAGACAGCCGAAGCCGATGTCGGTGGTGCCGCCGTCGCCACCTTGTGCCACGACCCGGACATCTTTGCCCTGACCTTTAGCGTGTTTAACCTTGATCGCTGCGGCGATGCCGGTAGCTACCGCGGCAGTATTGCCGAACAGCGAATGGATCCAGGGTATCTGCCAAGAGGTTTCCGGGTACGGGGTTGAGAACACTTCGAGGCAGCCGGTGGCGTTGACGGCAACCAACTGACCCTTGGTAGCGGTCATTGCCGCGTCGATCGCGTAACGGGCGCCAAGCGCCTCGCCGCAGCCCTGGCAGGCGCGATGACCCGAGTTGAGTGAGTTGGTGCGTTCCATGTTGGCCTGGACACTGCGTTCTTCGGGTGCCAGCAAACGGTTGCCGACTGTGAAGGTGCCGGTCTGGTAAAACTTGACAGGTTGCAATGGCATGGTTGGCCTCCTTTAGGCAATCTTCGAGGCGACAGTACCGATGTCGCGCAGCATGTTTTCCGCCGCTGGACCTGAGCGCCGCGTCTGACGTTCGCGTTCAAGTTGCCGGTCAATCACACCCCAGTCAAGATCAAGAAATGTCACAGATTCAACTTCTTCTGTGATTACTTTCTGGAACATCTCATGCAGGGATTTCTTGGTTATGGCGCGTCCACCCAGACCGGCAATAACGGTGAAGACATCGATTGGCAACTTGCGTAGTGACTTGCGCACGTCGGAGGCGAGAATACCACCAAGGCCAACGGCAAGGCTCTTCTCCAGAACCACAACGCGCTTGGAGTTTCTTAGCGCTGCGCGCACAGCATCGATCGGGAAGGGCCGATAGGAGGTTATTCCCAGCACACCGATCTTCTCCCCTGTGCTGCGCATTTCATCGGCCACGTCCTTGATTGTACCCAGGACGGAGCCCATGGCCACGACAATTGTTTCTGAATCGTCGGTGAAATATTTGCGAATCAGGCCACCGGATTCACGGCCAAATACTTCTTTGAATTCTTCGGCCAGTTGCGGGATGAGTTCGAGAGCCTGCATCTGCTTGGCGTGCGCAAGGTAGCGGACTTCCATAAAGGCTTCCGGCCCGACCATGGCGCCAATCGAAACCGGGTCGGCTGGATCGAGTACCTGACGTGGTTCATAGGATGGCAGGTAGGAATCAACCTGCTCCTGCGTTGGCATGTCGACACGCTCGTAAGCATGGGTGAGGATGAAGCCGTCCATGCACACCATCACCGGAAGAGAGACTTCTTCGGCAAGCTTGAAAGCCTGGATGTGCAGATCGAGAGCTTCCTGGTTGGTCTCGGCAAAAAGCTGTATCCAGCCGCAGTCGCGCTGGGACAGGGAGTCGGAGTGATCGTTCCAGATGTTGATCGGTGCGCCGATGGCGCGATTAGCCACTGTCATCACAATCGGCAAGCCCAAACCGGAGGCATTAAAGACAGCCTCGACCATGAACAGCAAGCCTTGTGAAGCGGTAGCCGTGTAGGTGCGCGCTCCGGCAGCAGACGAGCCGATAGCAACGCTCATTGCGGCAAATTCGGACTCGACGTTAAGGTACTCACAGTCGGTCAGTTCGCCGGATTTTACCATTTCGCCAACACCTTCGACGATATGTGTTTGCGGCGAAATCGGATAGGCGCAGATGACTTCGGGTCGGCACAGGGCGACGGCTTCTGCTACGGCATGTGAACCTTCAATCTGTTTAAGCATGGGTAGACTCCTTACCTGCGCTTTCGATTCTGGCACGGACAAGTTCGAAAGCTTCGGTCGCACCGGCGATGTTGCCTTTCGCTACTTTGCCGGAAAACTTGGTGCTGATTGCTTTGCATACCGATTCGAGCCTGATAGTGCCAGAGAGTGCGGCAAAACCCGCTAATAACGCAACGTTCGGCATCGGCCGCCCGACATGCTTGAGTCCCAGGTCGGTCGCAGGCAGAGTGCATAGCCGCTCAGCTGGCCAGTCGCGGACGTAATCGCCCAGTCCGAGTTCATCAAAAGTGCTCTTGGTATTGATTAGAATGAAGCCGCCTTCCTTCAGGCCGGAAAATACATCGACCTGAAACAACAGCGTCGGATCCTGAATGATCAGCGCGTCGGGATACATGATGGGTTCGCGCGAGCGAATTTCCTGGTCAGAAATCCGGCAGAAGGCGACCACGGGTGCGCCAGTTCTTTCAGAGCCAAAGCTCGGAAAAGCCTGGGCATGACGCCCTTCTTCAAATGCGGCAATCGACAGCATTTCAGCCGCAGTTACCACTCCCTGGCCGCCTCGGCCATGAATGCGCACTTCGAACATATTCTCCCCGCTTCTTGGGTTATTCTGAAGTTGCCCGGTGTTCCACTCCTTTTGGAAGGAGTCTTGAACAGACTCCCCAGAGCAACATATTCTATGCACATTCGTGAGGAAGAATAAAGTGGAATTCTAAAAAATACTCGAACCCTGTAAAGAACGACCCTGAAAAGGCAGCGCAAAATAAAGCCTGCTGTCAGATGGCAGGATATGAGGCTGTTGAATCAGGCTGAGGCCAGGTGATATGACAATTTTATACAACACGGCTCTCTTTAATGATTTCGCAGCGATATTGCCATTCGATTTCCAGCGGAAGGATCATGATCTATGTCGGACATTAGCCATCTTTCAGTTTTACAGGACAGATCGTATTTTGTCGGGCCGTATACAGCCGCGAGGGGGGAGGTGCCCGGCAGGTGTGTAATTGATATTGGTTAATCCGGTCTCAGTCAGCCGCCCTGCTCAAGCTCCGCACGCAGTTTTTACCCGCTTTTTTGGCAGCGTAAACACCTTTATCAGCCAGCTTGATCAAATCGTCCGGCGTGTTCATGTCTTCGGTATGGGTCGCGATGCCGACGCTGATGCTGCCCGGCCATTGACCTGCCCCTACCGGAATACGCATCTCGGATACGGCTTGATGAACAAGGCTTGCCACAGTAAAACCACCCTGGTAATCAGTATGAGGGCAGAGAATTAAAAACTCATCGCCCCCTAAACGGCAGACGATATCATCTGTCCGCACGCTGTACTGAAGCATACGTGCCAACTCGCACAACACGGTGTCTCCGGCATCATGCCCATGCTTATCGTTAACTTCTTTAAAATGATCAGCATCGATCATCATGCAGGACAGGGCAGTACCATAATCAAGAGCCTCTTGCCATAGTAGTGCCAGCTGCTGCATGGCATGTCGTCGATTCGGTAAGCCGGTCAGGACGTCAGTTAATGCCAGTTGTTTGAGGTTCTGATTTGCCTGTGAAAGTTCAGAGGTGCGTTCAACAACTTTTTGCTCAAGTGTTTCGGTTAATAAGATCAGCTCCTTGTTGCGCGCAGACACCTGGTGCAACAGATCCTTCAAAGCGAGCAGCAAAGGTTCTGTTGAACTATTGCTCCGCTTCTCCTCCTTGTCATAGGCATCGCTTGCACTTGTGCCTTGTTCAATCAGCGTAATCTGTCGTGCCATATTCATGTCAGTATCGAGAATGTGGCATGCTAGCCAGGAAACAAGAAAATTTAATAAATTTTCGGCAGCGCAGCTATCGTCGGAAGATATTTGTGCATGTAAGGAGTTGAGCTCAGCAAGGAAGTCACGATGGCTTTGAAGGTGGCTAACAACATGGCGAGGGTCAATGCCAACACTTGCCATCATGTTCTGTTCGTCTGTGAAGTGATTTTTGGTGTAACTGACTAGCTCACTATAGACTTCTTCGAGATCATCATGAATCAAATCATTCCGGCTTAAGCAATCACTCAGCTGATTAATGAGATCAACTAAACCTTTGTGTTGCTGGTCGACCACCAATAACCCGGTCTTGTAATTGTCGCCCCATTGAAATGATTTCATCGCTAATTCCTTGAAGTAACTTGATGGCAACCCGAAGCTAGACCCGGATCGTCCTTTTCTTTTTTAATAATATTAAACGGCCCGTTTCAACCCTGCACCAGCTTAGCACCAGCTTAGCACCAGCTTAGGGTGTATGACTCAAGTCATGAGTTCACACAGTATCAAATAAGTAAAAACAAATAAAACTCAAGACCCGGAATAC
>Ga0316201_10002573_pt1 | contig 12952 bp, 11 predicted proteins | sample CS6wburrow_MG_FD_204516 | JGI IMG/M metagenome (GOLD analysis project Ga0316201, IMG submission 204516) | Coastal sediment microbial communities from Delaware Bay, Delaware, United States - CS-6 worm burrow | ecosystem: Environmental > Aquatic > Marine > Coastal > Sediment | place: USA... | reverse complement strand
TCCGCTCCTTCAAAACGGCCAAACCGCGGTTCAAGCCGCGGTTTGTAGATGCTTGGCCCCAAACTGTCAAGTTGGGATCTAGTGGATCGTGTTGTAATCCTCGTCGAATACGAGGTCTTCCATGCGCGCATAGGCCAGTTCCTGGCCGGGCTGGCTGAACAACACCATGAGTACAACCCACTTGATTTGCTCGACGTCGATATCGGCGGTTTCGAGCGCCAGCAGCCGGTCGATTAGAATTTCCCGCTGCAGGGGGGTCAGGATGCTGATCTGCTCGAGGTACGAGATGTAGCCGCGGCAGGCGACGTCGAGCCGCGATTCCTCGACTTCGTTATACACCCGGGTTCCATGCGCTGGCTGTCTGCTGAACGCGAAGTTCTGCTGTTCTGACGTGAGGCCGTCGAGCCAATCCAGGGCTCGTTCAATCTCGGAGTCGCCGAAACCGGCGCGTGACAACTCGGCGCGGAGCTCGTTCTGGTCAGCTTCGGGGTCTTCTTCGGTGTCGACGTATGTTTCGAACAAATACATGAGTACGTCGAGTACGTTTTCTTTCATGCCTGGAGCGACTCCCTATGCGATGTCGTTTGACAGAATACTCAGGCCAGCAATGAATAGCGTCCGCCGGACAGTGCTTCGACCTTTCCTTCCAGCTCCAGGATCAGAAGCATGGAGGAAACCTGGTCGATCGTCAAACCGGATTGTTCTGCCAGGAATTCGATACTTGATGGGTCGTGATCGAGGACTTTCAACAGGTCGCCGTATTCTCCGTCGCGAGCGAGCGGCTTCTCCACCTCCTCCGTGCTTGCATTGCCGGCTTGCAGCATATGCCCGACCAGGGGCTGCAGTTCGTCGACGATATCCTCGCCAGTCTCGACGAGTTTCGCGCCCGAGCGAATGAGCTGGTGACAGCCGCGCGCCAGCGGATTATGAATACTGCCCGGCAAAGCGAATACCTCACGCCCCTGTTCGGCTGCGAGGCGTGCAGTTATCAGCGATCCGCTGCGGCGCGCCGCTTCAATGACGATAGTGCCGAGACTCAGGCCGCTGATCAGGCGGTTGCGCCTCGGGAAGTGCCATTTGTCCGGGTGCGCGCCGAGCGGGAACTCGCTCACGAGCGCACCGTTCCTGGCGATCTCGTGCGCAAGGTCCCGGTTGGCGGCCGGGTAAACCCGATCGATACCTGTGCCGAGAAAAGCGACAGTCGGCGCGCCCGCGTCGAGGGCGCCGCGGTGGGCCGCTGTATCTATGCCCTGTGCCAGTCCGCTGACAATACAAAACCCCGTCTTGCCGAGGAAGCTTGCGAATTCATGAGCATTGCGAGCGCCCGTTCGCGTCGGGTTGCGGCTGCCGACAATAGCGAGCGACGGCAGATGCAGAGCATCGATATCACCCAGCACGTAAAGCTCTTCGGGTGGATCCTGCAACTGCGCGAGGAGTTCGGGAAAAGCTTCGTCGCCCCGCCTGATCGTCTGATACTGGTCGTTCACCCGTCCATCATACAGGCAAAAAAAACGGCGCCTGGAGCGCCGTTTTTCGTTATTGAGTTGCGATTATCGGCGCGGGTTGCGCGCAGCGTCCAGGACGTGGATGGCCTGCGTCGCCTCCATGACCAGGGCATAGCTGATCCGGTCGTAAGTCTTGAAGACCATGATCGTGCCGGCTTCTTCCTCCGGCAGGCGAACCTTGCCGCCGGACACGCGATCGTCGATCTCCTGGCCGGCCTGGAAGACCGTCAGCACATCACCGACGGAGAGCCCTTGCCCGGTGCCGCGATTAAGCACGACCACCTGGTACTGTCCGATCTGCGTGACGCCACCGATGACCGACATGATGCGCGCGTCGACTTGCGTCGATGGCGCTTTCGGGAAGAAGTTGAGAGGAATGTCGACTGATTGCCCCACGAGACGGTCGCCATGCTTCGCTTCCTGTGTCGTGTCCGTCAACCAGACGGTTGCCGGGTCGCCGGTGCGGCGCAGTGTGCCCTCGCCGACAAAGATGCCCTGGTAACCGACAACGGTGCCGTCGTCAGGATCTACCAGCTTGTCGCCGACGTGAACGACGCTGAACAGCGAGCCCGGCTGCGCGGACTCTGCACCGCGTACGTAGATCTCGTTGCCGGCTGCTGCGATCAGGTGATCGCCACGCGTCGCCACCATGTAGGGAAGCGAATCGAGTTCAGATTTCGCGAGCACGAAGCCGTGGCTCAGGAACGCAGCGATCTGATCATAAGGAATCGTGTCGATGGCCTGGTCGATCGGGGTCACACGCGCCTGCGGCGACATGCGATAGGTCGAGGCGCGAACATTCGTGATTCGCGGCTGGCCGTCGATGTACACGAGACCGAGCACATCGCCAGGATATATAAGGTGCGGGTTTGCGATGTCGGGATTCACGTACCAGATTTCCGGCCAGTACCAGGGATCCCGAAGGAATTTACCGGCGATATCCCAAAGCGTATCGCCTACCTGCACGACGTACTCATCGGGATGGCCTTCGGCCAGCGGCACAGGTTCACCAACCTTGGTTACGACGGGTTCGTATGGCTGGACCGGCTCGGAATAGCTCGGCGCCGCACTGCCGCCCGACGTCTGGCCGACCGGCGGTGTGTAGGTTGGCTCGTCATCGCCCGCAAACGGGTTCAGGGAACATCCTGCCAGCGTTGCTGCCAAAGTTACGGCCGTCAGCCGGGTGGCAAATTTCATGTGATTCCGGTGAGAAGACATTAGTTGCGGGGGCTCCATACAAGTAAGTTCAGGCCTTTACCTAATCAGGCGTTGCTATAATATGTCGATCCGCTGCCGTCGAGGCTGCTGTACGTCACATTTCCAGCCCTGAAACGGCATCTGCGAGTCAGCAATTGGCGGAGATTGTCTGACATCTTATTCAATAAAGTCAATCATTTAGGTAATTTTTGTAGGAGTCCACGCGAATTATCATACGATTGATACAGTTCTGATTATGGCAAAACTGAAGATTTTAGAATTTCCGGACCCGAGACTCCGGACCAGGGCCAGCCCCGTCGAAATAGTTGACGACGAGCTGCGTACGCTGGTGGACGATCTGTTCGAGACGATGTACGCGGCCCCGGGTATCGGCCTGGCCGCGACGCAGGTCGATGTGCACAAGCGGCTACTCGTCACCGACGTGTCGCCTGACAAGACCGAGCCTCATGTGCTGATCAACCCGCAGATAATCGAGAAAGACGGCGAGGCGATCACCGAAGAGGGCTGTCTTTCGGTGCCCGGTTATTACGAAGAGGTGACTCGCGCGGAGCACATTCGAGTCCGGTTTCTGGACCGCGACGGCAACGCGGCGGAGATGGAAGCCGAGGGCTTGCTTGCGGTCTGTATCCAGCACGAGATGGACCATCTGGATGGCAAACTATTCGTAGATTATCTGTCGGAAGCGAAGCGCCAGCGTATTCGCAAGCGCATCCAGAAAGAACGCCGGCACGCGGCCGTCGCGCTCTGACGTCGCCAGTCCCGTGAAGAATCCCAGGGTGATTTTCGCCGGCACGCCGGAGTTTGCGCTTGCTTCGCTGCAGGCGCTGGTCGAATCAGGCGTTGTCCCGGTGGCCGTCCTCACCCAGCCTGACAGGCCGGCGGGTCGCGGCAAGAAACTGACGGCGAGCCCGGTCAAGCGGTACGCGCTCGAGCAAGGCATCGAGGTACTGCAACCGAAGACCCTGCGCGACGACGATGTCCTCGCGGAGCTCAAGGCGCTGGAGCCGGATGTCATGGTTGTCGCGGCATACGGATTGATACTGCCGCAAGCCGCCCTCGACATCCCCGCACGCGGCTGCCTCAATGTTCATGCCTCGCTATTGCCCCGCTGGCGCGGCGCCGCGCCGATCCAGGCCGCGATACTGGCTGGCGATGAGCAAACGGGAATCTGCCTCATGCAGATGGAGGCCGGCCTCGACACAGGGCCTGTATATGTCGCCGAAGTGCTGCCGATCGGCGCAGGCGAAACGGCAGGCGAACTCCATGACCGGCTGGCCGCCCTGGGCGGCAGAATGCTCGCGGCTCACCTGTCCGCAATCGTCGAGGGCGAAGTCCTTCCGCTGCCGCAGGAAGAGTCGCTCGCCACATACGCCGGCAAGATCAATAAGAACGACGCAGAGCTCGACTGGCATTGCGATGCGGACGAGCTCGAGCGCCGTGTGCGAGCGTACAATCCGGTGCCGACGGCATGGTTCGAGGTCGACGGGCAGCGCATAAAATGCTGGGAGGCGCTAAGCACAGCGAGCGTCGATGCGCCCCCGGGAACGGTCGTCAGCAGCGGCCCGGACGGCATCGTTGTCGCATGCGCGACCGGAACGCTGCGCATGACCGCACTGCAACGCCCGGGCAAACGTCGCATTACCGCGCAGGAGTTCGCGTCACAGGTCGACCTGTCTGGACGTTGTCTGTTGTGAAAGGCGCAGCAGTTCGCGCGGCAGCGGCCCGGGTCGTCGATGCGGTCGCGTCATCCGGCCGGTCACTGGACGATATGCTCGTGTCGATCGAAGGCGAGGTCGCGGAACGGGACAGGCCGCTGCTGCGCATGCTCTGTTACGGCACTTTGCGTTCACACTGGCGTCTGCAGTCGTGGATTGATCAGCTTGTCGAGCGCCCGCTTCGCAAGCGCGACAGTATCGTCAGGTCGCTGCTGTCGGTTGGCCTCTACCAGCTGACCGACACGCGAATCCCCGACCATGCGGCGGTAGCCGAGACCGTGGAAGCGGCCCGCGTGCTGCGCCGGCCGAAGTACGCCGGCTTGCTCAATGCTTGCATGCGCCGGTTTCAGCGTGAGGCAATCGGCGCCGCTGAGCCGCAAACAGACGAGGCCCGGTTTGATCACCCCGCGTGGCTGATCGACGCAATCCGCCGCGACTGGCCCGACGACTGGGAGGGCATCCTCCGGGAAAATAATGAACGTGCGCCCATGTGGCTGCGGGTCAACACGACGCGGGTGACGAGAGAAGAGTATCTCGAGCAACTGGGGAAAGCCGGCATCCAGGCCGCAGCGACCGAGGCACATCGCGCCGCGTTGCGGCTGGCGGAACCGGTTCCCGTGGATGCGCTGCCGGGCTTCGCCGAAGGCGACGTGTCTGTACAGGATGGCGCAGCACAGCTGGCGGCGCCCTGGCTCCTCAACAGCGCATCCGGCCGGGTGCTCGATGCCTGCGCCGCGCCGGGCGGCAAGAGCGCACATCTGCTGGAGGCCGGGCAAGGCTCTATCGACCTTACCTGCGTCGACGTGGATCCGCAGAGACTCGAATCCGTGGCCCAAAACCTGGATCGGCTGGGCCTCGCTGCAACCGTCTGCGCCGGCGACGCATCAGATCCAGAGGAATGGTGGAATAAGAAGCCGTTTGGCGCGATCCTGCTCGATGCGCCCTGCTCCGCGAGCGGCGTGATCCGGCGGCATCCTGACATCAAGTTGTTACGCCGGCCGGGTGATATCGACCGATTGGCTGCGTTGCAGACGTCTATTCTGGGGGGCCTTTGGTCTTTGCTGGCGCCTCATGGACGACTCTTGTACGTCACGTGCTCGGTGCTCGCCGCCGAGAATGACGAGATCATCGGAGCGTTTCTGGATAGTCATGCGGATGCCCGGGAGAACGACCTGTTGCCAAATAACAACATTAGCGCTGTAATGCGGCAGAAGACATGCGGCTACCAGGTCCTGCCAGGGTCATCCGGCATGGACGGTTTTTATTTCGCGTGTCTCGAGAGGGTCTCCTGACAACGATGACTCAGACGCTGAATAAACCGCGCACCCGGCACAGCTGGCGCTTATGGCTGGTCTTCTTGGTGTGCGCCCTGGTTGGCGAGGCTTTCGCCCAGGGTGAGGTCGAGCGAGAGGGCTACTTCGAGGTACGTTCGGCAACGACCGTGCTCGAAAAAGGCGTGCACAACCTGGACGCGCGACTTCAGCTGGTCTTGTCCACCGAGGCGCTGGAAGCACTCAACAGCGGCGTTCCACTGACGATCGAACTGCAGGTGTTCGTCATTCGCTCGCGGCGTTTGTTGCCCGACTCGACCGACGCGGAACTGACCGTTCGTTATGAACTAGAGTACCGGCCCCTTAGCCAACGCTACATCGTAAGAAATCTGAACAGTGGTGATCAGGACTCCTTCGCGACACTCTACTCTGCGCTGAACAATCTCGGCCGTGTGCAAATGCTGCCCGTCATCGATGACGCCTTGCTGCTGCCCGGACGTGATTACCGGGTGCGTTTGCGAGCGATGCTGCAGACACAGCAGTATCCCGCACCGCTCCGGATGTTGTTCTTCTGGCGCAGCCAGTGGCAGCTGCAAAGCGATTGGTACGAATGGTCCCTCGAGCACTAAAGCGATTCGTCTACCTTATCGTGACGGCGACCGGCGTCGGCCTGGCGGTGGTTGCGCTGTTTCTACTCGCGCAAACGGCGCAGAACTCTGACGAATTTGACCGGCTGCACGACGTCATCCTGCTGATCAATGTTGCCGGCGCCTTCGTGCTCTTCCTGTTGTTCATCGGCAATGTCGTCAAGCTCGTCCGGGACTACCGCCAGGGCGTACCCGGAGCAAGGCTCAAGGCGCGCATTGTCGCCATGTTCGTATTCCTCGCAATCGCTCCGCTGCTCGTCGTCTTCTACTTCTCTACGCAGTTCATCAACAAGGGCATCGATACCTGGTTCGACGTTGACGTCGGCGAGGGCCTGGATAACGCGCTCGCGCTGAGCGGCGCCGCCCTGGAGATGCAAAAGCGCCGACACCTGTCAGCCACACAGCAGATAGCGCGCCGGCTCGCCCAGGTCGGAGACCGGCAAGTCGTCTTCGAGTTAAGCCTGTTACGGCGCGAAAGCGGTGCGAGCGAGATGACGCTCTATGGCAGCAACAATACGATCCTGGCGACGAGCTCTGATGGCGCCTCTGCGACGCTGCCAAAGCCGCTGACTGAAGAAGTCGTTTTTTCGATCAGGCAGGATCGGCCGTTCGTCAGTCTCGAGTCGCTCGAGAATGGAAACTACGAGATCCGCACAGCCGTGGCGTTCACCTACAGCGGACGCTCCCAGCAGGTTCGCGTCGTGCAAGCGCACTTCCCCGTCACTGAGCGACTTAGTCGAATGGCTAACAGCGTGGAGACCTCTTATCAGGAGTACCAGCAACTCCTGTTCCTGCGCGAACCGCTCAAGGCAAACTTCACATTGACGTTGACCGTCGTCCTGATGCTCAGCCTGCTCGTGGCCATTTACGGTGCCTTCGTGCTATCGCGGCGGCTCGTTGCGCCGATCCAGGACCTCGTCGCGGGAACCCGCGCCGTGGCGAAAGGCGATTTTGATACGAAGCTGCCGACGCCAAGCCGCGACGAAATCGGCTTCCTGATCAATTCGTTCAACGACATGACACAGCGCCTGGCGGCAGCGCGCCGCGATGCGAGTCTCAGCCAGGCGCTCGTCGAAGCAGAACGCGCGAACCTTGAGGTCATCCTCGCGCGTCTGTCGACCGGCGTCATAGCCTTGAAGTCGGATCTGCGAATCCGCAACGCCAACCAGGCATCGAGCGCGATCCTCGGTGTCGATCTCAGCAACTACAACGGCGACTTCCTGCGCGATGTTGCGAAAGGCAGGCCGTTGCTCGAGCAATTCGTCGATGTTGCCTGCATGCACCTGGACGCAGGAGAGACCGAGTGGCGTGAGCAAATCGTGTTGCGCGGCGAGGTCGGACAGCGCGTGCTGACGTGCGCGTGTACCGCGCTCCCGGGAGACAACGACAGGCCCGGTGGATACGTCATCGTGTTCGACGACATCACGGCGCTGCTGCAGGCGCAGCGTGATGCGGCCTGGGGCGAAGTCGCGCGGCGGCTTGCGCATGAAATCAAAAATCCGCTCACGCCGATCCAGCTGTCCGCCGAGCGAGTGCGGCGCAAGTATCTCGGGCACATGGACGAAGAAGAGGCCCAGGTACTGGATCGTGCGACGCACACGATCGTGCAGCAGGTCGAAGCGATGAAGGAGATGGTGAACGCGTTCAGCGACTATGCCCGCGCGCCCGATATGGAGGTTGGTCGATTCGACATGGACAAGCTCGTCCACGAGGTTGTCGATCTTTATCGCGCACAGGACAGGGCGGTGAACATCGTGCTGACTTCCGATCCGTCAATGCCACCGCTCGAGGCAGACATGGGCCGCATTCGGCAGATACTCCACAACCTGATACGCAATTCGATCGAGGCGCTCGAGGGCGTCGCCGACGCGCGCATAGACGTTCACGTCAGCGTCGCGGAAATCAACGCCATCGAGATGATGCAGATTCGGGTGGAAGACAACGGGCCCGGGTTTGAACCGGGTGCCGTCAACCAGGTATTCGACCCCTACGTAACGACCAAGCCCAAGGGCACGGGGCTCGGGCTCGCGATCGTCAAGAAGCTCGTCGAGGAACACGTGGGAACGATACGTGCAGACAACCGGGAACAGGGCGGAGCGCTCGTTAGCGTTCGCTTGCCGCTGAATGAAAAAGCCCGCGAGGCAATGATCATCAGGGTGCCAGGAAGGGCCGATAGAAGGAGGGAGCTGGCATGACTCAGGTACTGGTCGTAGACGACGAGGCCGATATTCGCTCATTGATCTCGGACATTCTGACAGACGAAGGTTACGGAGTTACCGTCGCCGGCAACGCCGAAGAGGCCAGGGCGGCGCGCGCGGAGCGGCGTTTCGATCTCGTTTTGCTGGATATCTGGATGCCGGATACCGACGGCATTACCTTGCTTCGCGAGTGGTCGGAAGGCGGTGAAATGGTCAGTCCGGTCGTCATCATGTCCGGACACGGCACGGTCGATACGGCTGTCGAGGCGACGCGGCTTGGCGCGCTCGATTTTGTCGAGAAGCCCTTGTCGCTGGCGAAATTGCTGCGCACCGTCGAGTCTGCTCTTGAAACAGTTGGACCGGCATCGCCCAGATCGCGCGGCATGCTGCCGTCCATACTGACTCCGGTCGGGCGCAGCGAGCTGATGCAGGAGCTAAGGAAGAAGGTCCAGCAGTACGCTCGCCACGAATCGCCGGTGCTACTGAGTGGCGAGACCGGAACAGGCCGCGGCGCGTTTGCGCGTTATATGCACGCGTTGAGCGATCGTGCCGATGAGCCGCTGGTCAGCGTCACGGCTGCGTCGATGACCGACAGCAACTTCGAAGAAAAACTGCTCGGCAGTGAGCGCGGCGGCGAGATCGTTGACGGCGCCTTCGAACGCGCCGAAGGTGGCACCCTTGTCATCGACGAACTGTCCGACCTCAGCCACGATGCACAGCGGCTGTTACTGGGCGTCCTGGAAGACGGCAAGTTCACCCGCGTCGGCGGCGACGAACCGGTCAGGCAGCGAGCGCGCATCGTGGCGACGGTTTGCGCTGATTTTGAAGCCAAAGCCAACGCTGGATCGTTGCGACGCGACCTGGTCGCGCATCTCGGCGTGCTCAGCCTGCGGGTTCCGCCACTGCGCGACTACGCGGAGGATGTACCCGAGTTGCTCAACTACTATGTCGACAAGCTCGTCGACTCGGAGGGGCTCACGTTTCGCCGTTTCAGCGTCGCGGCGCAGAATCGACTACGCAACTACCCATGGCCCGACAACGTGCGCGAACTCAAGAACCTGGTTCGCCGGCTCTTGCTCATCGACACCAGTGACGACATCACGCTCGAGGAGGTCGAGGCCGAGATCAGTTCCGCCGCGCCGGTCGACGAGCCGCTCGTCAAGCAGGACCTGCTGGCACTGCCGCTGCGCGAAGCACGCGAGCAGTTCGAGCGCGCGTACCTGCAGCAGCAGCTGGTGCTGAGCGACGGCAAGGTTGGCCAGCTCGCCAAGCGGGTCGGCATGGAACGCACGCACCTTTATCGCAAGCTTCGATCGCTGGGCGTCGATTTTAAATCTGCGTCTTCGGACGACTAGCCGCGACACCCGTGAGAGCGGCTTCCAGCCGCGATCGGGTTCGGCGGCACTCCGGGACCTCTTTCTCGCTTAGGCGCTTCGCGATGCGCTCGAAAGAGGCTCCCCTCGCGCCGCCTCGTTAGTTTGTGACCGTGGGAGCGGCATTCTTGCCGCGACTTGCCGGGATAATTTTGCCGTCTGGCAAGAACGTTATCCCGGGATCTTCGAAATCCTCGATACTGAGCATTCGCATCAGCCGCAGCGCGCGCTGCTCGGGATCGATCGAGGGTCCGGCCGGGCGAATCTGCCGCGTCGAGACGATATCGCCTTCGATAAAGTGGCCTTCGCCGTCGAGCGTCACGCGCAGTATCGGCGCGACACCCTTGATATCCGCCACGCTGATCCCGTAGTAAGTTGCAAAGTTCCCGAGGCTGTAAGCGATCAGACGGTCTTTATAGCGTTCCATGGCCCGCACGACATGCGGGCCATGCCCGACTACGAGGTCCGCACCGGCGTCCACGACCATGCGCGACCACCTGACTACATCGCCGCGCGGCTCTCCGTAGTATTCCTCCTCGGCAAAAGGCAGATGGGTAACATCCCGGCCCTCTGCGCCGCCGTGGAACGACACGACGACGATGTCATGCGTCTCTGCGAACTGCGACACGGTCTGTTCCGACAGCGCATAGTCCAGCAGCATGTTCGAGTTCTTCGTCACGGCATAAGCGAGCACGGCGATCTTGAGGCCGTTTACTTCGAGGCTGGCGAAATCTCCCTGGCGCCCCGAGTGGTGGATGCCTGCGTCGGCGAGCGCCTGCATCGACGAGTCGCGGCCTTCCTCCCCGAAGTCGCGCGCATGGTTGTTGGCCAGGCTCATCACGTCGAAGCCCGCGTCCGCGAGATACCGCGCGTAACGGGTCGGCGATCGGAACAGGTAGCACGCCTTGGGGTTGCTGCATTTCTTGGCCGGCTCGCCGCCGTCCATGAGCACGCCTTCGAGGTTGCCGAAGGTGATGTCCGCCGCTGAGAGCGCTTCCGTCACCGCGGCAAGGAAACCGATGCCATCATCATCGGGCAGGTGGTTCTCTGGAAAGTCGGTTCCAAGCATCATGTCGCCGACGGCGGCGATGCTCAGGCGCAACGCGGATTTGTCGGGGCTGGAAGCCCCTCCCACTGGTTCTTCTTCGGTGGGAGCGGCATCCTTGCCGCGATCGGGGCTGGAAGCCCCTCCCACTGGTTCTTCTTCGGTGGGAGCGGCATCCTTGCCGCGATCGGGGCTGGAAGCCCCTCCCACAGGAACTGTTTCGTCGGGGCTGGAAGCACCTCCCACCGGTTGCGGCGTGCCTGCGCAGGCGGCGAGCAGCACGCCCGCGAGCAGAATCGCTGCAACGCGCAGCCTAGTCACCCAGCCTGATCCGCAGGACATCGATCTGCGCCGCTCTCAGCCTGCTGCGAAGAATGTTAAGTTCGTCGAGGTCGTTCGTCGGCCCGATTCGCACGCGATGGTAGGTCTTGTCGTCGATTGTCACACGCTGTATTTGTGACTCGATACCGTGCAGGGCAAGTTGCGCACGACGGCGATCGGCGTCTTCGAGCTTAGTGAAGGATCCCGCCTGCAGGATGTACACGCCGGGCTCTTCGACGGCCCTGTGTTCGTTGTCCCGTTCGACGTCGGGTTCGACTTCGGGAATGACGACCTCGAAGTTCGGCAGCATCTCGTAAAAGTCGAAACGGTCTTTGCGCGTCTCGGGCTGCGCGGCGACGGCTTCACCGTTGTCGTCAAGCGCACTGTCGAGACTCGCCGGCTGACGCGCGGCCGGCTCTTCGAGCGCAACGGGCCGCGAGTCCTTCATGTAGACGGCAAACGCGACGGACAGACCGATTGCGAGGCCGAATAGCATCCACACCCAGCCCGGGTACTCCTGTTTCTTGCGCGACCGGCTTGAACGCCTGCGTTTCTTCTGCGCCATTACATCTTCTCCGGGGCAGAGACGCCGATAATCGCGAGCCCGTTTGCAATGACATGGCGTGCGGCGGATATCAGCGTGAGGCGCGCGTCACGCAACGCCGCATCGTCGACGATGAAGGCGTGCGCGTTGTAATAGGTATGAAAGTCGTTGGCAAAGTCGCGCAGATAATGAACCAGGGTCTGCGGCGCCCGATTCCTGGCGGCGATCTCCAGCATCTCCGGGTAGCGGCTGAGCGCCGTCATCAGTGACCGTTCCTGCGGCTCCGCTAGGAGCGCAAGGTTCGCCCTGCCGTTGCCCTCGTCCCAGGTGAGTGACTTCTCAGCGAGCTGACGAAACACGCTGACGATTCGTGCGTGCGCATACTGGATGTAATAGACAGGGTTGTCGTTCGACTGGGATGTCGCGATGTCGAGGTCGAAATCGAGATGCTGATCGTTCGATCGCATGACGTAGTAAAAACGTGCTGCATCGTTGCCGACTTCGGCACGAAGTTGCCGGAGCGTGTCGAACTCGCCCGAGCGGGTCGACATCTGCATGCGTTTGCCACCGCGGTACAGCGTGACAAACTGTACGAGTTTGACCTCGAGGTCATCAGCCTCGTAACCCATCGCCTCGAGGCCCGCTTTGAGTCGCGCAACGTAACCATGGTGGTCGGCGCCGAGGATGTTAATCAGGTGATCGTGGCCGCGCTCGCGCTTGTCGAAGTGATACGCGATGTCGGACGCAAAGTAAGTCTTGACGCCATTCTCGCGAACGACAACACGATCCTTTTCGTCGCCGAATTTCGTTGCCGGAAACCAGGTTGCGCCATCTTCCTTGTACAGCATGCCGCGTTCTTCGAGCACCGCGAGCGCATCGTTGATGCGGTCGGCCTTTTCCAGGCCCTGCTCGGAATACCAGTTGTCGTACGTCACGCCGAACTCGGCGAGGTCGTCTTCGATGTCGGCCCGGATTGACTCCAGTGATTGCTGGCGAATGCGATCGAAATCGTCTGCGCCCAGCAGTTGCCGGGCGCGGTCGACGACCGCTTCGACATGTTTGTCCTTGTCCCCCTCAGGCGCGTCGGGTGGCAAGTCGCTCACCACGTCCTCGAG
>Ga0316201_10002572_pt1 | contig 12953 bp, 10 predicted proteins | sample CS6wburrow_MG_FD_204516 | JGI IMG/M metagenome (GOLD analysis project Ga0316201, IMG submission 204516) | Coastal sediment microbial communities from Delaware Bay, Delaware, United States - CS-6 worm burrow | ecosystem: Environmental > Aquatic > Marine > Coastal > Sediment | place: USA... | reverse complement strand
CGAAACCCGCAACGCCGTCGCGAAGCACGAGCTTATTGAGCTGATCCGTACCACCAAGGACCGCGTACCGCTGCGCGACGCCCTCCTGACGGACGCGGAAAAGGAGCTCAATATGGGCTCCCTGGTGCCCATACAGAAGGGGCGCCAACTTGTGGAGCAGGAGATTTTCGCTGCCGCCGCCGAGAAAGTCCGGGTCTTTGGTATCGAATTGCTCGATATCCGGTTCAAGCGGATCAACTACAATGAAAGCGTGCGCCCGAAGATTTACGACCGAATGATCAGCGAACGGCGGCAGATCGCCGAGCGTTTCCTGTCCGAGGGGAACGGTGAGGCCGCCAGGATCCGCGGCAATCGCGTGCGAGACCTGAACAAGATCCAGTCCGAAGCCTACCGGCAGGTCGAGGAGATCCGTGGCGTGGCGGACGCCAAAGCCACCGAAATCTATGCGGCCGCTTACAACCAGAGCCCCGAAGCGGTGGAGTTCTATGAGTTCACGCGGACCATGCAGTCCTACAAGGCGATCATCGCGGAGAACACGACACTGGTACTGTCCACGGACAGCGAGCTGTTCAAGTTTCTCAAGGGCATGAGCCCGAATGACGTGCCCGCTCGAATGCAACGCCCTGATGAAAAACGATAGGAGTGCATGTAATCGGTGTTCGGTGACACATGCTGAACCGCGACAGCTACTGCATTCTCCGCGGCAGGGACATCATCCACATTGACTTCCTGCCTGCGGAAATAGACGAAGACTATCAACTCCGATTCGAGCTGGTAGGTGAATCTCGCGCACATGCTCTGGATGTTGCGAGAGCTATGCCACCCACGGTGTACCGGCCAATGACTTGAGCACACAAAAAAGTTCGCAGCAAAATGATCAATGAGTTTGCAGCATTACCAATCGAGTATCCTTCGTCGCAGCCGCTCATTGCTGACTGTATGCGCTGTTAGAAACCCGTTGTTATTTGCCGTACCACGCAGTAGTGGGAATTTGCAGCGAGCTTCCACAACGAGTCGGCACATCCGAGCAGTCCGGCAAGCTGCAAGACGAAAAAAGACGCTACACGGGATGGAGCATCTGACGACATCCTGTGTAACGCCTCCGGCAGCCGGGAGCCCAGGCGGTTGAGGGGTCCCGGCTCCGGTCTGCTGTCACTTGACGCGCATATCGTTCTTAACCGATTTCACGCCAGGGATTTTACCGGTAATCTGAACCGCCTTGTTGATGTCGGCCTGGGAGTTGACGAAGCCGCTGAGCTGCACCACTCCTTTAAAGGTTTCGACGTTGATTTCGGTGGATTTCAATGACGGCTCGTTGAAAACGGCTGCCTTGACCTTGGTCGTCACTACCGTATCGTCGATATAGCCGCCGGTACTCTCCTGTTTCGCCGTGCCCGCACAACCGACGAGCAGAGCTGAAAAGATAAGCATGTAAAAAAGATATTCTCGCAGCTGGCCATGCTGGCTCCGCCGGTGAGCATTGTGGCCAGTAACGAACCCACGCGTCTATTCAACCGAACAGTATTAATTGTTTCACCACCTAACAGGGTGTCGATTCATGTACGGATTCAGCATTCAGCTAGAGCTACCCTTCGATACCGCCGTCGCGAAAGTCACCGAGGCTCTGAAAAAAGAAGGCTTCGGTGTGCTCACCGATATTGATCTCAAGGCGACGTTGAAAGAAAAACTCAACATCGAGCATCGGCCTTACCGCATACTCGGCGCCTGCAATCCGCCGCTCGCCCACCGCGCGATCGAGGCCGACCCCGACATCGGGTTGCTTCTGCCGTGCAACGTGGTCGTGCGCGAAGAACCCGATGAAAGCATAACGATCGCATTCATGGATCCCACAGCTGTGTTGCAGTTGGTCGACAAACCGGAAGTGCATGCCCTTGGCAGGGAAGTGCTTGTACTGCTGCAGAAAGTCTGTGCGAGCCTCAAGGTGGAGAGTGAGCAACTGCCTAGTTCCGTCCACGCACAGTCCTGACTTCGGTCTGACGTGGAACACTCTCAACAGACAACAGTTTGTAACTGAGCACACTAAAAGATCTAATCGGAAGAAAACAATGGAAATCACTGGAATTGGCGGCCTCATCGTCCTGATCGCGGATATCTACGCAATAATCATGATCCTGCAAAGTCCGGCTAAGAGTAGAAAAGCTGGTCTGGGCTTTAGTGGTATTTCTGCTGCCTCTGATCGGCCTGGTTATCTGGGGTACCTTGCAGGACCCGGTAAGAAACCGTTCTGAACCGCGACAGCGAGCGCTATCAGCAGTTTATACAGGTAGTGGGGAACAGTTTGGCTGTGGTTTGTTGCCAAAGGCTGTTTCACTAATCCATGATCCGCGCGTAGGTTGCTTTGTCAACCGCATAACAGCCGCAGGAAACGGCCTCCAGACCAATGCGATTGAGTATTGTAATATCGCCTCGGCTGTAACTGATCAGGCTGCGGTTCTGCAGTGAATTGGCGGCATTGGTCACGCCGACGCGGCGCACGCCGAGCATGCCGGCCAGGAATTCGTGGGTGACATGAAACCCGTCCGAGTGCGCCCGATCCAGCGACATCAGGAGCCAACGGGCGAGGCGTGCTTCCACCACATGAAAACGGGTGCAGGCCGCGGTTTGTGTAAGTTGCCCCATAACCACGTAGAGGTAGCGCTGCAGTACCCGCCTTAGCGCCGGGCTCCGTTCGAGCTCCCGGCAAAACGGTGCTTTCGCCATTCGCAATGCCGGGCCCGGGCCCTGTACCAGCGCGCGCAGCGGTGCAACATCCACCCCGAGCAGCAGGGAGACCCCGAGCATCCCCTCATCGCCGACCAGCCCAACCTCGAGGCTGGCGCTGGCGTCGGTGGGCGTGATCAGAGAGATGAAGCTGTCCGTGGGAAAATAGACGTGGCGAATACGCTCGCCGGGTTCCACCAGCACCTCGCCTAATACCAGTTCGACCGTTTCGCAGCCGGCCAGAAAATGGCGCTGGTTCCTGCGCGGCAAAGCCGCGAGCAGGCGATTGGAGACAACAGCAGATTTGTTTGACGGCAACCTGGACTCTCCTGGTCAGGGAAAACCGGCAGGAGACATTCGGAAGCCAATAGATGCTATTCCGATGTCGGATGCGGGCCGGGGGCAAGCGGATGCCCCGTATGGATTGTTGAAAGAGTGCGGTAAAGCTCGGCGGTTGTCTGTTCGACAACACACATAGCCGGCTGGCAGGAGAGCAGGCCAGGTATGCATATGAGTGTTGTGGTCGGTCTGCTCGGCACCCGCACCCCGTGGCGGATGCGCGGCCTGGTCGGCTGGTTTGGGGTGCGCGGTATCGGTTCGCTCTACTATCTCATGTACGCTGGCAGACAGACTGCTTTGGGGACTTTATCTAAAATTTGATGATCAGTTGCGAATGAATGATAAGGCCAGCAGGTTGTTGGTAACGCAAATAAAATGATGCCTGACGGAAGCAAAAACGGTGATGACTGCCGCTACAGACTCGCCGCGGGCGGTAACGCTCAACAGGAAAAGTGTAGCAACCACGTTTGGGACATCGAGGATGGTTGCATGGATTACATGCAACCGAAGTTTGACACTTAGCACGACTATCGGGAGATAAGAAATGAAACAGAAAAAAACTGGAGCGACCATCGGCCTGACCCTGGCCATGTTCGCGCTGCTTGTCGCACTCTCTGGCTGTGACAGGAATGACGGGCCGGCGGAGCAGGCCGGTAAGAAATTAGACAATGCGCTGGAGCAGACAGGAAAGGAGATGGAAAAGGCCGGTGAGGCCGTCAAGGATGCGGTAAAGGGCGACTGATGATCACAGATTGAGAGGCACGAAAAAATGCTTGAAACTGTTGCGATAGTTTTAATTATCCTCTGGGCTGTTGGGTTGGTCTCATCCTACACCATGGGTGGGTTGATCCATCTTTTTCTGGTCATCGCGCTTGTGGTGATCGTACTTAGATTCATTCAAGGCCGGCGTGTATGACAGAGCTGATAATAGAACCTATCTCATAATCCCCCGTGACCGCGAAGGATTTGAGGTAGGTTCTACTCTTTGCAGCACGCTGATCTGCATTCTTACATTGGGATCACATCCGGCAGCAGGCGATCGAACTCCTTCTTGACCACCTGGTAGCATTCGCACACACGCGCTTCCAGTCCGGGCCGGTCTATAACGGTGATGTGGCCGCGGCTGTAATGGATCAATCCAGCGCGCTGCAACTTACCGGCCGCCTCGGTAACGCCTTCGCGGCGCACCCCGAGCATGTTGGCGATCAACTCCTGGGTCATGGTCAGCTCGTTCGAGGGCAGACGGTCCAGGCTCAGCAGCAGCCAGCGGCACAGTTGCTGGTCCACCGAATGGTGCCGGTTGCACACCGCGGTCTGCGCCATCTGCGTCAGCAGTGCCTGGGTGTAGCGCAGCAACAGATGCTGCATCGGGCCGGCGTGAAAGAACGCCTCCTTGAGCAGCTGTCCCTTCAGCCGGTAGGCATGACCGGCGCTCTGCACGACCGCCCGGCTGGTGGTGCTTTCACCGCCCATGAAGAGGGAGACACCGACGATGCCCTCGTTGCCGACCACGGCAATCTCGGCCGATGCACCATCCTCCATGACATACAGCAGGGAGACGATGCAGGTGGTGGGGAAATAGACGTTGTGCATCGAAATGCCGGGCTCGTAAACCGTCTCGCCCAGCGGCATCGGGACCAACTCCAGATGGGGGAAGATACGCGCATTCTCCTCTGCCGGCAGGGCGGCGAGCAGATGATTCTGGCAGGGATTATGCGGATCGGACAAGTAACACCTCCTGTTCTCGGGCCTAATCCCAACAGACGTGGCCTTATCAATCGATTTCGACTAAAAAATAATTATACAGTTCCAGCCTTATACCGGGTAGCGTACAGACGCTCAGGGAGTCTGCTGCAAATGGTTCGGCAGGCGTTCAACCGGAATCACTTTGCCCTGTCTACTCCGGCACATCCACTGTGTCCGGGTGGCGGCCATATGTACGCTAGCGTACGGAATATGCAGGACCATGCAGCTAAACTGTATTTACATCATTTACATCCGCAGTTTTGATCGGATCGGTCCAGACCGTCGCCGCCCCAGCGTTCCCTCAATAGTCAGTCGCAGGAGCAGTGATACAGGCGGGGAATTCTGACCGCCATAATGGATGCCCGACAGGCAATTCCGCCACTCGGGATCTGCAAGGAAGGAGTTTAGTATGAATTGGGATACCATCCAGGGCAACTGGAAACAGCTCAAGGGCAAGATGACAGCGCATTGGGGCAAATTCTCCGATAAACCCGGCGACGTGATTGCCGGGAAGAGCGAAGAGGTTGTGGGCAAGATGCAGGAGAGCTATGGCGTCGCGAAAGACGAAGTAGAAGAGAATCTGGAGCGGGTTAAAAAGCACACCAAGGAGTAACGGTGTTTTACCCTGCCGCAGGACGCTGACTCGCCTACCCGAAGCAGGTCGCGCCTATCTCAGCGCGGTAATCGCGATAGGTAAAAGCCTCAGGCAACGGGTCATTGCCGAGGGCGTTGAAACACAGGGGCAGCTGGAATTCCTCCGCGCTCAACAATGCGACGAGGGGCAGGGCTTTCTATTCAGCCAGCCGTTGTCCGTCGATGACTTCACGCAGTTACTCCAAGAGACCGCGAATGACGAATCGCCCAGGCAACGGCTGAGCTGTATGGCATAGGCCAGGCCCATCGCGCTCTCATGTATGATTCAAAGAGATACCGGGATGCATAAACCGTCCTGATCATTTACTTCACTACCGTTCCGGGAACGACTCCCGGATGTAGGGCCTCTCTGCCCCAAGTGATCCGAATATCGTCAAGGTGATGTCGTACACCTGATGTCAAGCAGCCGTTCACTGAACGGTTTGGAGAATTACGTGGGATCAGTATGGAAGGCCGGCAACTCGAAGGTTTTTAGGTCATGGCTTAAGAACGGGACGCGCTTGACAGGGTTGCGCCTGCGCGGAAGCAAGACAGCAGATAACCCCCTTCCTGACGAGCCGCCGTTACGGGCAGAGTTGTTCAGTGCCGATCAGATGAAGGGGCATGGCGTGCGTCTCGCGTCCGCCCACCGATTGGCACCGGAACGCATGCCGGACAAGCTGCTGACGCGACTGCTCGCGAACGAGAGTGTGCTGACCGAGACCTGCGACCGGCTGGGCGCATCGGTCGCGTCGAAACACCGCATCACGCCCGCCGAAGAGTGGCTGCTTGATAACTTCTATCTTGTCGAGGAACAGATCCGTACGGCCAGGCGCCATCTGCCCAAGGGGTACAGTCGCGAGTTGCCGGGGCTGGCCGCTGGCGTCTCCGCCGGGCTGCCGCGCGTGTATGACATAGCACTGGAGACAATTGCACACGGCGATGGACGTTTGGACACGGACAGCCTCTCCCTTTTTGTCGCAGCTTACCAGGAGGTCACCCCGCTCCGACTGGGCGAGCTGTGGGCTGTCCCAATCATGCTGCGTCTTGCATTGATCGAGAATCTGCGCCGCGTCGCACTGCGTATTGCCGCCGCCGGCACAGACCGCGATCTGGCAATCGCCTGGGCAGGTAAGCTGACCAGGATCGCCCGCCATGACTCGAAGAATCTGATTCTGGTGATTGCCGACATGGCGCGATCGAATCCGCCAATGACCGCGCCGTTTGTGTCGGAGCTGGCACGCCACCTGCAGGGACAAGGGCCGGCCCTGGCCCTACCATTGACTTGGATCGAACAGCAGTTGGCTGAGTCGGGCCTGAGCATAGAGCAGCTGGTGCGGTCCGGTAACCAGCAGCAAGCCGCCGACCAGGTCTCCGTCAGCAACAGCATCGGCAGTCTGCGCCTGCTCGGGACGACGGACTGGCGTGAGTTCGTTGAGAGCATAAGTCTGGTGGAACGGACCCTTGATACGGACCCGGGTGGGGCTTATGCCGTGATGGATTTCGCCAGCCGCGACAGGTATCGCCATGTCATCGAAGAAGTAGCGCGGGCCAGCGGGATGTCGGAGGAGACGGTGGCACGCCACGCCATCGAACTGGCACAAACCGGCGCGGCGGAGCAGGGTGCCGATGCCAGATTGGCGCACGTAGGCTACTACCTTATCGACCAGGGCCGGGCCGAACTGGAAAGCGTCACACATACCCGCCTTCCCGTGGCTGCGGCGCTTCGACGTTGGGCAAGCCGATCTCCCTTGCTGCTATATTTGGGAACAATCACACTGATTACGCTGCTCCTGACCGCCGGCATGCTGGCAGAAGCGCGCAGCGAAGGTACACCCGGTTGGGCACTGGTGCCTCTGGGCGTCCTCGCGCTGCTTGCCACCAGCCAGCTGGCGGTGGCGTTGGTAAATTGGCTGGTTACCCTGTTGGCTTCACCGCGTCCACTGCCACGTATGGACCTCTCCGCGGGCATCCCGTCGTCGTCGCGCACCTTGGTAGTGGTGCCGACCTTGCTTACCAGCCCGCAAAACATTGAGACACTGGTCGAGGCGCTGGAAGTCCGGTTTCTGGCCAATCGCGACGGGAACCTGCACTTCGGCCTGTTGACCGACTTTGCTGACGCTGCCGAGGAGACGCTGGCTGAGGATGCACCGCTGCTGGCACTGGTGCAGGAGCGAATCGAGCAACTGAATGCGCGCTACGCAGCAGGCAGTAACGATATCTTTTTCCTGTTCCATCGCCCGCGCCGCTGGAATCTGCACGACAGGATATGGATGGGATACGAGCGCAAGCGCGGCAAGCTGGCGGATTTGAACCTGCTATTGCGCGAGGGCAACAGCGAGGGTTTCTCACTTGTCGTCGGTGCGACCTCAGTTCTTGCTGGTGTGAAATACGTGATCACGCTGGACACGGATACGCAGCTGCCGCGTGATGCCGCGCGCCAGTTCGTAGGTACCATGGCGCACCCGTTGAATCGTCCGGTCTACGATGCAGCCCTGCAGCGGGTGTGCGCGGGTTACGGCATCCTGCAACCGCGCGTCAGTGCGAGTCTGCCTGGTGGCAGTCAGACGCGCTATGCGCGCCTGCATGGCGGCGAACCGGGCATCGATCCCTACACCCGCGCCGTCTCCGACGTTTATCAGGACGCCTTCCAGGAAGGCTCGTTCATCGGCAAGGGAATCTATGACATCGATGCGTTCGAGCAGTCACTCAAGGGACGCTTTCCCGACAACCGGATTCTCAGTCACGATCTCCTGGAGGGTTGTTATGCACGCGCCGGACTGTTGAGCGACGTGCAGTTGTACGAGGAGTACCCGGCCCGTTATAGCGCCGACGTCAACCGCCGCTACCGCTGGATTCGCGGTGATTGGCAACTTGCCGGCTGGCTGCTGCCGCGGGTACCCGGTCCGGGCGGACAGCGGCTTAAAAATCCACTCTCGTCGCTGTCGCGCTGGAAACTGTTCGATAATCTGCGCCGCAGTTTGATCCCGACGGCGCTGATTCTGCTGTTGGCGCTGGGCTGGATGGTCCATTCGTCGCCCTGGTTCTGGACCCTGGTGGTGCTCGGCATCATCCTGATCCCCCTGGTGCTGACCACCCTTTTGGATGCGCTGCGTAAACCGAGCGACATGCGACTGGGCCAACATCTTGCCGCCGTGGTCGGGGCCGCCGGCCAGCGTATTGTCCAGGCACTGTTTTTGCTGGTGACCTTGCCGCATGAAGCACACTACAATTCGGACGCGATCCTGCGTACGCTTGGGCGCCTGCTGGTGACGCAGCAACGCCTGCTCGAATGGATCCCGTCCGACGTCCAGGGACGGACTAGTGTCGCGGGAGGCAGGGAGCCGGGAGCGACCGACGTCCAGGGACGGACTAGTGTCGCGGGAGGCAGGACGCCGGGAGAGACTGGCGAGAAGGAACAGCGCAGCCGCAGCGACCTGGCTGCTTCATTCCGCAGCATGGGGTTTGCCCCGTTGCTCGCCATTGGCACCGCGCTCTATTTGCTGGCGACCAATCCGACCGTGCTGTTCGTGGCAGGCCCGTTTCTGCTCCTGTGGTTGGCATCCCCCGCCATCGCCTGGTGGATCAGCCTGCCGTTGGCCGATCGCGAAGCGCAGTTGTCGGCCGAGCAGATCCGTTTTCTCGCCAGGATTGCGCGCAAGACCTGGGCATTTTTCGATACGTTCGTTGGTCCGGAGGACCATTGGTTGCCCCCGGACAACTACCAGGAAGCGCGTGCTGTTGTACTGGCTCATCGCACTTCTCCCACCAACATGGGGTTGTCTCTGCTGGCCAATCTGTCCGCCTGCGACTTCGGCTACATCCCGGCCGGGCAACTGGTCGAACGCACCGCGCATACCTTTGACACGATGGCGCAGCTGGAACGCCACCGGGGTCACTTCTATAACTGGTACGACACGCAATCGCTGCAGCCGCTGCACCCGATATACGTCTCGACGGTTGACAGCGGTAACCTGGCGGGCCATCTGCTGACCCTGCGTCCGGGCCTGAGTGCGCTGCTCGATTGCCCGATTCTGGAGCCGCGCTGTTGGGATGGTCTGCGCGACACACTGGAAATAGTGGCGCTGGAGATGGGTGATCCCGCCTCGGCCAAGCTGACAGATTTTCGCGATATTCTTGAAGCCGCACGCAAAGTGCAACCGGCAACGCTTTCTGATGCGCAACGCCTGTTGAACCAGCTTACACAAATCGCTGAGGTGCTTGCCGCCGAACTAGGCGACGACCCCGGGAGTCAGGCTGGCTGGTGGGCAGCAGCGCTTGCGCGGCAATGTCTGGCCGCTCGAGAAGAGCTGAGCTTTCTCGCGCCATGGACCGGACTTGTACATTTACCCGATGGACTAGATGGCCTGCACACGATCAACGCAATCCCAACGCTGCGCGCACTGGCGGGGCTTGATGTCGCTTTGTCGACCGTGCTCGCTGATCGGGCCGAAGCGGATACAACACCTGCGCAGGCGGTTTGGCTGACCGAGTTACACCGGCAGGTCGAACTCGGCAGCGCGCGCGCCCAGGCCCGGATCGCGGTCATCCAGGGCCTGGTCCTGCAGGCTGGGGAATTTGCCAACATGGAGTACGGCTTTCTTTATAACAGGCAATCACGACTGCTCAGCATCGGCTACAACCTGGACGAGCGGCGCCTGGATACAGGTTACTACGATCTGCTGGCTTCGGAAGCACGTTTGAGTGTTTTCGTCGCCATCGCCCAGGGGCAGTTGCCGGAGGAGAGCTGGTTCGCCCTCGGGCGACTGCTGACCAGCACAGGCGGCCAGCCGATCCTGCTCTCCTGGAGCGGCTCAATGTTCGAGTACCTGATGCCGCAACTGGTGATGCCGACTTACGAGCACACATTGCTGGATCAGACTGCAAAGGCAGCGATAGCGCGTCAGATCCAGTACGGGCAACAGCGCGACGTGCCCTGGGGGATATCGGAGTCCGGTTACAACACGATGGACGTACATCTCAATTACCAGTACCGCGCATTTGGCGTGCCTGGCCTGGGATTGAAGCGTGGGCTGGTCGATGACCTGGTGGTTGCGCCCTATGCCTCGGCAATGGCGCTGATGGTAGCGCCGGAGGCGGCCTGTCTGAATCTGCAGCGGCTCTCAGTCGCTGGGGCGGAAGGGCGTTTCGGCTTTCACGAAGCGATCGACTACACGCCGGCACGCCAGCGTCGCGGCGAATCCAATGCGCTGGTGCGCTCCTACATGGCCCATCACCAGGGCATGAGCCTGCTTGCCCTGACCAATTTGCTGCTTGACCGTCCAATGCAGAAACGTTTTGTGTCCGACCCACTTTTGCAGGCCACGCTACTGTTGTTGCAGGAGCGGATCCCCAAAGCCTCCGCTTTATATGTCCACCGTGCCGAAGTTAGCGCCATCGAGTCCGGCGAGCACAGCCCGCAGATACCAATACGCGTGCTGAGCACTCCCGATACGCCGATCCCCGAGGTGCAGCTGCTCTCCAACGGCCGCTATCACGTGATGCTCACCAATGCCGGCGGCGGCTACAGCCGCAGCAAAGATCTGGCCGTGACGCGCTGGCGCGAAGACGGTACCCGTGACCCCTGGGGCATGTTCTGTTATCTGCGCGACGTCGAGAGTGGTGAGGTCTGGTCTGCAACGCACCAACCTGTGTTGAGCCGCGGGGAACACTACGAGGCGATCTTTTCAGAAGGGCGCGCGGAGTTCCGTCGCCGGGACGGTGATTTCGAAATCCATACCGATATTGTCGTTTCACCGGAAGACGACATCGAACTGCGACGGGTGCGCATTACCAATCTTTCTTCGGCGCAGAAGACACTCGAGGTTACAAGCTACACGGAGGTGGTGCTGGCACCGGCTGCGGCAGACAGCCTGCATCCGGCGTTCAGCAATCTTTTCGTGCAAACCGAGATTGTCGAAACGCAGCGGGCCATTCTCTGTACCCGCCGGCCACGCTCCCGCGACGAGCAGACGCCGTGGATGTTTCACTTGATGGCCGTGCACGACGCGCCGGTCAAAGAGTTTACCTACGAGACCGACCGTGAGCGCTTTATCGGCCGAGGCCGCAGCGTTACGGCACCGCGGGCTATGGATGCCGGCGTGGCGCTGTCCGCCGGTCAGGGTTCGGTGCTGGACCCGGTGGCGGCGATCCGTGGTCGGATAACCGTTGATCCGGATAAGTCGGTCAGCGTGGACCTGGTTTACGGCATAGGCGACAGCCGCGACGAGGTCCTGGGACTGGTCGGGAAATATCAGGATCAGCGTCTCGCGGACCGTGTCTTCGAATTGGCCTGGACTCACGCGCAGGTGCTGCTGCGCCAGATCAACGCCACAGAAGCGGATGCGCAACTTTATACGCGCCTGGCCAACTCGGTGATCTTCGCCAATGCAGCGTTGCGCGCCGACAGCAGCATACTTATGCGCAACCGGCGCGGGCAGTCCGGCCTGTGGGGTTATGCCATTTCGGGTGACTTGCCCATCGTCCTGCTGCGCATCGGCGACATCGGCAATATTGAACTGGTACGCCAGTTGATCCAGGCCCATGCCTATTGGCGCCTGAAGGGACTGGCGGTGGACCTGGTAATCTGGAACGAGGATCGTGCCGGTTACCGGCAGGAGCTGCAGGACCAAATCCTGGGGCTGGTGGCGGTGGGTCTGGAGTCCCAGGTGATCGATCGCCCGGGCGGTATCTTCATACGCCCGGCAGAACAGATCTCGGAGGAGGACCGCACGCTTTTCCAAACGGTCGCCCGTGTCATTCTCAGCGATAGTCGGGGAACGCTGGCGGAACAGATCAACCGCCCCGGTCCACCGCGCATGCGGGTGCCACGCCTCGTCCCTAGTCGGTCCCGCCAGGCCGAGGAGCCAGCCGAGTTCGAGCCGACGCAGCGAAATCTTATCCTGTCCAACGGTATCGGCGGGTTCACTCCGGATGGACGTGAGTACGTCATCACCACCATGCCGGGACAACAAACACCTGCGCCCTGGGTGAATGTGCTGGCCAATACCCAATTCGGCAGTGTCGTCTCGGAGAGCGGCCAGGCTTACACCTGGGGTGAGAATGCCCACGAGTTCCGCCTTACGCCCTGGCATAATGACCCGGTCTCCGACCCGAGCGGCGAGGCCTTCTACCTGCGCGACGAAGAGAGTGGCCACTTCTGGTCGCCCACGCCGCTGCCCAGGCGCGGCGAGACACCCTATATCAGTCGGCACGGCTTCGGCTACAGCGTTTTCGAGCATACCGAGGATGGTATTTACTCGGAGTTGTGGGTCTATGTTGCGCAGGATGCGGCGGTCAAGTTTTCCCTGCTTAAGGTGCGCAACAACTCCGGGCGGCCGCGCCGGTTATCCGCGACCGGCTACGTGGAGTGGGTGCTGGGTGACCTGCAGCCGAAGTCGGCCATGCATGTCATCACCGAAGTCGATCCCTACAGCGGCGCGATCTATGCACGCAACCCCTACAACACCGAGTTTCCCGACCGGGTCGCCTTTTTCGACGTGGACGATGTGAAC
>Ga0316201_10002571_pt1 | contig 12953 bp, 8 predicted proteins | sample CS6wburrow_MG_FD_204516 | JGI IMG/M metagenome (GOLD analysis project Ga0316201, IMG submission 204516) | Coastal sediment microbial communities from Delaware Bay, Delaware, United States - CS-6 worm burrow | ecosystem: Environmental > Aquatic > Marine > Coastal > Sediment | place: USA: Delaware... | reverse complement strand
GAGCCCGAAGAGGGGGCGACACCCTGGGCCGGCGCGACGGACGTCAACCTGCCCCCGTTCCTGCAAGACACCGGCAAACGCGTCGTCGACGAACGCCCGCCGCCGACCGAGCAACAGCTCGAAGCGTTGAGGCAACTCGAAGCAGAAGTCGAGCGTTTCAGCGAGACCGGAGAGACGTTTCGTTCCACGGTCACCTCGCTCGTCCATCGGGAGTATCTGCAGCAAAGACGCGAGCGCGATCGCTGGTACGGCGAGCAACTCGAAGCAGAAGAGCGCGAGTTCGACGAGGCACGCGAAGATTCGATTCGAGTCTTCGAAGAATTCCTTCGACGCTATCCGAGTCACCCCAAGTACACGCCTGACGCCATGTTCCGTCTTGGCGAGCTCTACTTCGAGCGCAGCGCGGTCGCGTTCCAAGATCTCTACGACCAAGCGCAGGCTGCCCGCGAGGCTGGCGACTTGACCGCCGAAGACAAGCTGCCGAGCGCGCCGGACTTCTCGCCCACCGTCCTGCTCTACAAGTCCCTGGCCCGTGGGTTCCCCGACTATGAGCGCTCGGACGGCGTGTACTACCTCATCGGGTACACCCTGAACGAGATGGGGCGCCCCGAGGAGGCGCTGGCTGCCTGGCTCGCCCTGGTCTGCGCCAATAGCTACGAGTACAACCCCGACTGGCGTCCGCCACCGGCCGATGCGTCGTTGGCGGCTCAGGCCAAGTATCCGGCCTTGACGCTCGATGGGCGCCCGCTCGGTGCATCGCGCGGCGGGGTCTTCATCAACGCCTACCAGCGCTGTCAGCCCATCACCCCCGAGGCGCGTTTCGTCAGCGAGACCTGGTTCCGAATCGGCGAGTACCACTTCGATGATTTCGGCGGGAACAACGCCCTGGACCTTTCGATTGCCGCCTATGGCCGCATCCTGGAAAACAGCGAAGACCGCAACTACAACCTCGCGCTCTACAAAGTCGCCTGGGCCTACTATCGCGCAAGCCGCTACCCCGAAGCGATTCGACACTTCGGCAAGCTGGTCCAATGGTCGGACGACACGCGGAGCGAGACAGGCAAGGCCGGCTCCGAGCTTCGGCCCGAGGCCGTCGAGTACCTCGGCATCGCGTTCGCGTACGACGACTGGAACGAAAACCAGGTCCCCGACCCCGTCGAGGGCAGGCCCACGGGCATCGAGCGCATCCAAGATGCCTCCCTCCTTCCGCAGCAGCGGCCATGGACACCCGAGGTCTACTTCCAACTGGGGCAGGTCTACTTCGATGAGGCCAAGTACCCCGAGGCGATCGCGGCTTGGCGCCTGGCGATCTCGAAGTGGCCGAACCACCACCGGACGCCCGAGGTTCTCAACCAAATCGCCAACGCCCATCAGATGCACAACGAGTTCGAGAACGCCATCGTCGCGCGTTCTGAGCTCACTCAGTACGTGCAGGGCAGCCCCTGGTGGAACGCCAACATGGACCGTCCCACCGAGCAGCGAGACGCAGAGCAGCTCGCCGAGAACGCGCTGATCGTCACTGCGATTCACCACCACCAAGCCGCTCAGCTCCTGCGTCAGCGCTGCGTTCAGGAGCGCAACGTCAAGCTCTGTCGCGATTCGCAGTCCGAATACGACTTGGCCGCCAGCGCGTATCGCAGCTACCTCGAACGCTACCCCAACAACCCCCAGGGCTATGAGCTTCACTACAACCTGGCCGACGCTCTGTACTGGTCGAAGAACTACGAGCAGGCCGCGACCGAGTACGCCGAGGTTCGAGACTCGAACGTGGACGACAGCTATCTGGCTGAATCCGCGCGGCGCGTGGTCGAATCTCTGAAGCGCATCGCCGATCGCGACGTCGAAGAGGGGCGCCTGGTCATTCGCGAGCAAGCCCCGCTTCCGAGCGGCACGCCGCCTCGGGTTCAGCCCATCGCGATGCCCGAAACGGTGCAACGCCTCGCGCGCGCACGGGAAATCTACCTGAGCCGCGTGAGCCCCCAGCGCGATACCGAGGGCGTGCGCACCGCCTACGACTACAACAACGCGCTGCTCCTCTACTGGTACGGGTACTGGCCCGAGGCCGACAGCCGCTTCACGCGTATCTACGAGGAGCGCTGCGCGGGTGCAGAGGCCGACGCGACCGGCCAAATCGCATGGGAGAACCTCCGGGCGATGGCGATGGCCAAGGAAGACAGCGACGAGATTCGCCGCCTTGCAACCGACATCCAGGAGCGGGGCTGCACTTTCTCGGCCGGCGCCGCAGCGATCGACTGCAGCCGAGCGTCCAACCGCGATAAGCCCATCTGTCGCGCAGGCGAAGACCTCAACGCGCTCGTCTACCAGGATGCCCTCGACGTCTACAAGCGAGCCGGACAGGCGACGGGCACCGAAAGCGTCCGTCTGTACGAGCAGTCGGCCACGATGTTGCTAGCCGCGGTCAACAGCAACCCGAACGACCGACAGGCGCCGCTCGCGCTCGAGTATGCCGCCCTTGCCCTCGAGGCCACCAACCGCTTCGACTCTGCCGCGCAGCTCTACCAGCGCATCATCGACGAAGTCGGGCCCCGCCAAGCAGCAGACCCAGAGGAGCAGCAGAGCCTGGACGCGATCCTGGCCAACGCGCACTTCAAGCTCGCGTACACGGCGAGCCGCAACTTCGACTTCGACCGTGCGGTCGAGAACTACCGGGTGCTGGCTGATTCGCAGCGATTCGCCAAATCCAATGATCCCGGGGTTCAGAGCAAGCGCGCCGACGGCCTCGTCAACTCCGCCATTCTGCTCGAGCAACTCCAGCGCTACCCCGAGGCGACGACGTACTACCGTCGCGTTTACAGCACCGTTGACGACCAGGCGACCAAGCGAAACGCTCTCTACCGAATCGCGGAGATGGCCTATAGGCAGCAACGATACCCGCAAGCCATCAACGGCATGGGTGAGTTCATCAAGGCGTACAGCGGCGACGGGGAGGCGGGCGACCTGCTGGTGCAGGCCTACTGGCGCATCGCCCAGTCCTGGAAGGCGCGCGGCCGTGCCGGAGACTACAGAGCCGCCCTCAACGACGTGACGACCGCATACGAGCGCACCGGGCAACCCGCCGGCTCGGTCGCTGCAGGCTACGCTGCCGAGGCGCGCTTCATTCTGGTGGACGGCAAGCTCGCCAGCTTCGAGAGCTTCCAAATCAAGCCCGGCAGGCCCAAGACGGTCGAAGCGTACATCAACACCATCACCAAGCAGATGGGCGCCGGCTCCACCCAGGCCCAATCGGTCGCAAATGGCTACGAGCCGATCTTCGCGTACCGTCGCCCCCGCTGGACGATTGCCTCCTACGTGCGCCAGGGTCGTGCCTACGAGATCTTGGCCCGTTCGATCCTCAACACACCGGTCGTGATCCCATCCGATCTTCAACGGGTGCTCCGCAAGGCCGACGAGTACGAACGCGAAGAGTACCAACTCGACTTCGAGGACAAGGTTCGCCAGGTGCTCGACAGCCAGGTCCGGCCGGTCGAGTGCTTCGCCGTGGCGCGCTACGCCCTGGCCGCCCGCGCGAGCCGGGCCGGAAGCTTCGACGACCAGTACACCCGCATCGCCATCGATCGCCTCCAGGCCTACGGAGACGAGCGAATCGCGGAGTGCATCGCCGAAGCACAGGCCCGCGACGCCACGTTCCAGGGCTACAGCCCCGGTGAGTTCGCTCGCGCGCCGAGAGGCAAACCGCTCGAGATTCGACCCGGAATCGCCCCGCCTGCTATCAGCAAGGAGAACGACTGATGCGCATGTGGCCAAAGACTGCTGTCCTGATCAGCGCGATGCTCCTGGCCTCCTACGGCTGCAAGGGCTCGCCGGCTGCCGACACGGCCGAGTTGGAGCCGACCTCGGGCGGCGAGGAGCTGCAAGGCGCAGTGGAGCCGACACAGGGCGATCCCGAGCAGGCCGTCACCGAGGCGACAGTTGGCGGGGAAGAGCAGAGCCCATGGGGGGCGACGCAGGCGGAGCAGTGCCGCCGGCCAGATCGTCTGGCGATGTCCTCCAAAGCGAAGAAGGCCTTCGACAAAGGACTGAGCGCCGCAGCCGCCGGAGACAGTGCAGCGGCCGAATCACATTTTCGAGGCGCGCTCGATCGAGACCCCAACGCCTACGCAGCGCTCTACAATCTCGGCGTGCTGGCGGACCGTGCAGGCAAGGAAAGCGACGCCCGCAACTACTACCAGCGTGCGCTCGGCGTATTGCCCGACTACGAGCCGGCGGCCCGCGGTATCTCGACGATCCAAGTCCGCCGTGGCCAGGTGCAAGCGGCCGTGGCGACCGTGGAGCCTCTCGCCAATCAATATCGCGCCAATCTCGAGATGCAGGCGCTCTATGCAGAGGTGCTGGTCGAAGCGAGGCGCTACGACGAAGCCTGGATGGCAGCCAGGCGCGCGCTCAAGTGTGACGAGCGATTCGTGCCGGCGCTGATAGCGCTCCAGAAGGCAAGCCGCGCGCAGGGTCGCAACGAGCTTGCCGATTCGATTCTCGACCAGGCGCTGCAAGTCGATCCGCAGGTCGCCGAGCTTCACTTCCTGGACGGCGAACGGCTCAAGACGGAGCCGGGGCGTCTACGCGAAGCGATGACGGCCTACGAGCGCGCGGTTGAGCTGCGTCCGAGCTACGCAGAGGCGCGGATGGCGCTCGGTATCCAGCTCCTGGCCGGGAGTAACTACCCGGCCGCTCTCTCTCACTTCCAGGCTGCCGAGCGTCTCGTGCCCACGCTTCCGGCAGTGCACGTCAACCTCGGTGACGCATACCGGGCCAACAAGCAATGGACAGAGGCCCAGGGCGCGTATCGGCGAGCCCTGCAGCTGCAGTCGAAACTACCCGAAGCACACTACGGCCTGGGCCTGCTTTTCCTTTCCGCAGCCGATCAATTCCCCGGCCTCGACGAGCTCAGTTCGTACCAGAAGGCCGTCGACGAGTTCAACACCTACCGGGGCGAGATGGGGCCGCGACTGGCCAAGGACGACCAGTCGGCGGAGTACCTCCGCGACTTGGATCGACTCATCAAACGAACGCAACGCCGGCTCGAACGTGAACAGGGAGGCGCCTCATGAAACGCGCGACTTCAACATTGTTGCTCGCTCTGCTCTTGCTCGCCATGACGGCAAGCGTCGCGCTCGCCCAGGGCTCCAAAAAGCGCCAACCGCGCGTCATCCAGCTCGAAGAAATCGTCATCGAGGGACGGGTGCAGAAGCCCAACGCCTTCTACATTTTGAACCGTTCCAACTTGGGCTATGAAGTCCTCGAGCTGCGCAGTAGCTTCATACGCAAAGTGGTCCGCAGCGTCCAGAAGGAGCCTTTCTGATGGCCCAGCCGCAGAGCCCGAGACAGGGAACCCGGCCTGGCGCAATGACGCAGGCCATGCAGGCCGTACCGGGGAAGCACTCCGGTTCCAAGGTCCTGCGCGTCGGCCTGTTCCGAGACAAGAAGATCGTCGAAGAACGAATCGTGCGGAAGCGCGAAACCGTCTCGATCGGCACGGCCGCAAAGAACCATCTCATCATCAAGTCGGGGACGCTGCCCGAGAAGCTCGAGTCGCGCTTCGAGCTCTTCCAGCTGGTTGGCGACGACTACATTCTGAACTTCACCGGCGAGATGGCAGGCAAAATCGCGCTCCCCGGCGGAGTGCAGAAGCTCGAGCACCTGCGAGACACCGGCGCGGCCCGGAACGCGGGGACCCACTACCAAATCAAGCTGGCCGACACCTCACGCGGCAACATCAAGATCGGCGACTTCACCGTCTTCTTCGAGTTCGTCTCGGCGCCGCCCATCACCCCAAAGCCACAGCTCCCGGCCGCGGTGCAGCGTGGCTTCGTCAAGAACATCGACTGGACGTTCACGACCTGGGTCATCTTTTCGTACATGGTGTTCTTTGGTTTCATCATCTACATGGAGAACGCCGACTGGAAGGTCGACAAGGGCGTCCAAGAGGTGCCTGAATCCCTGGCGCGCCTGATCTTCGAAGCTCCCATCGAACCGCCCGCGGTCAAAGAGGAGCTCATCGAAGAAGGCGTGGGCGAAGAAGAAAAAGAAGCCGAAGGCAAGGCGCCCGACAAAAAGCCAACCAAGGCCGCGGGCAAGGGCCCGACGGGCGAGGAGCAGGCCGGAGCGAGCGCAGAGGGCCGAGCACGGATCGCACAAGAGGCAGCCGCGCAGGCCGAAGCGATGCTGCTCGGTGCGCTTGGCGGCTCGGGCGGCGCGCTCGGGGATGTGCTCTCCGGCGGCGCGGTCACGGGCAATGCAGCCGATGTCCTCGCGCAGGCCTCCGGTGTAGGCGTGGCGACCAAGAGCGAGGCCGGCACGCTTCGGACGCGAAGCGGCGGCGGCGGCAGCGGGCAAAAGGCGGGCCTGGGCTCGCTCAAAAAAGGCGAGGGCGCCGGCAAGGCTGCAAAGGAAGGTCAAGCGGTCAAAGAGCGTGAGGTTCGAGGCAACGTCGGCCTCAACAGCGGAGGCGACATCGGCGGAAGCGGCGAGTTCGATCAGGCCCTGGTTCAGCGGCAGATCAAACAGCGCCTCAAGTCGATCACCCGATGCTACGAATCCGAGCTCCGGAGAAATCCGAGCCTCTCGGGTAAGGTCACGGTTACCTTCACCATTCAGGAGCGCGGCAACGTCACAAACGCCAAGGCCAGCGAGAATACGACCGGCAGCCCGGCCGTCGCCGACTGCGTGACCAGAACCATCAGCCGCTTCCGATTCAACCCCGGGCCTGATGGGGGCAGCGTGACCTTCCGCTATCCCTTTGTTTTTCAGCCTCAGAATTAACTTCGGCATGAGTACACTTTTCCTGCTTAACTGTATTGTGGGTGCATTGACACGAGAATAGTGCGGCGTATAATCGCCGCAAGTCGAGGGGATTGTTGATGTTTAGACGGATGGGAACCGTGGTACTGGCGTTTGTGGCTGCTTTGCTGGTCGGAGCGAGCTTCGGCTACGCCGTGGCCCAGGAGGCCAGCGACTCGACGCTCGACGTCATCAGGGTCGAGCCAATCCGCGGACGCACGGACAAAGCAGAGCTCTCACCGGCGGATCAGGCCAAGGCGGCCCAGGCCGCCGTGCAAGGCGCGTCCGCCAGCTGCGACGCGCAGGCGCAGGCGCTTCAGAGTGCCAAGCGCGACAGCGACATCATTCGGGCCACCTGCCTGCAGGACAAGCTCGACCAGTGCAGCGCCAGCCTTCAGAGCATGAAGCGCCGCCAGTCTGCGCTGAACCAAGCGATTTCCACGGGCGACTCCGGCAGCGCCAACCACGAGTACACCGTGATCGGCGTGCTCTCCCAGAAGTTCAAGGCCCTGGCCCAGGCAGCAAACCAATGCGTGGGGCAAGACCTGTTCGACACCGGCGAGACTCAGGTCAGAGAAGAAGTCGACCTGTTCGCTCCGGACGAGAACCCTGCGGTGATCTTGGTCATGCCGGACTGGCCGATCCCATTTATCCCGCCACCAGTCAGCGGAGTGAGCTAAGTAGCGAATTGGTGTTCGTATGGGCGGGGGGAACAAGGGATCATGCGCAGCTGCTCGAAGTTAGAGCTTGCTCTGGCTTTCGTGGCCGTCTTGGGTACGTCGTTGCTGAGCGCAACGGTGGGCGCCCAGGGTTTTGACCCCGACCGCGCTGCCCGCGAGGGCCCGGGCTTCAAGGTCGGGCGCCTCGTCCTGCACCCCGGCGTCGCGGTTTCGGGCGGCTACGACTCGAACGTGTTCCTTCAGAACGAAGACGAATTGGATTCGTTCATTCTGCAAGTTCAGGGCTATCTCGACATCGCCACCGAAGGCGCCGCCCGCCAGCGCGACGGGGACGCAAAGGCCGGCGAGCCCCAGAAGATCCAGTTTCGAGGCGGCATCGGTGCAAACTACTTTCACTACTTCACCGACCGCGTTCCCGACAACGTCGGCGCCGATGCACACGTCAATTTCTCCTACAACCCCTCCAAGGTCTTCAGCCTGGTCATCAACGACGTGTTTCGGCGCACCGTGCGACCGTTCTCTGATCCGAACACGCTGCAAGGCAGCACGATCAGCTACGGCCACAACATGAACACCGGAACGCTCGACCTGGTGGGCCGAAGCAAAAGCCAAGTGCTCGAAGGCTCCGTCGGCTACACCAACTCGCTCGAGTTCTTCGACGCGGACATCTACGGCTACGGCAACAACATGACCCATCGGGTCCCCGCCACCTTGAGCTGGCTGTTCTTCCCGACCTCGGCCCTGGTCTACACTTTCGAGTACGCCAATCAGGACTTCGCGAACCCGGACCAGATTCTGACCTCGCCGACCTTGCTCTCCAAGAACAACCGGGTCTCCAACATGATCGGCTACAACGGCGCGATCACCGAACGCTTCTCGCTGACAGCGATGATCGGCTACGCCGCGGGCTTCTACAAAGTCGGAGAAGACTTCGACGACGTGATCGCCCGCGTCGACCTGCACTGGCAACCTCGGCCCACGATCACACTTACGACTGGCTACGATCGTGACGTCCGCCCGTCTTTCATCGGCAACTTCGTACTGATCAACCGACTCCACGCGGACACGGCGTTCACCCTTGCGGGGGCGCTGCAACTGGGCATCAGGGCCTGGGTTTCCTTCGACAAGTCGGGCCTGGCCCTGAGCCCCGATGGAACCCTGCTCGGGAACGAGCCAAACCGAAAAGACACGCGCGTATACGCCGGAGTCTTCGGCGAGTATCGATTCAAACCCTGGCTCGCTCTGTTTGCCGAACTCGGCTATCTGGCTGACTTCACGGAATTCCGGTACGTCGGTCTGGACCCGCTGCTCGATCCCGTCGCGAACTATCAGAGGTTTGAAGCATGGATTGGCGTTCGCGTCTTCTACTGATCGGCGCAGCGCTGTTTCTCGCACTTGGCGCCTCAGCTTGTAGCAAGCGCGGAGTCCAGGTGACCGAGGTGCCACCGCCCGCAACCGACGACACCACGCTCGGCCCCGGCGACGTCTTCTCGGTGCGCGTCTATGGCGAGGACGCGATGACCGGGAGTCATCAAGTCGCGCCCGATGGCACCATCAACTTCCCGCTCCTCGGCGCAGTCCAAGTCGCCGGCCTCGAGCCAAGCGCAGTGGCGCAGAAACTCCAGTCCGAGCTCGTCGCGCGAGATTTCCTGCGCGCTCCACACGTCTCCGTCTACGTCGAACAGTACTCATCAAAGCGAGTCAGCGTCGTCGGCGCCGTGGCGAACCCGGGCACTTTCCCGCTCGAACCCGGGATGACGGTCGTCCAAGCGATCAGCATGGCCGGGGGCTTCTCCTCGCTGGCCGACCGCGACGCAACGATGCTGACCCGGCGGATCGACGAAGAGATCATCCGCTACCGCGTTCCGGTAGACCGGGTGACCAAAGGTCAGGCAGCGGACATCGAAGTCGCCGCCGGGGACATCATCTTCGTCCCCGAGCGCATGTTCTAGCCGCTCAGAGGCTCCAGTAGCGCAGGTCGCTCCGGATCTCGTCGGGGCTCAGCAAGGACTTCACGTCGATGAACACCCCCTGCTTGCGCACAGAGGCGACGATTCGGTCGAGCTCATCGAGGTACTGTCGGTGAGGAACGGCGAGAATCACCCCGTCGAGCTCGCTCAGTGCATCGAAGGGCCGAAGCTCGATGCCGTACTCGCGCTGCGCTTCTTCTGCGGACGCCATCGGGTCGTGAACCACCGGCTCGATGCCGTATTCGCGGAGCTCGTCGATGATGTCCGGCACTCGGCTGTTCCTCAGGTCCGGCACGTCTTCTTTGAAGGTCAGCCCGAGCACACCGATACGCGCGCCCTTGATTGCATGGTCTCGCTGGCGAAGCAGCTTCACCATGCGTTGCGCGACGAACTTCCCCATGTCGTCGTTGATGCGTCGGCCCGCGAGGATGACCTCGGGATGGTAGCCGAGCGACTCGGCTTTCGCGGTCAGGTAGTAAGGGTCGACCCCGATGCAATGCCCTCCGACGAGCCCGGGTGTGAATCGCAGGAAGTTCCACTTCGTTCCGGCGGCTTCGAGCACGTCCCGGGTCGGGATGTCCAGGCGATCGAAGATCAGAGCCAGCTCGTTCATCAGCGCGATGTTGACGTCGCGCTGGGTGTTCTCGATGACCTTGGCCGCCTCGGCGACTTTGATCGAAGAGGCGCGGTGAACCCCCGCATCCACGACGGCTTCGTACGCGCGAGCTACGCGCTCCAAGCTCTCCGCATCTTCACCGGAAACCACTTTGATGATCTTCTCGAAGGTATGGAGCTTGTCGCCTGGGTTGATTCGCTCGGGCGAGTAGCCGAGCTTGAAATCCCGCGACTGGCGCAAGCCCGAAGCCTCCGCGAGGAGCGGGCCGCACTGCTCCTCAGTCACCCCCGGGTAGACCGTCGACTCGTAAACGACGACGGCCCCTGGCGCGAGCGCGCTGCCCACGATGCGCGTCGCAGAGCGCAGCGGCCCGAGATCGGGGCGGCGGTCCGAATCGATGGGCGTGGGGACCGCCACGACGAAGAAGGTGCAACCGCGAAGGTCTGCCGGGTCGCAGCTGAGCTTCAGGCTGCTTTGCGCGAGCTCGGCGCTGGTCACCTCTCCGGTCCAGTCGTGCTGCTTGGCCAGCGCGCTCACTCGGGGCTCGGACACGTCAAAGCCGACCGTGTCTTTGAACTTCCGGGCAAAGGCCAGGGCAACGGGAAGCCCCACATACCCAAGCCCGACGACCGCGATCCGCTCGGTCACGGCGACCGCACTTCCTCGCGGAACCACTCGGCCGTGTCGGACAAACCGCGTTCCAAGGGGGTCGGCTCTCCGAGCACGGAGATCATGACAGCGGGGTCGAGAACCGATCGTTCCAAGTCACCTGGGCGGAATGCGCCGTCGCTGACGACAGCAGGCTGGCCCACGAGGCTCAGCAACTGCTCGCCAAGCGCTCGCGTCGAAGTCGCGACGCCGGTCGCAATGTTGATCGTGCGGCCATCGAGGGCGCCCTCGAACGCGGCAAGGTTCGCCCGAACCGAATCTCGCACGTAGACGTAGTCACGAACGCAGCCGTCGTCTCCCTCTTTTCGGCGAGCGTTGATCTGAATCGGCTCTCCCTGAAGCAGCCGCCGCAAGAAGATGGCGACGACACCCGCTTCGCCATGAGGGTTTTGCCTCGGCCCGTACACGTTGGCGTAACGAAGAATGGTGTAGCGCAGCCCCGAGGCCTGCCCATAGGCCTGAAGGTAGAGCTCGAAGCTCGCCTTGCTGCAGGCATAGGGGCTCAGGGGCAAGGCTGGCCAGCCCTCTGCGGCGACTTGCCCCTCGGGGACCTCGCCATACAGGGCGCCGCCCGTGCTCGAGAACACCAGCCGGCTCTTAGAGTCGAGCGCGATCTCGGCCACATTGAGCGACCCCAGCACGTTGACCTCTGCGTCCAAAATCGGCTCGCGAACGCTGACCGACACGCTCGCCTGAGCCGCATGATGGCTGATCGCGTCCGGCCCGAACGCCAGCGCCACCTTGCGCAGGGCGTCGCGATTGCGGATGTCGATCTGTTCAAAACCAACGCCCGGAGGAACGTTCTCCATCCGGCCTGAGCTCAGGTCGTCGACCACGAGCACCTCGTGGCCTGCCTCGAGTGCAGCTTCCGCAACATGGCTGCCGATGAAGCCTGCGCCTCCAGTTACTAAAATCTTCAAGCTCTTCCCACGGGTTTGGACTCTCTGAACGATTGGCTGGCTCGGGCGGGAGGCTCGCTGTCCGGACTGCCGTCTCCGTACTCCGGCACGAGCTGCACCAGGGCCTGGCGAATCGATGTTGGACTCGCAGTTTTGCAAAGCGCGCTGAGCGTGTCGAATTGGGCGCGAAGCGCGGGCAGATGCGGCGAATCGTAGGTGCCCGTGAAAATCTTAGGGTGGGTCGTCCGCTCGATGCCTTCGCTGGTATTCGAGAGCTCCTCGAACAACTTCTCGCCGGGCCGCATGCCCGTGAACCGGATCTCGATGTCCTTTTCGGGTTCGAGCCCACTGAGCCTGATGAGGTCATGAGCGAGATCGACGATGCGGACCGGCTGCCCCATGTCGAGGATGAACGTTTCGCCACCTTGGCTCAGGGCCGCCGCCTGCGTGACGAGCTGCACGGCTTCCGGGATGGTCATGAAGTAGCGGGTCATCTCGGGATGCGTCACCGTCACCGGGCCGCCCTCTTGAATCTGTTTTCGGAAGATCGGAATCACGCTCCCCGCCGAGCCGAGCACATTGCCAAAGCGCACCGTCGCGAAGTGGGTCGCGCTGTGGGTCGACAGGGCCTGCACGTAGAGCTCCGCTGCCCGCTTGCTCGCCCCCATGACCGAGGTCGGGTTCACGGCCTTGTCGGTCGAAATCATGACGAAGCGCTCGACCGCGAGGCTGTCCGCCAAGTCAGCGACGATCTGCGTGCCAATCACGTTGTTCTTCACCGCCTCGACCGGGTTCCATTCCATCATGGGCACGTGCTTGTGGGCCGCCGCATGGAAGACGATCATCGGCCGGTACTCGCGGAAGACCTGGGTGACGCGCGGCACGTCGGTGATGTCGGCCACGCAGGGAACGACTTCCAAATCCCCGAAGCGCTTTGAGAGCTCGGAGTGAATCTCGAACAGGGCGTTCTCCGACTGCTCGACGAGCACGAGGCGGGAAGGGCGGTAGGCAGCCACTTGCCGGCACAGCTCGGAGCCGATGCTGCCGCCGGCTCCGGTGATCATGACCGGCTGCCCGCGAACCAGCTCGCTCACGATCCCGGTTTGAAGCTTCACCGGCTCGCGCCGCAGAAGGTCCTCGATGGCCACCTCGCGGATCCGCGAAAGGTTCACCCGGCCGCCCACGATTTCGTAGGCGCCTGGCACGATCTTCACCTTGAGGCCCGCGTCCTTGCAGCTCTCGGTGATTCGGCGAATCGCGGATCCGGACGCGTTTGAAATCGTGATGAGCGCCTGCTTGGCGCCGTGCCGTTCTGCGACCCGCA
>Ga0316201_10002570_pt1 | contig 12954 bp, 9 predicted proteins | sample CS6wburrow_MG_FD_204516 | JGI IMG/M metagenome (GOLD analysis project Ga0316201, IMG submission 204516) | Coastal sediment microbial communities from Delaware Bay, Delaware, United States - CS-6 worm burrow | ecosystem: Environmental > Aquatic > Marine > Coastal > Sediment | place: USA: Delaware... | reverse complement strand
CTAGCGATATTCACGTAGATACCAAGCTTCGTAAGTCACAAGATGAAGTTGTTGAAATGGCAGTAAGTGCCATAAAACACGCTAGAAAATATACCGACGATGTTGAATTTTCGTGTGAAGATGCTGGACGTACACACATAGATTATTTATGCAGAATGGTAGAGGCTGCCATTACAGCAGGTGCCACTACGGTAAATATTCCAGACACTGTGGGTTATACGATCCCATCAGAATTTGGTGGCATTATTGGTAATTTATTTAATCGAGTCCCGAATATAGACAAAGCCATTATTTCAGTGCATTGCCATAACGACCTTGGGCTAGCGGTAGCAAATTCTTTGGCTGCTGTTGAAAATGGTGCGCGACAAGTTGAATGTACAATTAACGGTATTGGTGAACGAGCTGGCAATTGTTCTTTAGAAGAAATAGTGATGACGCTTAAAACTCGGTATCAAAAGCTTGGCTTAAACACCAATATAAACACCCAAGAAATTCACAAAGCGTCTAAGTTAGTGAGTCAGTTGTGCAGTATGCCTGTGCAAGCAAACAAAGCCATTGTAGGTGCCAATGCCTTTAGTCACTCGTCGGGGATTCATCAAGACGGCGTATTAAAAGGCCAAAATACATACGAGATAATGACACCAGAAAGTGTTGGCATTAATAAGAATGTCCTTAACCTTACATCACGTTCAGGCCGCCACGTAATTAAACATCGCTTAGCGGAACTTGGCTATGGCCCAGACGAGTACGACCTTAACAATATTTACGATTCGTTTTTGCGACTTGCCGACAAAAAAGGGCAAGTGTTCGATTACGATTTAGAAGCGCTATTGTTCTTTGATCAACAAAAACATGAACAAGCACACTATAAACTAAAATATTTGCATGCAAGTTCTGGTCACGACATTGTGCCAACCGCCACCGTAACTATATTAGACGGCGACAATGAAATCACCCAAGCAGCAACAGGGAATGGCCCTGTAGATGCGGCCTTTAATGCCATAATTAAAGCCATAAATGGTCACGACTTAGAAATTGTCGATTTTAAATTAGATTCAAAAGGTGAAGGCGCAGATGCCCTTGCCCAAGTGAGCGTAATTGTTGAATACAACGGTAGACGTTTCAATGGTATAGGCTTAGCCACAGACATAGTTGAAGCGGGTGTTAAATCACTTATTTTCGTTTTAAATAATACTTATTTGGCTGATCAGATTGATCAACAAAAACAAGAAAAAATAGCAGGAGTTTAAATGACAACTTTTTCAATTGCAGTACTCGCAGGGGACGGTATTGGCCCTGAAGTAATGCAACAAGCGCGCAAAGTGTTAGATGCCGTTAGCCTTAAACACAATTTTACGCTTAATTGCGAAGAGTATGCGGTAGGCGGATACGCCATTGATACTCAAGGCGAAGCGTTACCAAAAGAAACATTAAGGGCTTGTGAAAATGCAGACGCTATATTGTTTGGTTCTATTGGCGGCCCTAAGTGGGACAAGTTGCCCTTAGACAAACGTCCAGAACGCGCTGCGCTGTTAACGCTAAGAAGTCATTTTGATTTATTTAGTAATCTGCGCCCTGCAAAAATATATGCAAGCCTAGCGCATTTATCGCCGCTTCGTGCTGATATCGCCACCAATAACGTAGACATATTGGTTGTTCGTGAACTCACTTCAGGTATTTATTTTGGGCAGCCAAAAGGTACTGAAGGCGAAGGCGAAGAAATGACAGCCTTTGACACTATGCGTTATTCAAGAGCTGAAATACGCCGCATTGCAATATCTGCGTTTGAAGCCGCGACCAAACGCAGAAATAAAGTGACCTCTGTTGATAAAGCCAATGTGTTGGTTACTAGCCGACTATGGCGAGAAGTGGTTGAAGAAGTTGCCACGCTTTATCCGAGCGTGACTTTAGAACATATCTACATAGATAATGCCACCATGCAATTGGTCGCCAACCCTAGCCAATTTGACGTAATGTTATGCTCAAATTTGTTTGGCGATATAGTGTCGGACGAATGCGCAATGATAACGGGATCTATGGGTTTGTTGCCATCAGCCAGTATTAATCAAGACGGTTTTGGTATGTACGAACCCGCAGGTGGTTCCGCGCCAGATATTGCCGGTAAAGGCATTGCTAACCCGGTAGCACAAATTTTATCGGCTGCAATGATGTTGCGATATAGCCTAGGATTAGAAGCTGCTGCAGACGATATAGAGCGAGCGGTACTGAAAACCCTGAGCGACGGCATTCTTACGGGCGAATTACTGCCAGCAAAAGACAAACACTTAGCCAAATCAACCAGTGAAGTGGGTGATTACATTATTAGTCAGTTGTAAGGACATATTTATGCCTACTACCTTGTACGAAAAAATCCTAAATGCACATGTTGTTGAAGATATGGGTGAAGACTTATTATTATATATAGATCGTCATTTAATTCATGAGGTCACTACTCCTCAAGCCTTTGCTGGACTGAATGAAAAGAACCGCAAAGTACGCCGCCCTGACCTAACTTTCGGCACCATGGATCACAGTATTTCAACGCGGTCTTTGGCCTTAGACGCTTGTGGCCCACAAAATGAATTACAGCTGAATACCTTAGCTACAAACTGCGCACAACACGGCATACAGTTGTATCCTGTTGGTCATAAAAATCAGGGAATAGTGCATGTAATAGGGCCTCAGCAGGGTTTAATACATCCTGGTATGACGGTAGTATGTGGTGATTCACATACCGCTACTCATGGCGCTTTTGGTGCTCTTGCCTTTGGTATTGGTACATCGCAAGTTGAACATGTATTAGCTACCCAAACACTAAAACAGTCGCGTGCAAAAAGCATGCTAATTAAAGTGAATGGAAAATTACCCCTTGGCGTGACCGCCAAAGACATCATTTTAGCCATAATAGGCAAAATTGGTCATGCGGGTGCAACAGGTCATGTAATTGAATATGCGGGCGATGCCATTAGTGCTTTATCGATGGAAGAGCGCATGACGGTGTGTAATATGAGTATAGAAGCTGGCGCGAAAGCAGGTTTGATTGCACCCGACCAGAAAACTATCGACTATATCAAAGGGCGTGAATATGCGCCAGCTGAAGAACATTGGGACCAAGCGGTATCGTACTGGCAAAGCCTGTATTCCGACGACAATGCCCAGTTTGACACCGTTGTTGAATTGGCAGCACAAGACATAGAGCCTCAGGTGACTTGGGGAACGAATCCTGGCCAAGTAGTTGGTATTAATCAACATGTGCCTCAACCAACTAGTTTTGCAGATTTGGTGAGTAAAGAATCAGCTAGAAAAGCGCTTACTTATATGGGTTTAGAAGCCGGCCAGGCAATTACCGATATAAGTATATCGCATGTATTTATTGGCTCTTGTACTAATAGCCGCATTGAAGATTTGCGTGCAGCTGCCAAAGTGGCGGCCCTAGGCAAAGTGGCGAAAGGCGTAACCGCTATTGTTGTGCCAGGCTCTGTACAAGTCAAACAGCAAGCAGAAGACGAGAAGCTTGACATAATATTCAAAGAAAGTGGTTTTGAATGGCGTCTTCCAGGTTGTTCTATGTGCTTAGGCATGAACGACGATATTTTACAGCCTGGTGAACGTTGTGCTTCTACCAGTAATAGAAACTTTGAAGGACGCCAAGGACGAGGTGCTCGCACACATTTAGTGAGTCCAGAAATGGCTGTGGCCGCAGCAATAATGGGTAAATTCACCGACGTGCGCAGCATGGGAGAACGATAATGACGGGTATTAATGTAGTAAAGGGCACGGTAACGCCGCTTGATCAAGCCAATATAGACACCGACCAAATTATTCCAAAACAGTTCTTAACCGGAGTAACACGTTCTGGCTACGGCATTAATTTATTCCACGATTGGCGCTATTTAGATGGCAATAAAAATACCCCCGATGCAAAATTCCCTCTAAATATGCCGCAATACAGCGGCTCAAAAATACTATTGACGCGCGAGAATTTTGGCTGTGGTTCAAGCCGCGAACATGCTCCATGGGCCTTAGCCGACTTTGGTTTTGATTGTATTATTGCGACTAGTTTTGCCGACATTTTTTACGGCAACAGCATTAACAATCAATTGCTTGTGGTAACGTTACCTAATAATGAACTTGACCAACTTTTTGCTAAAGTCGAGAAAGATCCAACTGTTGTGGTTACGGTAGAATTAAGCTCGCAAACAGTTGTGTGTGAAAATCTCACATTTACGTTTGATATCGCGAGTCATCATAAAAATAATTTGCTGAAAGGCCTAGATGCGATAGGCCAAACCTTGGAACTTGATCCTCAGATCACAGCCTTTGAAAAGCAAAGGCATAGTTGGCTCTAAAAATGGTATATACCCTTGCCTACTATTATTGGGGCAAGTTTAATGAGCATCTTATAAGTAAGTGTGCGCACTACCAACCTTGACTATGACTTTACTTAGTCAGGGTTGCTGATGACTAGATAAAATCAACAACGCGACGCTACATGACTCTATCTCATAATTCCCCAAATACTCAAAATTGAGTGCTTATTTAGAATGAAACAAAAATTATACAATCATATAGACTAAAGTATATTTCTTATGTTTATTAACAACTTACGCACTAATTAAACTAATTAAATCTGAAACACTCCCGATAAAAGCATACTCAAAAATTAGTTTTCAGTTTCCATGACATTGAAGCAAGATATAAAGTCGATATTAAATATAAAGAATCAATTGATTGATGCTGTAATTATTTGCAGCATGTTATATCTATTTATTGCGCTTCCACTCTCTCTACTACGAGTTATTAATACCGGCTTTTTGGGCATAATGTATGTGCAAATAGCAATTGGGATTTGTTTGTGTGCATTGTTTGTCAATAAGAAAAAAATAAACGTTAACACCAAAGCCATATTGCTATGTGCAATCTTCTTTATACTAGGTACTTCAAGTATTCACGCATTCGGTTTATCGTCTGTTGGCTTATTCTTTTTTTTCGCGTGCAGCATGGTTGCAAGAATATCAGCCGGCAGAAAACCCGCTATATTCGTTTCGGTTTTAGGCACTATTGTAGGTTTACTTTATTTTCTACTAATGCGCTTCGTAGATTACTCATTTTCAGTCCCACAAAGTGATTACAACCAATCTGCTTTAGTGTGGCTTATTTCACTCTCACTTTACCTTTATTTAAATTCTACTTGTCTGTATGTAGTAGAAAAACTAATTATCTTGCTAGAAAAAAGAAATCGAATCCAAGTCAAGGCTATTGATGCTCAACAAGATCAGCTTTCATTCTCAAGCTCAATATTGAGTCATGTAATCAATAACTTACCATTTTCAATAATTTGGAAAGATACAAGTTTAGTTATTCAAGGTGCAAACAAACGCTTTTTAGAAGAACACAATGCAACTACTATCTCTACTTTACAAAGTGAAACTGATTGTGAACTGTTTGGCGCTAGTGAAGCAGGCTCTCGTTACGAAATTGAACACGCTTTACTCAACAAGCAATATCAACGATACAATTATCAGACGCAATATAAAAATGCTGATGACGAAATAATCCACAAAGAAATTCGTCATATTTTAATGCGAGACGCTAACAACAAACCTATAGGAATATTGATTACCGAAAGCGATATTACGAAATACATTGAATTAAAAGAAACAAACGACTTAGGCCTTACTGAAAAAGAAAAACTACAATCAACAAAATCTAGGTTTTTGGCTAATGTTTCGCATGAAATACGTACTCCTTTAAATGGTATACAGGGGATGCTGCAACTCATTCAAGCAACTTCAATTTCAGATGAACAAAATAAGTATTTGCAGAGTATTGAGTCATCGGTATTTATGTTAGACCAAATTCTTAGCGACCTTTTAGATATTTCCAATATTGAAGCAGGCGAATTACGAATAGAAAAAGCGCCTTTTGAAGTAGACAAAATCATTAGAGGCTTAGTAACAGTATTTCAAGACAAAGCGACTAAAAAAGGTATTAAATGGGTAGTTGAGGTAGACAATCGGGTTAATCAGACCCTAATTGGCGATCCAAAACGTCTATTGCAAATTCTATATAACTTGCTCTCTAATGCGATAAAATTTACGCAATGTGGGGAAGTGCAATTAATTATTACTATAAAACCAAAGGACAAGGCCGCATTGGCAACATTTTTTGTCAGTGACACGGGAATAGGATTCGAGATTGATAAAATAAATCACTTATTCAGCTCGTTTACACAAAATGAAAACCATAGAACAAGGCGCTATGGCGGCAATGGCCTTGGTTTACCTATTATAAAAAACCTTGTTGACATGATGAATGGGCAAATTCAAGTAAGCAGCGAACTTGATAAGGGCAGTCAGTTTATAGTTACCATGCCATTTACTATTAGTAAGCGAAAGTCAGACTTAAACCCCAATCGTGAAAATGAAAAACTACGTATCCTGCTTGTAGAAGACAATGAAATAAATCAAGAAATTGCCTTAGGCATGTTAGATAAAAACAATTTTGATGTCACCGTTGCAAACAATGGCAAGATAGCCGTTGAATTTTTGCAAACAAATAAATACGATATAGTGTTAATGGATATACAAATGCCGGTTATGGATGGTGTAACGGCTGCCACTGAAATCAGGAAAACATATAGTGCTGAGCAACTTCCCATTGTTGCGGTAACAGCCAATGTAATGGAGTCGGACATTAAGCACTATTTAAAAATAGGGTTCAGTTCACACGTGGGTAAACCATATAACAAGTCTGTGTTATTAAACGCAGTACGTGAAATAGTTGCCAATAATATAGACCGGCGCACCGCTAATTATTTTTAATTCGATTACCAGTCTGACAAGGCATTCATGGTAAATTCAGTTCCTTTGTATTCTAATACTACTTTTTCAGATTCTATTCGCTTAAGCATTACATTATTGGCAATTATATCGCCCTCTCCTACCCGCTTACTATTAACACGAACCCATCTGTCTTGGGGATTTGAAGCATACATATGCGCACTAAAACTCATGGAAGGCATTTGCGTTAACAAGGCCGCAGATAGTTGGTCTATTCTGGGTAAGTCGTTTAAATCGGTAACTTTAACCAACTGCGGATTTGGCAGGCTGGGTTGATCGTCAACATCTTTTGCTACTTGTTGGATTCGTCTGTACAGTGCAGAATTAAGGGGTTTATCGGTATTACTATCGCTATTGTTAGATTGTTTATTACTGATAGTTTTCGGAATTTCACTTTTGGGACTCTCGTCAACATCATCTTCGGTGCCCTGATAACCTAATAATTTCTGGCCTTCTTCCAAAAGAACACCATTTACCAGTTGCCTTTGAACAGGTGGTTCTTCTTTCTTCTGGGTAGTGGATGTTTTAACTTGCATAACACCTGTGGCTTCATTCGATACTATATTTTCTGCAGAGTCTTCAGCACGCTCTTGTGTAGCTTGATTAATTGGGTCGATAGTTTCACTTTTATCATTTTGTTTTTGAGACTTTACGTCAACATTGTTATCAACTGTTGATGTGCCTTGACTTGTTACTTCGTTTAAATTTGACTGAACATCAGAAGGGCTTTTGGCAGAATCAGGGGTACTGCCAATACTAGTGTCTAACCACTTGGCTAGCGACAGATTTGAGTTGTTACTTATCGCTAAAATTGTGTAGCTAGACACACTACCAATAAGAATACCCAAAACAACAAAGACCAATAGAATGGCATAAGGCTTTCCATAAATAGTCCACTTAGAAGGCATTTGGTCAACTGCTGGCATAAATGAAGAACGGTAAAACTGTTGTGACAGCTGTCGGTCAACATCGGAAATTTGTCTATTAGACATAACTAGCCGTTGAGTAGCGGTTGTTGTATTTTCGGTTTCATCTAGCGCAACAACTTCGTTAGTATCAGACTCATCAGATTCAAGATCAACATTCAGGCTTTGGTCAAAGTCAACTTCCACCAGAGTAACGCCCATCTCTTTTAAACCTTTGATCATATCGGGTGAACGTATAAAGCCAACTTTACGAATTTTAACAGGGCCCGATTGCGTAATTACCTGTGTTACCTTCATACCGGGCACTAATTCAGAAACAGGTACTTGCTTAAGCATACAGTCCTCCTATTCCCAATCCAATAACCACACCTATGGCAATAGACACTGCCAAAGCGCCCATATAGAAAGGTTTCCAGTGTGCATATTGGCGTTGCATTACTATGTCTTCACCCAATACTTGGAAACTGGATGACACCATAATATGATGCGTAATAAAGGGCCGTTGTAAGGAATATCCTATACTAAGTGCCCGGTCACACAACAAATTTATTACACGCGGAATACCGCCACTAATATTGAATAATTCGGCTAATGCAGCGCTATTAAAACAGCTTGATACGCCCCCAGCAATAAACCATCTATGTTCTACATATTGTTTAACTTCATTTTGAGTAAGGGGTAACAAATGATATCGAGCAGTTACTCGCTGAGCAAGTTGCCTAAGTTCATTGCGCCTTAGCAACTGTTGTAATTCCGGTTGGCCAATTAACACAACTTTTAATAATTTCTCACGGTTGGTTTCTAAATTAGTTAATAAGCGCAATTGTTCAAGTACTTCGGGTAGCAAATGTTGCGCTTCATCTATTAGCAGAACGGTGTTTTTGCCGTTTTCATGGTTGCTCGCTAATTTTTCCAATATTTTGTCTGTATACACTTTTAAGGTAGCCACACTCGCATCATAACTAACGTTCAACTCATCACAAACTGTTGCTAGTAGTTCTAAAGCCGACAGGGTTGGATTGAGTATTACCGCCATTTTTGTGTCTTTTCCAAGCTCTTGCATGAGCTTGCGCATAACAGTGGTTTTACCTGTACCCACTTCGCCGGTAAGCATAACGAAACCGCCCGACTCAGTCAGGCCAAAAGTGAGATGCGCAAGCGCCTGTTTATGACGCGTGCTCATAAACAAATAATCAGGATTTGGTGCAATGGAAAAAGGATTGTCGTTCAATCCATAATAGTTTAAGTACACAGTAGTATTCTTTTGGTTGTGTAAAGTGCAAAGACAGTGCTAAACACTTATTGATCTGGTGACTATGGGTCTAAATTACCATGTTTCATCAATGTGGTAAATTTGTGAATAATATATTTTATGTTGCGCTAAGCACATTAAGTAATAATTTACACAATGTGTTTACTAAAAGCACGCAGAATAAGGTAAACTTGCGCGATTATTATAGTGTGTATCAAGTGAAGTCGCTTGCCCGCTATTTACGACATATTTTTATAACAACATATTAAGACAGAATGTAATTCTGTCGCCACTTTTGATTGAAGGTTAAACACATTGAGCAGCTTCGAAGCCTTAGAGCTAGACAACGAATTAGTCCGTGCTATGTATAGTATGGGCTTTACAAAGCCAACGAGCATTCAGTCATTAGTCATTCCTGACGCAATGGAAGGTGCCGACATTCTTGCCTGCGCGCCTACCGGCACAGGTAAAACAGCGGCTTTTATATTGCCGGTTTGCCAGTTTTTACTCGACTACCCAAACAAAGAGCAAAGCTCGGTGCGGGCACTAGTATTGGTGCCAACCCGCGAGTTAGCCTTTCAAGTAGGTGAGCATGCTGAGCAACTATGCCAATATACCGATTTAACCGTAGGCGTAATTACCGGTGGCATTAACTATGGTACAGACAGAGAAACCTTAGAGAGCAAAATAGACATACTTGTTGCTACACCCGGCCGATTATTGGAGCATATTCAAACAGAGAGCTTCGATTGTAGAGACATAGAGTCGCTTATACTTGATGAAGCTGATCGTATGTTAGATATGGGTTTTGGCGCTGTAGTTAACCAAATTGTTGAACAAGCGCAATGGCGTAAACAAACCATGTTGTTTTCAGCTACGCTTGAAGGCAGAGGCGTTCGTAATTTCGCCCGTGATATTTTAAACGATCCAAAAGAGCACAACGCTTCACCATCGCGAAAAGAAAAAGCGAAAACCTTGCAGTGGTATCACCTTTGCGACAATCCAAAGCACAAAGACGCTTTGCTCGACTACCATTTAACCAACACTATAGATTCTTGCGTTGTATTCGTTAAAACACGCGAGCGCCTGCACAATTTAAAAGACCGCTTGTTTGGCCTAGGTTTTAACGTGGCTTATTTACAAGGGGAAATGCCCCAAGATAAACGACTTGCTGCATTAAATAGCTTTAAAAGCGGCGAAGTAAAAATACTAATAGCAACAGACGTAGCGGCGCGCGGCTTAGATGTACCCGACGTATCACACGTAATAAACTACGACATGCCCCGTGGAGCTGACGTATATTTGCATAGAATTGGACGCACCGGCAGAGCTGGGTCAAAGGGCGTGGCTATATCGTTAATTGAAGCGCACGACTTCATATGGGTAGGCAAGGTAGCGCGATACACAGAAGATGCCTTTAAAGCGCGTGTTATTGACACTTTAAGACCTAAAAATAAGCCGCCCACTATTAGCAAAAAGAAAAAGCCAAAAACGAAGAAAACCGCGAAAGCAAAACTAGGCAGAAAAAAGGTATCGGCTAAAAAACGTAAAGGTGCTCGCCCTGCTTCGCCAAAAGAATAACGCAGTTACATTCAGCTACCGTAAATTAGTATGGCTTGTAAGAAGACAGGAAACACAATGGATAAACTAGTATTAGCCACCGGCAACAAAGGCAAAGTGGCTGAATTTTCTCATTTATTTGAACAATACAATATTAAAGTGATTCCGCAATCTGACTTTAAGGTACCCGACGTACCCGAAACAGGCACTACCTTTGTAGAAAATGCGATAATTAAAGCACGCCATGCTGCACAATTAACTGGTTTACCGGCTATAGCAGATGACAGCGGTTTAGTGGTTGAAGCACTAGACGGAGCACCTGGCATTTATTCAGCTAGATACGCTGGTGAACAAGCCAGCGACACAGACAATTGCGATAAGTTGTTAAACGCACTGAGTAATACAAACGCTAGGCGAGCTAAATTCTTATGTGTACTTGTGTTCTTGCGCCATGCCAAAGATCCTACACCCATAATTTGCCAGGGTGAATGGGAAGGCGAAATTACACGTGAAGCAAACGGAGAGGGTGGTTTTGGCTACGACCCAGTGTTCTTCATACCCGCATTAAAACGCACAGCAGCTGAACTTACAAAAAGTGAAAAAGGCGAAATAAGTCATCGCGCAAAGGCTTTGGTTTTACTAATGCAACAGCTCAACACCCACATTTTATAGCCCAGTGATGACCATTCCCTTAGCACTATATATTCATATTCCTTGGTGTGTGCAAAAATGTCCTTATTGCGATTTTAACTCACATCAACTTAAAGGTAGCATTCCCGAAAGTGAGTATATTGCGAATGTGCTTGCCGACCTAAGCGCCGATTTACCGCTTATTACGCATCAAAATGAAGTACGCGAAATATCGAGTATTTTTATTGGTGGTGGTACGCCTAGTTTGTTAAGTATTGATGGCATGGTCAAATTACTCGATGGCGTTAAAGAACGAGTTCCTGTGCACCCAAAAGCAGAAATTACCATGGAGGCAAACCCAGGCACGGTTGAAGCGGCTAAATTTGTTGGCTTTACGCAAGCCGGTGTGAATAGAATTTCAATAGGCATTCAAAGTTTTCAAGCAAAGCATTTGCAAGCATTAGGACGCATTCACAATAGTGAGCAATCTCATAACGCTATTCAATATGCGCGCGATTTGCCCCTAAGGTCGTTCAATACCGATTTAATGCACGGATTGCCTCAGCAGAACCTAGACAATGCATTAGATGATTTACATCAAGCAATAGCGCACCAACCGCCTCATTTATCCTGGTATCAACTCACCATTGAACCAAATACTTTGTTCTATTCAAAGCCACCAAAACTGCCCACCGACGATATACTTTGGGATATACAAATAAAAGGCCAAGAAATACTGCAAGCACAAGGCTATCAGCAATACGAAATTTCAGCATATGCTCGCAAGGGTCACCAGTGCCAACACAACTTAAATTACTGGCGTTTTGGTGACTATTTGGGCATTGGATGTGGTGCCCACGGCAAAATTACAAATCTAAGTGATTTTTCAATTGTGCGTACCGAGAAAGTGAAGCATCCGAAGGGTTACATGGACTTAACTAAGCCATACCTTTATAAATGTACACAGGTAGTTGACGAAGACTTAGCCTTTGAGTTTTTTATGAATCGTTTTAGGTTGGTTGAAAAGTGCCCTATAGATAGTTTTCAGTCTCATACAGGGCGAGCCTTAAACATGGCCGAAAATGTAATACTCGACACTTTAGCTAACAAAGGCTTATTAGATATTAGCCCTAAGCATTGGCAAGTTACCGACTTAGGCCGCCGATATTTAAATACTTTACTCGAAGAATTTGCATAAATACTTAAAGTACTTCTCGTATTTTTCGGTGCAAGCCTTAATTATTCGCTTGGCAGCTTCGTTCTTACCAAACGCACAAACAAACTACCCGTTTTTAATCTTTGATTATTGCTCGCATTAGTAAATGCCACCGACCAAGCAGCTTGCTCATTTAGCATTGCCGGCGTGCTCGTCCAGTAGTCATCGGGTGATGTATTTGGAAACATTGCATCATTAATCGAAGGTCTAACACAGGCCCTTTCAGTTATTACGTTGAGTTCTTTTATATTGGGCAATCGCCAGTTAGTAGAGGTGTTATAGTTGGTTTGTATACTTATTGAAAGTGCTTGTTGCCAATTATAAGCGGTAGGTTCCCCCACACAAGTTGTACCGTCCCATTGTTGACCCAAGCTGCAGCGCATAAAAATTAAGTTAGACCCAATATGTAGTATTTCACCGCTTGTTCTTACAACAAAACTGGCATCATCTGCAGTTTTAGGTATACCGGCCGGGCATGTAGCTTCAGGCTGTTCAGTTTGAGCATTTACGGTAAGAGAGGCGGCTATT
>Ga0316201_10002569_pt1 | contig 12961 bp, 7 predicted proteins | sample CS6wburrow_MG_FD_204516 | JGI IMG/M metagenome (GOLD analysis project Ga0316201, IMG submission 204516) | Coastal sediment microbial communities from Delaware Bay, Delaware, United States - CS-6 worm burrow | ecosystem: Environmental > Aquatic > Marine > Coastal > Sediment | place: USA: Delaware... | reverse complement strand
AAAATGATTGTCTTGGGTGAGAATTATTTCAATGAACCGAAATGTTTTTCTGATGCCAAAGCAAACCTCGCTGAGCAGGTCATTCATTGGGGATATGTAGAATCATTTGAAGAATATGCCTCGCTTCTATGTCAGGCAGATGTGCTTCCGGTGACATCAAACCAGGATTTTTTTGGCGGTAGTTTGGTTGAAGCAATGGCGTGTAATACGATGCCCTTACTGCCCAACCGCTTAGCTTATCCTGAGCATATACCGGAATCCATGCGGGGCACCTATATGTATCAAAATGAAAGTGACCTCTTCGAGAAAGCTAAATGGTCGGTGTTGAATGTTGCAACCGTACGAAAAGACAATTATGCACAACTAGTTAGGAAATACGATGTTAATCAACTGCTTGCTGTTTACGAAAATCAAATACAGGAACTGTACCTAACTTCACAAATGAAATCTAAATCATAATCAAGCACCAATGTTGTTCATCCATCTCCTACTTACGTTCATTGCACTTTTTTTCATTTCTATCTTTTTCATCGGATTCTTTTTATCTGCGCCGGGATACAAGGGACCTGTTACAGATCATTTTGATGGTCAGAAATTCAGAAATCTGAATGGTATCGAAGCAAAAGGATTCAAGGATATATTCAAATGGCTTAGAGAGGGAAGATCTCCAAGGGTTTGGAAGGAGGATTTAACTCCGTCATCTAAATTCGATGGCGGAGATTCGAAAATGGGAGAATGTAGAATCACCTTCATCAATCACTCAACTTTTTTAATACAAATAGACGGACTCAATATATTAACCGATCCGGTCTGGTCAAAACATGCGAGCCCTTTCCAGTTTGCAGGCCCTAAAAGGATGAAACAGCCCGGATTTACGATGGAGTCACTCGGACGAGTTGATTTCATCTTGCTCACGCATAATCATTATGACCATCTTGATTTAACAGCTTTGAAACGACTCAATCATTTATATGCCCCGCAAATTATTACAGCTTTGGGCGTCGATCTCTTTTTGCGCAAAAAAGGATTTCACAATATTCAGGCACTTGATTGGTGGGAAAAAACCTCACTCAAACATATTCAATTGCACTGCACTCCTGCTCAGCATTTTTCTTCCCGTGGGATATTTGATCGAGATCGTTCGTTGTGGTGCGGATTTGTCTTAAAATCTGATCACCAAAACATTTATTATGTGGGAGATTCAGGTTATGGTGGATTTTTCAAAGAAATTGGAGAACGATTTGGTCCATTTGATGCTTCGATTATTCCGATCGGTGCGTTCAAGCCTGAGTGGTTTATGCAGCCGATCCATGTAAATCCGGCACAGGCCATTCAAATACACCATGATGTTTCTTCAAAACTGAGTATTGCTTGCCATTACGGTACCTTTCCATTGGCTGATGACAGCATGGATGATCCGGTCGATTTACTCACGCAAAATATTGAGCAGAACGGATTAGAAAAAATTGATTTCCGTACACTTAAACATGGGGAAAGTATCGTGATAGATTGAAAAGCCGGGGACACTCCTGGGCTAAAACTTCGGCGGTCGGGGAATGTAGATTCCCAGCTACCCTATTCAATAAAGTTGGATACACTGATATCAATATTCCAGGAATTTAATAAGGGCTTGATTGATTCTTTCTCTGATCAGCGTTTTCTAAAAAGGAATCAGAAAAAACCCCCAGATGAGCAATTGAATAAAAGGCCAGATGAGCAATATCCGATGGAAAAATCCGGCTGTCCGAAAAACTTTATAGATAAAGATGATCTGCAATGAATAGGCAAGGCTCAAAAAGAGGAAGATGAGTACAACAAAAGCCAGCAACAGTATCCATCCTGAAAACATAACACCGACCAGGTATCCTTCGAAAACAGGAAGAAACATCAGGAAAATCACAAAAGATAAAATAAAGTTGATGCCTAGAATTGTCTTACTACGCATCTACTTTCAATTCACTACACCCATAATCAACTTATTGTGCCATGACCAACTGATCATAGTGACCAAGCCTGTATAACATTCGTGCATGCTCTCTTAATGCAACGAGGAAGTTAGGTTGAGAATGATAGGGAAGTCCAAATTCTTTCGCTGTTTTCTCGACAATTTTTGAAATTGACTTATAATGCACATGGCAAATATTCGGAAACAGGTGATGTTCAATCTGAAAATTCAGCCCACCTACATACCATGATAAAATCCTGCTTTTAGGTGAAAAATTAGCAGTTGTCAACATCTGATGAATTGCCCAATTATTCTCAAGTTTTCCTTCTTCATCAGGCAGAGGATATTCTGAGGTCGGCATTACGTGTGCTGATTGAAATATTGCTGCCAGGGTCAATCCTGCGATAAAATGCATGATCAAAAAGAAAATGACTGTGAGATACCATGGAGCTGCAAAGAAAATCAGCGGTATGATCAATGCATAGATGTAATAAAACACTTTCATCGTTAGAATTTCCGTAAACAAAAACGAATAAGGTTTTTTCATTTGCTTGATCAAACCGGATTTTTTATATCGCAAAATCTGTTTAAAATCTTTTGTTGTAATCCAAAGCAAAGTCATCAAAGCATACAGCGGCCAAGCATAGATATGCTGGAGTTGATGCATTTTAGTCCTTTTCTGATGCGGAGAAAACCGCAAAAAATTGCCTGGATTAATATCCTCATCGACACCATCAACATTCGTAAACGAATGGTGCAAGACGTTGTGCTGTAAGATCCAGTTTGTAGCACTTCCGCCGAGGATATGGATGACATATCCAAAAAATTTGTTGACATATCTATTTTTAGAGTAAGCACCATGGTTAGCGTCATGCATCACAGAAAGTCCGATGCCTGCCATGCCAATACCCATCATAACCCACATGAGTAACTGCATCCAGTTTGACTCAGCTACGCCGCTGAGCATTAAAAAATAAGGTACAAAGTAAATGAGCAACATCACAATGGACTTTATAACCATTCGGGCATCTCCATATCGACTTATCTTATTATCGTCAAAATATTGTCGCACCCGCGTTTGAACCGTGATGAAAAAGTCCTGTGGAGCCTTGGCGGGAAAACTTAAATCTTTGTAGTGCATAAAAAATGTATTGTAATGAAATAGTGTCGGGCGCCCCTCATAAATGCAGCGCAAAGGTACTTAATTCGTCTCAAAAGGATTCTTTTCCAACTGATATTCCAGGATGTATGATGGGGAGATTTCCTTTTTGTAATACACAAGGCCAATTCCTTTAGCATAAATCTCGATCCCTGACCATTGCGACTTTGTCATCCCTACGCGATCAGTGGTCAGCAATTCTCGAAGTTGAAATTTTACACATTTAAAAGATTGACTACCAATCGTGTACTCAGTTTTGCCCATGTACCTTCGATTTCTGGTCAATGCGACTTTCAAGCTGTCATTTTGTTGGTCCCAATTGACTTTATAGAAGTATACAAGCGTCGAATCTATAACATAAAAAGGAAATAAGTTGTTCCCTTCTATTTCAGCGAAACTTTTAGTTTCAACACCTGAAGAATCATAATCCATCAGCGTTAATGATCGAAGGACGGCACCACTTCGAATAATTTCTTCTTCATGAATTTGGATTGGTCGGCCCAGAAAATCAAGATTTTCGCCTCGAAGCATTGTCTTTTCACCTTTTTGCACTAATGAATACCGCCATTCTACCGGTCCGGCCAATGAATCAACGACAGGCTGATATACATAAATTGCCGATTCGCCAATTTCGTCCAGTGGATAGTAATAGTCAGATAAATCAATTCCTGTATCCTGTTTACAAGAAAACAAGGAAAAAGCAATGATCAAAAACAAGAAAACTCTTAACATTTCATGCCTTTTTGTTCGAATAACGTAAAAAACACGACATATTGACATACCGTTTGGGAAAGATCCGCGTTGGTACAATATGTGATGAATTTGCACATAATAACATCAGATCACCCCACAATTGTATCTTTGTCCTCAAAATTAGTTGATGCCTGAAAGGCACAATGATAAATATAAATCACATGTTAGGAATCTTCGGTAAAACAATCAAAAAAGTATTCGGGACCAAGTACGAAAGGGATGTAAAAGAATATACTCCCATCGTCGAGGCTACCAATGAATATTTTGAATCATATCAGAGTCTTTCAAATGATGAACTTCGGAATAAAACCGTTGAATTCAGGCAAAGAATCGCAGAGCATCTCCAGGGGATTGATGCTGATATCCAAAACGCGGAACAGGAATCAGAAAAAGTGGCAAACTTCGATGAAAAAGAAGCTCTTTATGATGAAATCGATGAGCTGAAAAAAGAACGGGACAAACACCTGGAAGACATCCTAAAAATCCTCTTACCTGAGGCTTTTGGAGTCGTTAAAGAAACGGCCAGGCGATTTGTTGAAAACGAAACACTCACAGTAACTGCCATGGATCACGATCGTGATCTCGCTGCTACAAAAAGTTATATTACCATTGAAGGTGATCAGGCAATCTGGAAAAATAGCTGGACTGCAGCTGGAGGAGAGATTACCTGGAATATGGTCCACTACGATGTACAGCTCATTGGTGGTATGGTTCTGCATGATGGTAAGATCGCAGAGATGATGACTGGAGAAGGGAAAACGCTGGTTGCTACCTTACCTGCCTACTTAAATGGGCTTTCAGGACAAGGAGTTCACCTGATTACTGTCAATGATTATCTCGCTCGAAGGGACAGTGAATGGGTCGGTCCGATCTTTGAATTTTTATTGCTCAATGTTGACTGTATCGATAAATACAAACCGCATTCCGATGAGCGAAAAAGAGCCTACCAGTGTGATATTACCTATGGTACGAATTCAGAATTTGGTTTTGACTATTTGCGTGATAATATGGTGCGCTCTCCCGAAGAAAAAGTGCAGGGAAAGCACCACTATTGTATGATCGATGAGGTAGACTCAGTGTTAATCGATGATGCCAGAACTCCCCTTATTATCAGTGGACCGGTTCCGGAGGGATCGGAAGAGCAGGAATACAATGAACTAAAGCCATTTGTTGAAAGACTTATTGGTGCTCAACGGAAACTGGCATCACAATATCTGGCCGAAGCAAAGTCACTTTTTAAAGATAATATCATTGGACACGAAGAAGGTGAAGCTGGGATGTCGTTGCTCAGGGCGTACAGAGCACTTCCGAAAAACAGACCATTAACCAAGTATTTAAGTGAAGAAGGGGTAAAAGTAACGCTTCAAAAAGCGGAAAACTTCTATATGCAGGAGCAGTCTAAAAATATGCATATCGTTGATGAGCCACTTTATTTTACTATCGATGAGAAAAACAGGATCGTTGAGTTAACTGAAAAAGGGACCGAATTCTTATCAAACCTGGTAGCCTCCAATAGTAATTTCTTTGTCATGCCTGATATCGCAACCGCAATGCAGGAAATTGAAGCAGATGAAGAAAAAACAGAAGCAGTTAAAGAAACTGAAAAAGAACAGGTTGCACAGGATTTTGCCGTGAAATCCAGGAGACTTCACGCAGTCAGCCAATTGTTAAAAGCCTATACCATTTTTGAACGGGATGATGAATATGTGGTGATTGAAGACCAGGTAAAAATAGTCGACGAACAAACCGGACGTATGATGGAAGGCCGCCGCTATTCTGATGGTTTACACCAGGCTCTTGAGGCAAAAGAAAATGTCAAAGTCGGTAATATCACTCAAACATATGCAACGGTAACACTTCAGAATTACTTTCGAATGTTCCACAAGCTTTGTGGGATGACGGGTACCGCTGAAACAGAAGCGAGTGAGCTTTGGGAAATCTATAAATTAGATGTGGTTGTTATTCCCACTAACAGACCAATCACCAGAATTGATAAAGATGACCTGGTGTTTAAAACTGCCCGCGAAAAGTATAATGCGGTCATTGAAGACATTATTGAACTGAGCAATGCAGGAAGACCAATTCTGGTTGGTACCACCTCCGTTGATATTTCCGAGAAGCTGAGTAGAATGCTTCAAATGCGAGGCATCAAACATAACGTGTTAAATGCTAAACAGCATCAAAGAGAGGCCGAAGTTGTCGCAGAAGCAGGAAAAGCCGGAAATGTAACCATTGCCACGAATATGGCGGGTCGGGGAACGGATATTAAATTAGGTGAAGGTGTGAAAGAAGCAGGCGGATTGGCAATCGTTGGTACTGAGCGTCATGATTCCAGACGCGTGGATCGCCAGTTGAGGGGCCGCTCCGGTCGTCAGGGAGACCCGGGGAGTACGCAATTTTATGTTTCTCTGGAAGATAACCTGATGCGACTTTTTCATTCTGAGCGAATCGCCAAACTTATGGATAAAATGGGGCACAAGGATGGAGAAGTAATTCAACATTCTATGGTAAGTAAATCCATTGAGCGTGCACAAAAGAAAGTGGAGGAGAACAACTTTGGTATTCGAAAAAGATTGCTTGAATATGATGACGTGATGAACATCCAGCGTGAGGCAATCTACAAAAAGCGAAACCATGCATTGGAGGGAGATCGCTTGCAGGTGGACCTCAACAATATGTTCAAAGCATTGACGGAGAACTTAGTAATTGACTATAAAAGCATTAACGACTATAATGCGTTCAAAACAGAAGCACTTCGCGTCCTTGGTATAGATCCTAAAATTGAAGCAGTTGATTTTAATGAGGGATTACCCGAAGACCTCGTCCAGACTTTTCAAGCCCAGGTGACTGAGCACTACGAACGCAAAAAAGAACAGATTACAGCACTTTTGTTACCTGTGATTAAGAATGTGTATGAAAATCAGGGGCATCAATACAAGAGAATCGCTTTACCATTTACAGACGGAAGAGCAAATCCACTGCCGATTGCCGCTGAGCTGGAGGAAGGTGTCAAATCGGAAGGGAAATCCGTCATGAATGATATTGAAAAAGCGGTTGCCCTTTCACTGATCGATGATTCATGGAAAGAGCATCTTCGAAATATGGATGAATTGAAAGATTCAGTTCAATCCGCTTCCTTTGAACAAAAAGATCCTCTTGTGATTTATAAAATGGAGGCATATGAACTATTTGAAGAGTTGATCTACAAGATCAATGAGGAAGTTTGTTCATACTTATCAAAAGGGAAACTCCTTATTCCCGGAGCTGATCAAATCCAGGAAGCACGAACTCAAAAAACTGATTTAAGTAAAACACGGACTAGTCGTGCCAGCCAGGAAGAACAAGCCCAACGTGCGGCTGCAGAATCTGCAGGTAGATCCAGGCAAAAAGTAGAAACATTTGTCAGGTCAAGTAAAAAGGTAGGGCGAAATGATCCTTGTCCCTGCGGTAGCGGGAAAAAATATAAGCAATGCCACGGTAGATAACAATTGATTTGAGAATTTATATTTTAGATACACATTTGTAATTCACCATCATATGAAGTCAATATTTTTTGTATTCGTTTCTCTGATTTTATTAAGCTGTTCATCAACAGCAGCAGAAAACCAAACGGAAAAGGGAGCAGATGCACCCATCGCTGAAGAAAGCGAAACACAGCAGAATCCGAACGTCAATGTCAAAATCAGTGAATTGGTGAGTGAAAAACTTTCCGATATTCCTAAAGTTGCTGAGAATCCGAAAATCAATGTGGTCGTAGAAGGCCTGGGGGAGGGTTCCGCTTTCCTGATCGGCACTTATACTGATCAACGTTACCGGGCAGATACAGCGAAGGTAAACGCAAAGGGAGCCATGGAATTTGTGAAAAATGAGCCTTACAAAGCCGGTTTATATTATGTCGTATTTGAGGATAATAAGTTCCTTCAAGTCTTGATTGACAAAGACCAAACTTTTACGATGAAAACCACGAAAGCGAACCTGGTTAAGGATATGGAAATCAAGGGGAGTCTAGAAAATCAACTTTTGTATGAAAACCTGAAGTTTCAGGAAAGTCAGAAGCCCTTAATTAATCGGGTTAAAAACCAATTAAAGCAACATGCAAAAGAATCCCAGGAGTATAAAGATTTAAAAGCTGAGCAAAACAATTTAAATGCGGAGCGAAAGGCACATTTGGATCTCCTTTTTGAAAAATATCCAAACACTTTTTTCACCTCATTTAAAAAGGCAGGTCAAAATCCAGAACTGAAAAAAATCCGGGGAGCAGATGGGAAGCTTGATCAGGTAGCTCAAATAACACAATACAGAAAGGATTTTTGGGATGATGTCGATTTTAATGATGATCGTCTCATTTCGACACCAGTCATTTCAAATAAACTGGAAAGGTACATTAGCGAACTCACTCCCCAACATCCTGATTCTTTGAGATCAGCAATTGATCACTTGATGTCCAAGCTTAATCCAACGAAAAAGGAAGATCCCTTCTACAGTTTTTTCGTCAACTGGATCGGCCTAAAATATGAACCGGGGAAAACAAAATTGATGGATGCCGAGGCTGTATACGTTCATATGGTTCAGAATTACTACACTTATGATCGTTCGTTTTGGGCTGACTCTACCCAGGTGTATGCATTACAGTTAAGAGCACATGAGATGTCTGCGTCATTAATTGGAAAAAAGGGACCGGATGTTCGCGCCAAAAATCAGAATGGGCAATTCAAGTCAATTTATGAAATAGATGCTCCTTATATCGTTGTCTATTTATACAATCCACAGTGTGAGCATTGTGCAGTTGAAACACCCAAACTCGTTCAAATGGAGAAAGCATGGAGATCGAAGGGGCTCGCTGTTTTTGCCATCGCGATCGATACGAATGAAGAAGAATGGAAAGGATATCTCAGGAAAAATGGAATGGATGGGTTTACAAATGTGTATGACCCCACCAACAAAGCAATTTACGCTACTTACTATGTAAATGTCACTCCGGAAGTTTACGTCCTTAATCCTGATCGCATTCTCATTGGGAAAAACCTGAAGGTGAATCAAATTGAGACTGTCATCAACCGGGATAAAAAGAACCGAACCGAAGGATAGGTGCAACCGGGCAGATAGCAAGAAACAAATTCTTAATTTCCATATATCGCAAAATTCAAAATCCCTACTTCGCCTATGCTTCAGTGGACGAAGTAAAATCAAAAGATATTTCTCTGCGCAACTCGGCGGTCCTCGGTGCAACTCTGTGAAATAGCCTCATTCTTGCACATTCATGAAATTCGTGGTTACTGACGATTCTGTCAGCATTTCTTACTGACGATCCTGTCTTTAAGCAATCCCTTGGACTCATTCCGAAGTAACCCACCTTCTGTATCTCCTCCAACTCCTAACAATATATTAAATTGTGATCCTGAAAAATCAGCTCAAAATGAAAAATGCCTTACTACTCCTTTCCCTACTTTGGATCTTTGACTTAGTTTCTGCTCAAACACAAACAGCTATTGATACCGATCTTTTATATGGTCTTGAATATCGAAGTATTGGCCCAAGCAGGGGTGGGCGCGTTACTGCTGTTGCGGGCGTACCTGGCGAACTATTTACCTTTTATATGGGTGCAAGCGGCGGTGGAGTATGGAAAACCACAGATGCCGGTACAACTTGGCAAAACATATCGGACGAATTTTTCAAAGTTGGTTCAATCGGGGCGATCACCATTGCTCCTTCAGATCGAAACGTAGTGTATGTTGGCACAGGATCAGCAGAACCCAGGGGAAATGTATCTACCGGTCTTGGTGTTTACAAATCGACTGATGCCGGTGAAACATGGCAACATATTGGTCTTGAAAAAGCGGGGCTTATCGGTAAAATTATTGTGCATCCATCCAATCCTGATTGGGTTTATGTCGCAGTGTTGGGCAATATTTTTGGTCATAATCCGGAAAGAGGTGTGTACCGGTCAAAAAATGGTGGTGAGAATTGGGAAAAAGTCCACTTTGTCAGCGAAAAAACCGGAGCAATTGACCTGGTCATGCATCCAACAAATCCACGAATCCTTTATGCAGGCATGTGGACAGCGCAACGCACTCCATGGACAATGATCGATGGAAGCCAGGAGGGTGGTGTATGGAAAACAACCAATGGCGGTGATTCATGGGAAAAACTGGAAAAGGACCTTCCCGGCGGCCTTTTAGGTAAAATTGGACTGGCCATTTCTCCTGCCAATGGGCAAAGAGTCTGGGCTCAAATAGAAAATGCTGATGAATCAAAGGGTGGGTTGTACCGGTCAGATGATGGGGGCAAAAGCTGGAAACGAATCAACAGAGATCATAACCTGCGCCAGCGGGCCTGGTACTATAGCCGCATCGTAGCTGATCCGAATGATGAGAATACATTATACAACATGAATGTGCGCTTTTGGAAATCTATTGATGGAGGCAACAATTTTTCGTCAATAGGAACACCACATGGAGATAATCATTGTCTTTGGATCAACCCCAACCATTCAAATATTATGATTGAGGGAAATGATGGAGGAGCTTGTGTGACGTTAAATGGAGGAAAAACATGGTCAACCATCTATAATCAACCGACCGCGGAGTTTTACCGCGTAACAACCGACAATCAATTTCCTTATCGCGTTTATGGAGCTCAACAAGATAACTCTACGATTTCAGTCGGCAGTAAAATACAGGAAGGAATCACTCCCTTTCAGGATTGGTTTAGTATCGGAGGAGGGGAAAGCGGGCATATCGCGGTAGATCCGCGTGACCCAAATGTCATCTATGCAGGTACTTATATTGGGATTATTACCTACAGGAACCGTGAACAGGGATATCAGCGAAATGTAGTCGCCTATCCACAAATGCATGATGGAGTCGCTCCACGGGATATTAAATATCGATTTCAGTGGAATGCCCCGATCAGGATTTCACCGCACGACCCCGACGTTGTTTATCATTGTTCACAATTTGTGCACAGAACAAATGATCAAGGTAAAAGCTGGGAAGTGATCAGCCCAGACCTGACGACTAACTATGATGCATATCAAAACATTCCGGGAGGTCCAATCCAGCACGATCATACAGGTGTCGAATTGTATACAACCATTTTTTCATTTGAAGAAGCGCACAATGAACCAGGTGTCCTTTGGGCAGGCAGTGATGATGGGCTCATTCACGTTTCACTCGATAATGGTCAAAACTGGAAAAATGTGACACCTGGAAAAATGCCTAAAGGTGGCACCGTGAACACCATTGATATATCAACTCATCAAGAAGGAAGGGTGATTGCATCTGTCTTTAAGTACAGGGAAAATGATTTCAGGCCATACATTTTCCTGACAAATGATTATGGGAAATCATGGAGCTTACTCACAAATGGGGAAAACGGTATACCAGAAAATCATTTTGTTCGTGTCACTCGTGAAGATCCTGAAAGAAAAGGGCTTTTTTATGCTGGAACAGAATTTGGCATGTACATTTCATTTGATGAAGGCCGCCAATGGCAATCATTTCAAAAAAACCTGCCAGTTGTACCAATCACAGATATGGTTGTCAAGGACAAAGATCTGGTCATTGCTACACAAGGACGTTCATTTTGGATCATGGATGATTTAACTCCGGTTCGGGAATTGCAACTTGACCGGACTGTTCAGGAGATCCGGTTGCTACCGCCAAGTTCCGCGTTGAGAAGCCAAATGCGTGGCTTCAGAAACGCTCCTGGTATTGACCGCGCTCCAAATGGAGCCATAGTATATTTTTATCTGCCTGAAAAGCCGGATAAAAGCGATACAATTAGCCTCTCTATTGCAGATCCAACCGGTAAAGTCAGACGTGCCTATTCCACACATCCGGATAAATCCAAACACGAATCAAAATTAAAAATAGAAAAGGGGCTGAATAAAATCGAATGGAATTTAAGGTATGAGGAGCCTAAGATTTTGGAAAACGCAGTCTTTTCTTTGGCAAGCACTTCAGGTGTCCGAGCATACCCGGGTGTACATCAAGTGATCTTGAAAAAGAGCGGGGTAGAACTCAACGAAAAACTTGAAGTCGGAATTGATCCTCGCTGGAATCAGACGGCATCAGATCTCAAAGCGCAATATGACCTTACAATGGAAGCAAAGAACTTGTTGGAACAAGTGCACGAGTCGATCAGGCAGTTGCGCAGTACACGGTCACAATTACAGTTATTGATGAAAAGGTTGGATGATATGTCAAATTCCGTGGACTTGAAAACGAAAGCTGAGGAGCTGGTTCATTGGATCACAGAAAAAGAAAAGCAACTCATTCAAACGAAAAGTGAAAGCAGACAAGATCCAATTAACTTCCCATCAATGTTGGATGACCAGGTTGCATATCTCTATTCAAATGTGAATGCCCAGGACGATCGACCCACAAAAGGTGTGTTTGATCGATTTGCAGACCTGGAGGTAATTTGGAAAGATCATCGGGAGGCAATTGCTCATTTCATAAATGATGAAATCACGGGGTATAATCAAGCCCTTCAAAAAGCAGGAATGAAACTCATTAATGTGAAAATATTCCGGCCTTAAAATAAAATGTACTTTACAATAAATCGTTGATCCTATATGAAGTTTTTGAATCTTATTCTTGCTGGTTTTTTTATTCTTTTTGCAGTTGTACAGTTGAACGACCCTGATCCATTTTTTTGGACTGCCATTTACGGTGTGATGGGAGCAATATCATTCTTTGCGGCCTACAAGAAATTCAATATTTGGGTGATGCTCGCTGTACTGGCCGTCCTTATTTTTGAACTTTTTACTTTATTCCCATCGATTAGTAGCTGGGTAAATCAAGGTATGCCTAGCATCGTGAGAACAATGAAAGCTGAAGAGCCACATATTGAATTTGTAAGAGAATTTTTAGGGCTTGGGATTTGCCTCATTGCGCTCTTATACCATTACTTTATGTTCAGGAGAAAGAGTATGCAAAGTGAAGTAGCTGCAAGTTGAATGATTACTTCCATTAAAGTTTTGGAAAAAAGATGCCAGTTCTCTTCAGATATGCCTGGTATTCCGGTTGGTCACTATATTTACTTTTTGCTGATTTCTCGAGCAAATTTCCTCCACTGATATACCGCAATAAAACAAAAAT
>Ga0316201_10002568_pt1 | contig 12962 bp, 7 predicted proteins | sample CS6wburrow_MG_FD_204516 | JGI IMG/M metagenome (GOLD analysis project Ga0316201, IMG submission 204516) | Coastal sediment microbial communities from Delaware Bay, Delaware, United States - CS-6 worm burrow | ecosystem: Environmental > Aquatic > Marine > Coastal > Sediment | place: USA: Delaware... | reverse complement strand
AAGGACTAGGTACACCTAATTGCTTACCACCAGTTTCCAGTATTCGTATCTGTTGATAACCAGGAAACATATCAAAACGACAAAACTCATCTGGTATTTTTGAGTTTGATTGCAGAGATTTTCTTGTACGGATAACATCGCCATTCTGCATCGTTGCTTCAGTAACTTTTTTTAGGCGTTTTTCCAACATTTTTTGCGCCAACTGATCTTTCAGAGATCCACTTAAGCCAAAAAGATTATTTTTTATAGGTTTTGTCATTTGTATAATATACCACTCATTAATGCTTCATTGCGTCTTCGATGAGTTTTTTCGACAAGGCTTCCGCTTCCTTTTCCGTCATTTTTTCTGTGTGTCCATGGCGAGATGCTGCAACCGAAATGCCCTCTTCATGACTGACTTTTTCTTTATCAACCTGTTTTAGTTCCTTTTCAGAGTCAGATAACTGATCGGTTATACGCTCTGCTATACGCAGAATGTTAGCGCCTTCAGTTAATGCCATAACAGGTAGTTTAACGCCAAAGCGTTCTTCAATCGCCAGAACTAATTCCATTCCCATTAAAGAGTCCATACCCAAATCAAATATTGAGCGTTCAGTATCCAGCTTCTCACGAGGCAACCTAAGAATTTGTTCAATCTCATCCAGCAACAAATCTACAACTAACTCACGGATTTCCTCATGTCCCATATTAGCGATAAGTGTCTGTATATCTTCATAATTATCACCATCAGAGTGCTTTACATTACGCTGTAACTCTTCATATTTGGCAGAATTGGCAGCAGGCATCACGCGCTGAATAACACCCCAATCAAGATCAATAACTGCAGCACCCGATATTTCACTAAGAATAATTTTCTCTAACATCTTTAGTGCTTGATCAGAATTCAATGACTCACCACCCAGACGTGACTGAAGCGCTTCTTTGGTATCTTCATTCCTTGCAAGATAACCAACATCAGAAATCGCACCCCATGCCACAAAACATGCCGTTAAACCCTGTGATTTTCTAAATGTAGCCAGGGATTCCAAATAGCTATTCGCAGCTACATAGTTTGCCTGCCCCGGATTACCTACGAATGTTGTTGCCGACGAATACAAAACAAAGAAATCAAGTTCTTGCCCGGAAGTGAGTTCATGCAAATTTCGAGCTCCAATAACCTTTGGCTTCATCACATTCAGCAATTGCCGCTGTGTCATATTCCTGATTAACCCGTCCTCTAAAACCATCGCGGCATGCACAAGCCCTTTTAATGGAGGGAGTTCTCGATTAATCTCAGTAATTAAATGTGTAAGTGCAGCTTTATCAGTAACATCACAGGCACGCGTATATATCTGCACACCTTTACTTTTAAGACTTTCTAATATTACTTTAGAATCCTGATCAATTTTTGCACTTCTACTTATTAATACCAGAGTACGTGCACCTTTACCCACCAGCCATGTTGCCGTTTTTAAGCCAAAGCCACTGAGACCTCCAGTGACAAGATAGCTGGCATTAGCGTCACAATGAAGTTCCTTTTCTTTCTCAGGTAAAGACTTTACCTGATTCACTGGGATTGCATTGCCATTTTCAAATGAAACTACTACCTTACCAATTTGACGTGACTGCTGCATATATCTGAACGCATCTTCAATTCGAGTTGCAGGAAAACTCCGGTATGGCATCGGCCGTAAGCTGCCATCATCAAACAAAGACATCATTTCCTTAAACAACCTGTTAGCCAAATCAGGCCGTTCAATCAACAGTTGATCGGCGTCAATGCCAAAATAGGAAATATTATTTCGGAATGGCCTTAATCCAATCTTGCTATTTTCATAAAAATCTCTTTTACCAAGCTCAAGGAAACGTCCAAATGGTTTTAGTACAGCAAGGTTTCTAGTAATTGCTTCACCAGCCAGAGAGTTAAGGACTATGTCTATACCTTCACCTCCAGTTATTTGCATAATCTCGTCTGCAAAAGACAGCGAGCGAGAATCCATCACATGATCAGCGCCTAAAAGCTTCACAAAGTCACGCTTTTCATCGCTACCTGCTGTAGCAAATATTTCAGCCCCACAATATCGGGCATATTGAATTGCTGCTATACCAACACCACCAGCAGCTCCATGAATCAGAATTTTTTCACCTGGCTCAATTTGAGCTAAATGTTTGAGCGCATAGTAGACTGTAAAGAAAGTTGTAGGAATTGTTGTCGCTTCTTCAAAACTCCAATTTTTAGGTTTTAATGTAATTGCAGTAGTCTGAGTTACAACTCTAGAACTGAAACAGGCAGGAGCAAAACCAACTACTTCATCACCCTTTTTAAATGCTGTTACAGCGCTACCTACTTTCGTAATTGTGCCTGCTAATTCCATGCCTAGGGCTGGCCCGGCAAAACCATTTTCCACGGCCTCATCGGACAACAAACCCATTGCATACATTACATCACGGAAATTTAGTCCTGCAGCATGAGGTTTTATCTGAATTTCATCTGCCTGACAAAACCTTTCAGGTAACTCTTGCCAAAACAGATTTTTCAACTGACCAGGAGAGCTAAATTGAAGACCGTATTCCAAATCTATTGCATTGCTTCTTTTATGATTACTCAACGCGGGCACAATATTTGTACGTTTCATTCTCAAGACATGTCGTACACTTTCACTCAAAATTATTTCATTTTCTTTAGACTTCACCTCATCAGGGCTTGAGAAAAGAAGTTCATTGACCAACAAACGACCTGTATTTTCAGTATCAAAAACACCTTGTAAATCGATTAGTTTACAATCTAAGTCAGGATGCTCATTCATTATTACCCTACCTAGCCCCCAAAGAGCTGCTTGTGTTGGGTTATTTTTAAAAACAAAAGCCTGATCATTCTCCGACAATGTTGCCCCGCCAGACGTAACGAGTTTCAACTGAGGAGTTTTATTTGTGCCCGATAAACTCAAACCTTTGATTAAATCAATGATACTTGCGCAGCGTAATTTTTGAAGTTCCAAATCTGAATCATCACTATCATTGATTGCATCGCTATGCCAACGTAACCCCATTAGATGAACAACTTGATCACATTGAATATCTAGCTTATTCAATGTTGAAAAAACATGATCAAAATGTTCTTCTTTTTCAATGGATTGGTCATTTATTTTAATTGCAAAATGCATAGGACCAAGACGTTTATATGTTTTCCCGGCTTCTACCAGAATAACCTGATGCCCTGCCTTTTCCAGCTCAACTAATAAAGTATGTGAAAGACCACTCGATGTCTCACTTTCATCTTTAAGGATCATCCATGATTGGGGTTCGGTCTTTATTAACTCGACTTCAGTAGTCTTGGATTCAGGCTCACCTTCCAAGTGACTGGCAATCACCATAAAAGCACCAATATCGCCTGTTGCTTCTGGCTCAACCAGTAATTCAACTTGATCAAAACCCGCATCTTTCAATTCAGTACGCCAGGCATTTGATGTCATACGTAGTGGCGTTGGAAGGCTATTTTCAGTGGTATGAATCCACCAGTCATCTTGTAAGCCGAAAGTCATATCCATAAATCGATCTGACTCTCTTTCGAGCATCATGAGTATGCCTTTAACGGACAGCAGTTTTTTTATGTTTCTCTGTGATTTTGCACAATCGTCTGATCGGTAAAGCGTATTAGCGGCAATTACGATATCAAAGGTATTTACTTGAACAGGACAATCTTCTGTGGATAAATCCTGACTCAAATCTAGTTGTACTGTTTTTACGAACGGCCACAATTCTAGGTTAAACCCTGCTTTCAAGAGCAAGTTTTCATCATGATGGACATAGAAATAATCGCACTGTTCAGCAGGTAAAGTAGACAATATTTGCTGACTGATTTCGGTATCAGCACCGCCAACTTCTAATATTCGCAATCGCCTATTTGCTGGCCAATCAGAAACAATTTCACCTAAAATATCCCTCAAAGCCAAATTCATACTCAAGTTACTTGGAGAGGCACCACTCCAGTGTTCCTGAATACTACTTTTTGATGAATACAATAGTGTTTCAGCTTGCGTTTTATGCTGCAAAACATCAGCCAGGTTTTTACCACAACGCCCGAGCATCATAAGTTCAGGCAAGTAATCAGGAGAATCTCCCAAAACTGAGAGCCAGATATCTTCAGCTGCGGGTAAATCGCTGTTACTTGCCAATAACCACTGCTCATTCTCATAGCTAGCCAAATCATCTTCAACCAGAATTCCCAGTAGTCTTGATAATAAAGGCAGTTTTACTGATTCTATATGTGCCTGCTCTGCAAGTGAATTAAGTGTGAATTCATCACCCTTTGGATTCAGTTTTTTAATCGCTTGCCATGCAAACATTGAAACCATTAAATCAAATAGAGGCAAAACCTCTTGATAATGTCTATCTCTTTGCAATTCTTTCTCATGCGACTTTAAAAAATCTACTGCATGAGCAACCAAGGCTGCTGGCTCAGGAATTGATGACGCTTTTCCCGAATCAAGATACGGTTTCAAGAAAGGAGAAAAATGATAAGAGGATGGCAAAGATGCTTTACTGCGCGTTAATTGAACCCCTCTGAAACGGCAATTTTTTAACTCTGCTAAAACATCACCTGAAGAGTTTAGTAATAAATAATCGGCCACCACAGACTGTGGGCTTTGTTTGACAATATTTACCAATAAGTACTTGAGATCAAGTTGTGGTTCATAATAGTAGAGCTTGCCTATCTGAACTGGTATAAGTGCTGCCTGATTACCCTGCTCAATTATTTCCGAGAAAATATCAACCAATACCTGAAAACCCGCATCCAGCATCGCAGGATGCAGTTGATACTGAGAAATTTCAATTTTTAAATCATCAGGATTTTTTAATTTAGCTAAAGCTGATAATCCAGAAACCCATACTTCATCTACACCTTGAAAAGTTGGCCCATAACTCAAACCGACTGATTCAGTTAACCTGTAGTGACCTTTTGAGCTGATTTTTGTATGAGAGTTTTTTGTGATAGATTCTATAGAGAGCATTTTTGGTTGTTTTTTATTAGTATTGCCTAACAATCTACCAACCACATTTTCTGACCACGGTGTTTCACTTAATCGATCACGACTGCTAATAACAAAGCTACCATCTTTTGGAAAAAGCTTAAACCTTATAGTTTTACTATGATCTAAAACTATTGGTGCCCTGATTTCGATATTCTCGATTTCCCATTGCTTATCAGTATCTTCGTTTTCGAGCCATGCAGCTGAAGCGGCAAGTGCCATCTCAATATAAGCAGCAGCTGGCATGACTGCTCCGCCATCAACAACATGATCTGCCAAATAATTAAGTAGAGTTGTATCAACCTGATTTTCCCAGCTAGCCTCATGGTTTTTAAGACGATAACCAAGTAACGGATGTTCGCGATTACGGTTGACTAAATCACTGCCCTCCGCAGTTAATTGATACCAATGCTTTTCTCTTTGCCATGGATAATGTGGAAGTTGAACGTTTTGAAACTTACCGGGAAACAAAATACTTTGATTCAATGAACAGCCAGCTAAATAACAGTTATATAATGCATTTAACACAGCAGTAATTGATTCACCATTACGTACAATAGAAGAAAAGGAAACAGTAGCAAGATCTTTTTCTCGGCTACATTCGTTGACATAAGTCCGTAAAACAGGATGCGGTCCTATCTCCAGAAACACCTGGTAACCATCATTCAGAATATTTTCCATAGCACCTGCAAAAAGCACAGGTTTACGAATATTATCCCACCAGTAATTAGCATCTAAATTATCTGCACTAAGCAGAGAACCACTGACGGTAGAATAAAAATCCAGATCAGCATTTTGTATTTTCAAATCGCTAAGAGTGACTTTGATCTCACTCTCAACAGGATCCATTGAAGGACTGTGAAAGGCATAGTCAAGGTCAAGTAAACGATAAAAAAGCCCTTGTTCTTCAAAGTAATCAGCTACAGACTCTAGGTCGTTCAATGAACCCGACAAAGTGACTGATTTTGGACTATTGATTCCCGCGATTGTTACAGAGGAATTGAGATCCAACTCATCTAGAACTTGAATAATTTGCTCATGACCCATTGCCGCAGCAGCCATTCGCCCAGCGCCTCTAGTTTTGCCTTGAGCATGGCTACGCTGGTAAATCACCTTTACTGCTAGCTCAAGACTAAGTGCTCCAGCTGCCCAGGCAGCCGCAACCTCACCCACACTATGACCAATAACCGCATCAGCTTTTAAACCCTTTGTTTTAAGCACACGGATCACTCCGACTTGCAAGGCAAATAACAACGGCTGGGCAACTTCGGTTAAATGTAAACGCGACTCTTCTTCACTCGCTCGAAATTCTTCGATTAATGAAATATCATCATAGTTGTTTAGCAACTCATTTATTTCTTTAACGGTATCCAGGAATATCGGTTCGCTCTTCAATAACTCACAACCCATTCCTTGCCACTGTGATCCATTTCCAGAAAAAACCAGTGCTAATTTAGTAGCTCCATTTTTCTGGGATGTTTCATTAAATTCTATCTTATTGGCGACTGTAGTACCGGTATGAATTTCACCTTGTGAGTATGCATGCAAACATTCGATAACATCATTCAACTTTTCAGCATGGATGGCTAAACCATGTGAAAACTGTTGGCGCTTTTTGTAAGCAGAGTAGGCGACATCATTATATTCCACAACATCTTGATGTAATAAATCACGGTATTGCCCAGCCATTGCCCTTAAAGCATTTTCACTCTGGGCTGATAAAAATAATGGCACTTTAGTTTTTGATTTTCTGACACCTATTTTTGCTGCTGATTGTTTAGCTGCCATGGATTGTTTTGTTATTGAATCGCGAGTTTTATATTCTTCGACGATAACATGTGCATTTGCACCTCCAAAACCGAACGAGTTCACTCCCATTAACAATGGTTTTTCTGAATCATCGAGTGGTGTTAGCGATTTAACTACCAATAGTTTATCGGCCTCAAAATCGATATTTGGATTAGGCGTTTCAAAATGCAAGGATGGTGGTATTGCCTTATTTTTCAGACTGAGAATTACCTTTAAAAGCCCAGCCATACCAGATGCTGTTTCGAGATGGCCCAGATTTGTTTTGGCCGAGCCAATCAGCAAAGGTTTATTTCGAGGCCTACCCAATACCTTTGCAAGTGCTGCAGCTTCCAATGGGTCACCTACTGCTGTTCCCGTTCCATGTGCCTCGATGTAACTTAAATCATCTGGATTTACACCCGCCCTGCTATATATAGATTCAAGCAAACTTGCTTGTCCTTCAGAACTTGGTAATGTAATGCCATTAGTTCGCCCATCACAGTTGATACCAGTATCCACAATGACAGCATGAATCGGGTCACCATCAGCTTCGGCAGCTTCGAGAGGTTTCAGGAAAAGAACAGCTGAGCCTTCCGCGCGCACATAGCCATCTCCACTAGCATCAAAAGCCCTACAACGGCCTCTCGGTGATAACATCGACGCTTTAGAAAATCCCACAAAACCAAAAGGATGCAGCAGCATATTCACACCACCCGTGATCGCCATTGGCGCATCGCCGTTCCAGATGGCATTACAGGCCTGATGCAGCGCCACCAATGAGGAGGAGCAGGCAGTATCTACAGAAACACTCGGCCCATGCAAATCATAAATATATGAAATGCGGTTTGATGCGATACTGGCCGTATTACCAGTCATTGAATAAGGATCGAGAGAGCTTAAATCATCCATGCGGCGATGCGCATAATCGGTACTGGCAATACCTACATATACTGCACATTGTGAGCCCGCCAGAGATTCAGGAACCTGTTGACCATCTTCGAGCGCTTCCCACGTTAACTCAAGGAGGAGTCGTTGCTGTGGATCCATTTGCGCCGCTTCACGCGGTGAAATACCGAAGAAACTCGCATCAAACTTATCGACTTGGTTGAGAACACCCGCTGCGAAAGTATAACTCTTACCAGGTTCTTTTTTATCTGGATGTTGATAAAAGTTCGTACCCCACCTTTCAGAGCTTACTTCTGTAACTACATCTTTACCATTTTTTAACACTTCCCAGTATGCTTCTGGTGAAGTTGCCTCTCCTGGAAATCGGCAAGCCATGCCGACTATCGCGATTTTTTTCTTAGCTTTTGACAATGAATTACCCTTGAGATCTCTCACAACCCAATTATATTTGCGATTCTACATGATAATTGACCATGCGTGCATTGCTTCTTCAATATTATTAATAGGCTAAAGTATTGCGTAATGACTTTTATCAAAAAAATACTATTGAAAATCGCCTAAAAGGTGGGAGTGTCCTTTAAATGCTACTTATTACCAGCAGCTCTTGACGAACGAAAGCTAAGCCATCATCGTAATCGAGAATACTGACTGACTGATACCAAAATATTTACACCGATATACACTTCATTGGGTCCATACTAAACAGAACAAGAGTGTAAACGCTGCACTCGATAAAAACTCGGTCGCAAGCGAGCCAATTATTAAAGCAGACCAAGCTGTATCGACTTAGCTTCTTTCTTCTCATATACTGATAAGCTGACCTTGAACATAAGCTCTAATAACATATTCGTTGATATTACCTATCGTTTCAACAAAGTAACTTTGAGTCCATAACTTTCCCCCCCCAAATACTGCTTCTTTATTTCAGGATAAAGACGAAAGAATTCTCTTGCTGAAATACTCTTAATCACTTGCATCACGTCACTTGGTCACATCTTAGGCACTCCACGAACGACCATATGAATATGGTCTTCAGGTATTTCTAACTCAACTATATCAATATTTTAGTCATAGCCTACTTTCTCAATAATACCCTTCAGAATTCCACGATAAGGCTCACAGAATACCTTATATCGGTATTTAGGTATCCTAACAAAATGGTACATCAAACGATAGACATGATGGGTATTTCTTTGTAACTCCATAAGTTACGCGTTGCGGTTAAATATAATCAAAATATACCCATTGCCTTTATCATGATAAACACTTCTTTTATTCCCATTCCATTGGTACTCGATATATAGATAGGTTTCTGCAAACCATTAAATTTATTTTTATGAATAGCATTGCCCTTGAAGGGATAAAGAAAATTTAACTTATCGAAGGCATACCAGAATGATTGCCGGGTGGGTAGGTGGTAATTATCGAGTTCATTTTTCATACCCCTTTGAAGGCAAAGTGGAGACATACCTAAAGCTACAAACTGCACTCCCTCTTTCCTAAAAACCTCAATGGCAGACAAAATGATGTAGGCACTGGTTCCGTGCGGGACGTCATCTTCATAACGGTCCATATTATGAAAATAGCCAACTATTTCACCATTTTTGTAAATGGGATCAAAAACTGCAAATGCTATTAAATTTTCGTTTTGATAAGCCCAGAAATGGCGTACACCTTCTTCATTTATGAAGCGTAGCGGACGAACTAAAAACTCAACTCGTCGTCCTTTTTTATTTTGTAGCCACTTTTTTGATAGTTCTTTAATTTCTTCAACATTTTTGCAACCTGCAATAGGCTTTTCCCTTACAACAACAGCTTCACGTTCACATTTATTACGCCATTGCCTTAATTTGGCGCGTTTTTTTCCTCCAAGATCAAAATCTTTCAGCAATATATCTGTTTCAATACCAAACTGATTGACCATATAGCCCATTTTTTCAAGTACTTTAGCAGGCTCTGTTGATACCCCGACAAAAATTACATCAGGATGTTTTTTAATAAAGGCTGTAAGGATTTTCTGAAAATCCCCTTCTGCACAAACCGGATCCGCGAGTACAATCTTGCGTTCTTTGCATGCCCAAAGCCAATGCTTATAACTGACATAAGCGATATAACCTAGCCCATCCAAAACGAAGTGTTCCATGTCAGGCTCAAGGCTGGTATAAGCCATACAATTGCTTCCATATTTTTTAAAATAAGGAAGCAGCTCTGCAGACTTTTTTTTCATACTAGTTCCTGACATGCATCGTCATTGGCAATTTACCCTTAGTACGTAAGGTCAGGCGACATTCGTGCTTCACATCCGTATCTGGAGGTAATGTTAAACGAAATCGTTGTGCGATAATTGCAATCGCAAGCACAGATTCAGTAATACCAAAACTCTTACCTATACAAACTCTGGGACCTACACTGAAAGGAATATAAGTAAATTTTTTCGGTTTTTCTGCACCTGGCATAAAACGCTCTGGTATAAAGTGATCCGGGTCTTTCCAGAATTTCTTATGGCGTTGTATTAACCAGGGAACCACTAGCATTATTGAGCCTGCCGGAACTTTTTTGCCGCGTATCTCATCATCTTTCAATGCTTGCCGGGAGAGAACAGGAACGGGCGGATAGAGGCGCATTGTCTCATCCAGAATGGCACGGGTATATTTTAAATTCTCAACATCGGCATATTCTGGAACTCTTCCAGCTAATACTTCATCAAGCTCCTGATGTAGTTTTTTCTCAACATCAGGGGCTTGTGATATTAAATACCAGGTCCATGTAAGTACATTGGCAGTGGTTTCATGGCCGGCCAAAAAAAACACAATTAGTTCATTGCGAATCTGTTCGCGAGTCATTAAATCCATACCATTCTCGGATTTATTCGCTTTTATCAGTTCTGCAACCATGGTGTCTTTGTGATTTTCTTTTTCAGCTATTGCGATAATAGCATCTACAGCATTATGAATGGTTTTGGCAGCAACCCGCGCCTTTCCAATTTTGGCATTTACATTAGGCATCCAGTCGGGCAGCCCTAAAAAGTTGGATATTGCCATTTGTTTAACGACCGATTGATAGTCGGTAAAAGCCCCAACCACCGCAGCGCTATTCTCAGAACCAAGTTTTTCACCAAACAAAACACGTGAAATAATTTCAGCAGCAAGTTTTGCCATTTCTGTGTGTACTTCAATGCTGGTGCCATCGTCTAATTTTTGCCAATTACCAGCCATTTCAGTAATGGTAGAAACCATGTTTTTGCTATACATCTGTATATGTGAACTATCAAACAGGGGAGTTTGAATTTTGCGTCTGGATGACCAAGTTTTTCCATCACTGATAAATAGACCGTCACCCAGGAGCGGGCCGAGTGCTCGTTTTATTTGCGGGCTTTTACGTTCGTAATTGTCCTTGTTTTCAACGAGAACATAGCGAATAATTTCGGGAGAGTTAGCCACAAATACATGTTGCCGAAGAATTTTCTGGGACATGAATTCATTCGTAAATGCATCTTCACCCCAGATGGAAAGTAAATCATTTTGTGCATAGTAAAGCGCCTGAAACGGGTTGATTTGATGTTTATGGCGTCTAGGAAAGGGGGGTATAAATTCGCTCATATAAATTCTGGCATTAGTTAAACTGAACGGCATCTTATTGCCAGCGATTGCAATAAACAAGCAACATTTATCAATTAAATCATAATAATTAGTAGAAATAGCTTTAACGCTGAGGTTCCCCCGTTATGACGGACACTTTAAATAGATGTCATTATAGTTGACCTCATAAAAGGAGTATCCAATGGTAACAAAAAGAAAACCCTACAAAACCTTTACCCGTGAGTTTAAGCTAGAAGCATTACGTCAACTAGAAGTCTCAACTCGTCCTGCCACAGAATAAGCCAGAGAGTTAGATATTCGTCCTAATCAGCTCTATAAGTGGAGGAAACAACTCATTACCAAGAAAGAAAAAGCCTTTTCAGGTAGCGACGCCAAACCAGGCAAACCTAAGAAAGAAGATCAAAGTAAATTAGTGACCTTGGAGCAATAAAATAAACGCTTGCGGGAGGAGAACGACATCTTAAAAAAGGCCGCAGCGTACTTTGCGAGGGAACTCAAATGAAGTACTCATTTATAACTCAAACGAGGTATTACCCTCTAACACGCCTCTGCGGGGCGTTAGAGGTATCGACGAGTGGCTATTACGATTGGATTGATCGTCCGATGAGTCAACGCGATAAGGACAACAAACGATTTACCTTGAAGCTTCACCGTTTCCATCAAGAGAGTGAGCAGATTTATGGCTTACCTAATTTACATAAAGACCTATTGAGTGATGGTGAAAAGATCGGCATCAAGCGGGTTGAGCGCTTAATGAAAGAGGCAGGTATCAGAGCTAAGACCGCCAAGAAGTTTGTCATAGGCAAGCACTCAAAACACAGCCATCAGGTCGCACCAAACTTATTGGAACGTCACTTTAAAACGGATGAGAGAGACGTTGTATGAGTCGAAGAGAAAACTGTTGGGATAATGCGGTTACTGAGAGTTTCTATGGCCCACTCAAAAACGAATGGGTGAACTGGGATGACTATAAAACCCGAGATTAAGCCAGGAAAAGTATCTTCAACTACATTGAAGTGTTTTATAATCGAAAACGACGGCATTCTTATCTGAGTTATATCAGTCCAGACGACTTTGAGCTTATGAATGTGTCTTAATTGTTTTGTCCGTTAAAACGGGGGAACCTCAAAGACACCCCCCACCTTTTGGGCGGTTTTCACTTAAAGGCACTTATTCTCTATTAAGTACATTATATCCTAAGGCATCATTAAGGCTTTTATCATCTTTTTCCATATAGGGAATTAAACCGGATTTAGATACTAAAAAAATAATCTCGCTTATTTTTCAGGATTTTTGTGCAGGTTCTATTTAAAAGTCTTATGATCAAGCAAGGTTAAAGGTGCCAGCTCTTGTAACGCCCGCTCATAAACTCGACGTTTAAAATAAACCACCTCTTTAGCCGGCAGCCAATAATTTACCCAGCGCCAGCCATCAAATTCGGGAGTCTCGCAGGCGGCAAGATCAACCGATGAATCATCATCGGTTAATTTCAATAAAAACCAGCGTTGTTTTTGACCGATACAAACCTTTCCATTATTACAACGGCGAACCATTTTAGTTGGTAGACGGTAACGTAACCATTCTTGTGTGGAACCTACTACATGAACATGCTCAGCGAGCAAACCAGTTTCTTCCTGTAGCTCCCTATACATGGCTTCCA
>Ga0316201_10002567_pt1 | contig 12964 bp, 10 predicted proteins | sample CS6wburrow_MG_FD_204516 | JGI IMG/M metagenome (GOLD analysis project Ga0316201, IMG submission 204516) | Coastal sediment microbial communities from Delaware Bay, Delaware, United States - CS-6 worm burrow | ecosystem: Environmental > Aquatic > Marine > Coastal > Sediment | place: USA... | reverse complement strand
TTGAAATAGTTTTTTGAGATGGGATGGTGTTATTCCCATACCGGTATCTCTAACTTCGGTTAATATGCCCAGTCCGGAATCTGTCTCCACTGGAGTCAGGTAAACCTCTACTTCGCCTGTATCCGTAAACTTAAGTGCGTTGCTGATAAGGTTGTTCAGAATTTGCTGATAGCGGTGAGGGTCACCCTTAACCCAAGGCTGAACATCTTCAAAATTAACGCTTAGGTTAAGTTCTTTCTCGGTTGCGGTTTCAGCGTATAAAGCAGCGGATGATTCGACGATTTCTACGATGTTGAAGGGCATTGTTTCTATACTCATTTTCCCAGCTTCAATTTTCGAGAAATCAAGAATATCATTGATGATTCGCATAAGTGTTTCTGCACTGCTTCGTGCAGTCGTAACCAATGATTCTTGGTCGTCATCCAGCGGGGTATCATAGAGTAAGTCGATCATACCAAACACCCCGTTCATTGGGGTGCGGATTTCATGACTCATGTTCGCAAGAAACTGACTTTTCATGCGAACACCTTCCATCGCCTGATCGCGTGAGAATTCGAGTTTCTCATTAGTTAGCTCCAGATCTCGTCGAACTTTCACAACCTGATTGTGTTGAAAGGCTAGAGTCTCTCTTTGCTTCCTAAGTTCACGCATATGCTTGCCTAGGAAACCATTAAGCAAACGCATCACGGCATTTGAACGGATGTTGCCGAAGTAAGTGCCGTCTTCATTTGTAAGAATGATGTCCTCATTGAAGCGATCATCTGTGCGGTCAAATACAGCCTCAAATAGTATGTCGGGTTCGATCCCGTATTCGATAATAAGTGGATCGCGAAGCATTATGTCGCGTACATTGAGGGGAGCCTGAACACCCTTAGCTTTAGGCGTCATTTCAATTTTCAAGCGCTTTAACTTATGTAGTAGCCGCGTCTTACGTTTAGACCCAGTTGTCGATTTTTTAGGCTCTTCAATCTTATCAACACGTGCAACCAAACCAATTGGTAGGTTATCGTCCACAACGGAAAAATAAGATGCATTAGACTCTTTAGAGAGTGCCTCAACCTCATCAACAGTCGCATCGATTGACACACATAGCTTGTGTGTCACCAGCAACTTTAGGTCAGTTTGTTTTAACGACTTGTTTTTAGGTAGTGGTGACATGATATAATACTCCTCCTTCTACTTAGAATGGTTGAGTAAAATACCTTATCAAGGGTGATTGCTAACGTTAGATTGGTTTTAAATATTATTTACAACCAAGGGATTCCGTAATTTTTTTGTTAAAAATGACAAACTGTTGAATAGTCAATTTCCAGGAAAAAGGTCATCGAGTGGTGGTGGATTGTCAGTGTGTGGTTTTGATAAAGCTATTGAACGCTTCTTTCTTGAGTCAGTCGGGAATGTCCGCGCACAAGTTCAAACAGTAGGATCGATATTGTGATTAGGATGACGCCGACAATCGCTACGCTAGTTGGATTAGACCGACTAAGAATCCAGTAGCCGATAAATGGTGCCAGCGTTCCGCGGAAACCGGTCAGCGCCATGTGAATGCTCATGTAGGAAGATGCTTTCTCCTTGGACGCGATCTTGGTAACCCAGAGACTCCAGAAAATTTTCCCGCCACCCATGGCGAGGCCGACAAAGGCCATTGAAAGGCTCATAATGACGATGTTGGTGGAGAAAAAGAAACCACCGATCCCGAGCACAAAGAAAATGTTGAGCAGATTGCGCGTCGTAATGAAATGTAGTTTGTCGAAGAGGTGCCCCCAGATCTTTGTGCTGAGGATGCGCGTTGTGGCCGGCACCACCAGCAGGAGAAAAGCAATCGTGGTATTGTCGGCGTTAATTCCAAATTTCGGATTTGCAAGATACTCTACACGGATCGGCATAGTGATTAAATTTCCAAGTCCGAGCAGCATCCAACTACTCAAGAGATAGCCGAAGAATTTATCTTTCCAGATGAGGCTGACGTTCTGCCAAGGATTACCCACATGCTCGGTTGAGAGTGGCACGCTGGGTATTTTATTCGTCGCCCACGCAGAGATCGCTGCGGCTAGAACCATAATCGCGAAGAGAATTTGGTAGTTTCCAATCGAAGCATCGAGCATCCAGCCTCCAAAGAGAGAAAAGAGAATCGCGCTCAGGGCCGTGAGCATAAAAGGAGTTGTCAACCGACTCCCGCGTTCGCTTGGAGCATAGTTTTCCGCATAGATCTGAATCATAAGTGGCCCTTGCTGTACGGTGGCCACTTGGCTGGTTATGATAAATACGGTAAAGAGGATGAGGCTTTGCACCAGTGTCGCGCCGACCATGAGTAAAGCAGCAAGAGCAAACATGAAGCTGCCCGCTAGGCTCGGGTGGGTTCGAAGTTTGGCCAATATGTAGAGGGTCAGCGGGGTCAGTAAAAACCCGATTGGCCATGCGCCGACAATGAAAGCTTTATAGCTTTCGGGAGCCTGAAAGTATCGGATCGCAATGATCAGTGCAAACGTGCTCCATCCTGCTTCTAAGATGCCGTAAAACGGTGCTCGAAGGATATCGAAGCGATAAGTTGTCCGCGCGTTTTCCGAGTCTTTAAACGTGCTCACTTGTTTTGAAAGTAAGGGGCGATGCTTCTTTTACCCATGATGTTTGAGAGTTTCTGCAAACACGTCGGCGCAGGGTGCACCGCCAAGTATTAAAAAAGCGCGTTCCTATCGGCTCCAGTCGAGCATGCGCTTGAGCGGGAGATAGGCTTGCTGGCGTACCTCTTCGTCCATCTCAATCGCGGGTGCCATATCGCGGAGACAGTTGCGGAGCTTCTCGATCGTATTCATTTTCATGAAACGGCAATCGTTGCAGGCACAGGAATCCGTCGGGCCAGCGATAAATGTTTTTTCCGGGACCTCACGCTGAAGGCGATGGATCATGCCCGTCTCAGTCACGATGATGAATTGCTCGGCGTCACTCTGTTGGCAGAAGCCGACCATTTTTTCGGTGCTGCAAACGACATCGGCATTATCACGAACGGTTTCGACGCATTCGGGGTGCGCGACGACGAGTGCATCAGGAAATTTCAACTTCAAGCGTTCGATGGCTTGTTGAGTGAAAAGCACGTGTGCGTAACAGGAGCCTGGCCAGAGTTGCATCTCGCGGCCGGTTTGCTTGGAGACCCACTGGCCTAGGTTCTGATCGGGAACGAAAAGAATATCACGATCTGCTGGCACGTTTTCGATAATCTTCATCGCGTTGCCGCTAGTGCAGATGACATCACAGAGAGCCTTCACTGCTGCCGAACAGTTAATATACGCCACGACGTACACATTCGGATTGGCGGCTTTATAGGCAGCCAGCTTTTCGGCAGGGCACGAGTCGGCGAGCGAGCAACCTGCCTCCATGTCCGGCAAAAGTACGACCTTCGATGGATTTACTATTTTAGCAGTCTCGGCCATGAAGTGGACTCCGCAAAAAACGATGCAGTCTGCGTCCGCCTCGGCAGCGCGATAAGCGAGGCCCAGAGAATCCCCCACGTAGTCGGCCACGCGCTGGATCTCATCGACTTGATAGTTATGCGCGAGGATGATGGCGTTACGCTCTTTTTTGAGCGCAAGGACTTCTTCTTGAATAGCAGAGAGGGGAGCTTCTTGACCCTTCTTTGGGTTGAAGACCATCGGTTCGTAATTGAGCGTTGCAGTAGCCATGATTCAAATTTTAGAGGCGGAGAGGATCAAGTGCGGCTGGAACTAAGTCAAGCTGACGAATCCATCTAAGAGCGATCATCGGATCAAGCAGTGAGGGCATCTACGACTTCTCTAGTAAAACATCTAGCATCTCAAAGAGAGTCGCATGCATGCGCTCATAGGTCTCGCTGGGTTCAGCTAGCATGGTCTCTGCGGTTTGGATGTAAGAACCTGAAACCAGTTCATTCCTGCAGGCTGCAATGAGCAGGGCCAAGCTTTCGGGGGTGATTTCCAAATGGCATTGAAGTGCGAGTACGCGGTTTCGGTAGAGAAATCCCTGATTCGCGCAGGCTTCACTCTGCCCAAGGCTTCGAGCGCCGTGGGGCAGGTCGAAAGTATCTCCGTGCCAGTGCAAAACCCGCAGCGTATCGCTCAGTGGTATCTGGGCCGGACAGTCGGTGCTCCGCTCTATGGCAAACCAACCGATTTCTTTGTGTGTTCCTTGAGATATCTGCGCTCCGAGCGCGTGTGCGATGAGTTGTGCGCCAAGGCAGATTCCGATTACATGCTTACCCGATCCGATCGCACTTTGTATGTAGGATTTTTCTTTGGCGAGCCAAGGGTACTTGGCATCTTCGTAGGCATTCATCGGGCCTCCCATTACGAGCAAGACGTCGAATGTATCCAGCGAAGGTAGAGATTTACTTAGATAGACCGGTTCGATTTTGAGTTCATATCCTCTTTTCTGAGCCCAGAGGGCAATCGCGGCAGGGCCTTCGAAGGCGATGTGTTTGAGGCAAAGAATTCTCATCTGGTGTAACTTTATGGTCTCCGTCAGTTTCGTGCAATTGGAAGACGGTTGTCATCCTTCAACTTATAATTAAATTTTTTGAACAATGAAATCATCCCGCGTGCTCTTACTCCTGTGTGCTTTAGTCATTTCAGGCGCGCTCATTGGTTTCTTACTTTCTCAACGTTCGGTCAATCATGACGAAGCAGAGGACAGTCGTCCACTAGCAGAATCTCTGCCGACTCCGGCTGAGGCCGTCGTCGACTTTCCTGAAACGACTGAATGGACGCCCGTCGAAGCGATGATCGATTATCCAGCGAATGCGATTAGGGGAGAGCTTTTGCTTCATTTTACGAGCCGTCAGGATTATTTGGCATATTTGAAAGCGATGGCTGCTGTGGGGCTTCGTCCACTGGGGCAGATTGATGAGTTGCTGGTTTTGCGTGTAGGGAGTGATGCAATATCCGGACCTTCGCCGCGTGATTACGAAGCGGGTTTGAGTTTTTCGTATCCAGTTGAGCGACCGTTGCCGCCGCTGGAACTTTCACCTGAGGCGATGGCTTCATTGCAGGGTTTCGGACAATCCGCGCGGTCGATCGTTGGTGGCCCAGTTGATGGTGATGGAAGCGGTGTGATTGTTGGTATTCTCGATTCAGGGATTCAAGCGCATTCTCAGTTTGATGATGTTAATATTGTCCGCATCGATCTGACTGGTGGGGGTGTTTCGGGAAAGGGCGCGGCGCATGGGACGTCGGTAGCGTCGATCATAGCGGGTTCGGAGGGGATCGCGCCAGAGGCTGAGTTGCTTGTGGTTCGTGTTTTGGATGATAAAGGGGTGGGGAGCAGTTACCACGTGGCTGAGGGCATTGTGCAGGCCGTTGATCTAGGAGTGAAAGTGATCAATCTGAGTCTCGGGGTCTATCAGGATACGCCACTATTACGCCAAGCGGTACGCTATGCGGATGAGCGTGGCGTCATCCTTGTGGCGTCTGCGGGTAATGACGGCTTTGACAAGATCTCTTATCCAGCGGCTTATCCGGAAGTGCTAGCCGTCACGGCGGTCGATGCGAGCGGGCGGCAAGCGCTGTTTCCGAATCAGTCGATCGGGATTGATTTTGCCGCGCCTGGAGTCTCGGTGCTTACGGCGAAAGAGGATGAGGGCGCAGTTCTCTTTTCAGGGACCTCCGCGGCGGCTCCGTTTATCAGTGGTACTTTGGCGGCGATGCTTTCGGCCGACCCGCTACGCTCATCCAAGCAAACGGTTGAATTGCTCAAGCGCTATTTGAATGATGCGGGAGCTCCCGGCGAAGATCCGGTTTATGGCGATGGCTTGATCGACTGGGATCGGTTGCGGGAGCGGGACATGTCCGAGGTGCTCGATATCGCTTTGGCGGATATTTATCTGAGTCCTGATGCCTTGCCTGGCACTACGATGCCGATCGAAGTGACGGTGCAAAATCGTGGTACACAATGGTCATCTGATGCACAACTTGAGGTCATGGTCGGGGATGCGGATCCAGTACGCTTCACTATCGGTTCGATCGGGCCCGGGCAAATAACAAGCCGTAAAGTTTACAGCCAAGTGCCATCAGCGGATAGTGATGATGCGCTTGCGATCGCGGCTCGTGTCCTGCCCGAAAAGATATCGGAGGATGTCCGTTTGGAGAATAACCTCAAAGCAGTCTATTTTCGTTCAAAGAAGTAATCTGAAATTGAACTGGATTTGGATGCTTGCGGGTCTATACCCAATGGCTAAGTTTTTAGTTTTTATTCATGAATGATTCCTCTCAAGCACCGCTGATTCCCGATGAGGGTGAAGTCGGCTTTGTCGAGTATCAGGATTTTATCTCCCGTGAGCCCTTTCGGTTCGAGTCGGGTGGTTCGATTCCTGAGCTGTGCTTGCGCTATGAAACCTACGGGCGCTTGAACTCGTCGAAGGACAATGCGATCCTCATTTGTCACGCACTCAGCGGCGACCATCACTGCGCCGGGGTGCACAGCATGAACGAGCGGAAGCTAGGCTGGTGGAATTTTATGGTTGGGCCGGGTAAGCCGATCGACACTTCTAAGTATTTTGTCATTTGTTCCAATGTGCTCGGAGGTTGCCAAGGTTCTTCGGGGCCTGGTTCAATCAACCCCGAAACCGGGAAACCCTACAATCTCGATTTCCCCAAACTGACGGTTCGCGATATGATCAAAGCGCAGAGCCTGCTAGTCGATTTCTTTGGTATCGATCGCTTACACGCTGTGATTGGCGGGAGCATGGGGGGTATGCAGACACTGCAATGGGCGATTGATTTCCCCGAGCGAGTTGGGCGCTATATCGCGTTGGCGTGCGGTGCACGTCACACAGCGCAGGCCATCGCTTTTAACGACACAGGTCGTCAGGCTATTATTTCCGATCCCGAGTGGAAACTGGGGAGCTACGATCCTACGGCCGGTCCTGATCAGGGGCTCGCAGTTGCGCGGATGATGGCTCATATCACCTATTTGTCGGATATCGGTATGGAGGCAAAGTTTGGCCGGAAACGTAGCACTGCGGATGAATCGAAGGAGCACTTCGATGTGGAGTTCGAAGTGGAGAGTTATTTGCGCTATCAGGGCCAAAGCTTCGTGACTCGTTTCGATGCGAATACCTATTTATATCTTACCAAAGCACTTGATCGGTTTGATCTGCACAGTCCTGATTCACTGGACGCGACGCTATCTGTTGTCACTGCACCGGGCCTAGTTGTTGGATTTACCTCCGACTGGCTTTATCCACCGCATGGTAACCGCGAGATCGTGGAGGCGTTGTTGCGTCTCGGAAAAGATGCGACCTATACCGAACTGGCGATGGATGCAGGGCATGACTCCTTTCTGGTTCGTGCGCCTAAATTGTACGAATTGATCCGTAGATTCCTCTCTCGATAGACATGAGTCCCATTGCCAAAAAACGCCAAGTTGACTTTCAAGTCATCGCCCAATGGGTGAATGAGGGCGACCGTGTGCTCGATCTCGGCTGTGGTCGTGGCGTATTGCTCGAATATCTGAAGCAAAAGAAATCAATTTACGGTGTCGGGGTCGATATCGATTTCGATAAGATCCTGAGTTGCGTGAAGCGGGGCGTTCCAGCCTATCAGGGTGATGTTCGTACTGTTTTAGCAAATTTCCCGGATGATGCTTTCGACCGTGTCATTTTTAGCCGCACGGTCGAGCAACTCGACGATCCGGATGGGATATTGGCCGAGGGGCTCCGCGTAGGTAAACGCGTGACAGTAGGTTTTGTGAATACCGCTTTTTGGGTTAATCGGATGAATTCCCTTCTCAAAGGTCGACGTACGATCAATGAGGTGTATCCAAATCCTTGGTACGAGACCTTGCCGGCCAATCGATTCTCTGTCGGTGAATTTGAAGATTTTTGCGCAGCCAAGAATATTCGAATCGAACACCGAGTGTATCTCTCGGGAGACTGGCATAAAGAGTGTAAGTCCCTCCCGAACTTACGTGCCGGTTACGCGATCTACGATCTTTCGAAGTAGCGCAAAGGCCGACCCAAGAGGCGAACGGTCCAATCAAAGAAGCCTCAGCTTTTAAGCTAGTGTAGTGTGATTTCGTCGATCACTTGCTGTCGGGATTGCTGTAGGCTTGGCTGATGAATGCTTTCGGTGAGTGCACGCGCTTCGTCGATCCGTCCGAGTTTTCCTAGTACTCGCGCCCGGTGGAGATCGATGATCTCGCGACGCAGTGTCGAGTTGATGGTTTTGCGGACTTTATCCCAATGCAAGAGGGCGGACCTCCAGTCGGGACTATCCATGTCGTAAAAGGCTTCGCCGAGTCGCATCTGAAAGTCGAAGTTCTCTGGTTCCAGCGATGCGGCTTTGCGGAAAGCTTTGATCATCTCCCGATCGAGGGCGTCGCTGGTGAAGATGCCGTCCTCAATGAAATCGGTTTTGAAATTGTAGAGCAATTGACCGAGTCCAAAATGGTAGATTGCGTTCTCAGATTCCAATTCAACTGCTCGGAGATAGAAGGGAAGAGCGGCTTTGCCTTTACCTATCTCAGCGAGATGGGTGCCGATCTGCTGCTTCACCACGGCGATCTCCGGGTCGAGTTCGTCGGCTTTCAGAAAGGCGGTGAAGGCTTGGTTCGTTTGATCGATCCGACGGAGCAGCTTTCCGTAGAGAATGAGCGCATTTACGTCGTCGGGATTATCGGTGAGATAGCTGCTGTAGGATTGCACCAGTTCGTTGATCCTACGGTCGAGATCTTCCACGCTGTAGAACTCGGGGTCTTCGGCGATTTTCTTATAAATCTTTTCCTCTTTCTGCGCAATGTCGAGGAGGTGCTCGGTCGCCAGAGTGGATTGGGCCCATGTGTTGCCGAGCAGAGTAAATGAGAGCCCCACGGCGAAAAGTCCGCGTGCGAGGATGGCTCTTTTTAGGGGAAGTGTGGTCTGCATTATAAAATGATTTTATGCTTTTGTCCGAAGTGGGAATCAAACCCAGACCGCAATACCGGAGCGAAGTTTCACGAAAAAGTAGCGTGTCGCTTGTTTAAAGTAGGGGAGCAATGACGAGGCTGACGATGGCCATGACATTGATCAGAATATTCATGGACGGGCCGGATGTGTCTTTAAAGGGGTCGCCTACGGTGTCACCCACGACACAGGCGCGGTGAGTTTCGGAGTTCTTGCCGCCAAAGTTGCCTTGCTCAACATGCTTCTTTGCATTGTCCCAAGCGCCACCACTGTTGGCCATCATGAGAGCCAGTAAGACACCGCTGAGGAGGGCACCGATCAAGGCGCCGCCTAAAGTTTCGGGGCCGATTCCGAAGCCGATCACGACAGGTGCCAAAATGGCGATGGTGGCGGGTAAAATCATACGTTTGAGGGCTGCGTTGGTGGCAATATCCACACAGCGGTTTGAGTCAGGTTTGGCGTTGCCATCAAGCAGGCCGGGGATGTCCCGAAATTGGCGACGAATTTCTTCGATCATTTCCTGAGCGGCGTCGCCCACGGCGTCCATCGTGATGGCCGCGACGAGGAAGGGACACAAGCCGCCAAGGAAGACGCCGGTCAGTACTTTGGGGTCGGAAAGTAGAAGTACGAAGGAGTCTTTGTTCGACTGAATGACGTTCACATAAGCTGCGATGATTGCGAGTGCGGCCAGTGAGGCTGCGCCGATGGCGAAGCCTTTCCCAATGGCGGCGGTGGTATTACCCACTTCGTCGAGCGAGTCGGTGATCTCCCGGACTTTTTTCCCGAGGCCAGCCATTTCGGCAATGCCGCCGGCGTTATCGGCTACGGGGCCGTAGGCATCTATACTCATCGTAATGCCAATGGTCGAAAGCATACCGACTGCTGCGATGCCTACGCCGTAGAGCCCTGCGAGGGTGCTAGCCGCGAGTAGAACGGTCGCGACAATGACAAGCGGAATGGCAACCGACTGGAGGCCGACGGCCATACCACGGATCATCACTGTAGCCACGCCAGTGAGGCCTGCTTTAGCGATGGAGCGCATGGGGCGCCCTCCGGTGTAATATTCTGTTGAGAGGCCGATCAGGATGCCACCAGCCGATCCAGCCAGCACACAGCACCAGACCTTGAGTGAAACGCCGAGACCTGCGACCACGGCGATGGCTGCAAGGATGAAAATAATCGCGGCACTCAATGTACCTGTTCGCAAAGCTCGAGCAGGATCTTTTGCAGAGGATAATTTGACGATATAGATTCCGATGAATGAGCACAGTAGTCCGGTCGCGGTGAGTGCAAGTGGGAGAAAGATAAGCGCGTGCTGGTCGCCGCCCAGATTATTGATCTGCGAGAGGGCGAGGGTAGCGGCAATCGCCATCGAAGCGATCATTGCGTTGCAGTAGGACTCAAAGAGGTCGGAACCCATTCCAGCTACGTCGCCTACATTATCACCGACGTTGTCGGCAATCACACCCGGGTTACGTGGATCATCCTCAGGGATGCCGGATTCCAGTTTACCTACCAAGTCAGCGCCCACATCAGCCGCTTTAGTGAAAATGCCGCCACCGACACGAAAGAAGATGGCAACGAGTGAACCTCCCATCGCGAAACCATGAATGACATGGATATCGTGCGAGTTTCCGCCGAAGAAGAGAAAGAGTCCGCCGACTCCAAGGAGCCCCATCGAAGCGACAGTAAGCCCCATAATCGACCCGCCGAAGAATGCCGTGGTCAGCGCTTTGGCCGCCCCATGGTCGCGGGCGGCTAGGGTCGTGCGAACATTTGCTTTGGTCGCGGTGAACATGCCGATCACACCGGCGAGCGAGGAGCAGGCTGCGCCGAGGAAGAAGGCGAGTGATTCATGGGGATCTTTAAAAATCAAGAGTCCCCCGACCACGAGGGTGAAGGCACCGAGTACCACGAGTTCTCGGCGCATGAAAATCATGGCACCTTGGTGTATCTGCTGCGCGATCGCTGCGATTTCACCATCCCCGCCGGGCTGCTGCATGATTTTTCTGAAAATAAGGCCTGCTACAATCAGTCCTGCCATGCCGAGGGCAGGAACGAGCAATTCAATTCCGTTCATAGGTTGTAAAATGTGGGTAGGGAGAGGGGTTTAGTAGCGCTCGATTTTCGTGGCGGAATTCCACCAGCGACTGTGTTCGCCGAGTAAGGCATTTTCATCGGGCATGGGGTAGTAGATAAACTCATCTTGATCGCCGATATAGAAGCCGCTTTGAATCATGTAGTACATAATATCAGGACGTGTTCCCCTTCGCTCGATTTTGGTCTTCTTCCCTGTTTTAATATCCACCTCTGCGAGGCAACTACGTAGATGATTGACCGAAGGATAGGGCAGGTTGTTCGCGCTGCCATGTTGGGGGTCAGTCGCTAATTCTCCCAGCTTCATATCCGCAAATGCGATTCGTGGCATGTAAAGTGGGTTGTTTATGTGCGTTACGTACTGACAGAATTCTTTGGGGGATAATGTTGCGACAATGCGTGGAGTGACGGGGCAAATTTCTTGATACAAATAATGAGGTTGGCTGGGGACAGTGCTGTAGTCTCCCTTTTTCAATGTCAGCACGAGACCGTCTCGAGTCGCCAAATGGAGATCGCCCAATGCACTAAGCGGAATGCGTTCCAATACGCGATAGATCGCCACGTATGCGGAGCGGCGTGGCGTGCCGTCTGGATGTTCGACGCAGCGTTTGCGCGCGGTATCCATTTGTAGGCCCTCGATGTCGATCGTGGGATCCACCTCGACGAAAATAGCATGCGAGCTGGATTGTTTCTTGTCTCCGATGGCGTGGTATTTTCCAAATTGCTCAGGAGAGAGCATTGAAAATATCAGAGCCTCCGGGGTGAATGAGAGGTAGAGATGTTGGGGCATAAGAGGGGTGTTAGTAGCCATGCGCAAAAACGCATAAGTTATCGATATGGATACTTCAGGTTTCGACAAATCAAAAAAGAGATTGGAAAACTATCGATAGGAATTCGCTTCATTGGATGACTTCGGCCGATGAAGTAAAATATTACCCGTTAAAGCCAATCAGTGCGTAAAAGCGCTTTTTCACTGAATCCAGAATGCTAGAGCTTTTGATGCAAAAGTGAATGGGTATTCTGCGAGTTCAGGACCTAAAAGAATCGCAGTATAGTCAGGGTAAGCCGCGTAATTATTCTCTATATTCGCACCGATCGGCACGGCTGAAATAGAACAATAATCGTGCTCTTTTCGACACTGATTTTTCCGTTTGTCTTTAGAAAAAGATCGTATGTCGCCAGACGAATCGGCGGGGTTCCAGGTAACTCGCATTTGAGCCACCGAAAGTTATTAGACCGTCGGCATCAAAGATATTAAAGACGGCGAAGTTCGTGGAGTAAGTAAACTTATGGCCTCTGTGCCAAAAGTCTTTACGCCAACCGACAAAGGTATCCAGTTGGAGTTTATCTTCGAGGTAATATTCTTGTCGCTTCGATTTGTCAGGACTCCCATCTGTAAGACCGTAGAAGGTATTATAGAGCGGTTTGGAGCGGTAGTTGAGGGTTCCACCGAAATAGAGGTTCTTTAGCTTGCCCCTTTTGATCGTATAGCGGGCGGTGAGCTGAGCGGTGTGTTTGGCCGTGCCCTCCACTGTTTCCCCTTCGAAAAATCCATCATTTTCAACACGCGATTCTGTTTTTTCATTATCGCGGTAGGCATAGCCAAGGAACATGCTGAGTTTGCGCGACGGCTTGTAGTAGAGTTCTAACTCGACACCCTTCTCGCGGGTCTTCTCCCCTGTGATGTTAGTGCCGATGGCATCCTCCACATTAGGGAATAAACGATCAATGTCCGCATTCTTTAAAAATACCTTCACGTCGTCCCGCTTTTCGCGAAAGGCAGAGACTTGGCCGATCAGTTTATTGTCGAAAGCGACCCATCGGAAACCCGCCTCGATCGTGTCCTGACTTTGCTGAGGCAATATATTGCCGTTGGGATCGACGGCCAAGCGATCCGGTTCGAGGAAAGATTCCGAATACGAACCGAAAACGGCGAGCTTTTCGTTCAGCCAATAGAGTCCA
>Ga0316201_10002566_pt1 | contig 12969 bp, 9 predicted proteins | sample CS6wburrow_MG_FD_204516 | JGI IMG/M metagenome (GOLD analysis project Ga0316201, IMG submission 204516) | Coastal sediment microbial communities from Delaware Bay, Delaware, United States - CS-6 worm burrow | ecosystem: Environmental > Aquatic > Marine > Coastal > Sediment | place: USA: Delaware... | reverse complement strand
TGATGTGGCCTGGGGCGCCTGCTGTCCGTTTTGTGTTTCCCCATGCACCTGTTCGTCCGGTGACCCTCAACGGCGGCATGGCGATGCGGGCCTGGTATGACATCGTCAGCCTGTCCGGAGACCGTGATCACGACCAGAAAGGCATCGCAGACAGCGTTAATAGCGCGGCCGCACTGGTAGAGCAGGAGCGACAAAGGGGGATAGCGCCCGACCGGATCGTGCTCGCTGGATTTTCCCAGGGCGGAGCGATTGCGGTGCAGCTGGCCATCCGCTACCCGGAAACGCTGGCCGGACTGGTGGCGCTTTCCACTTATCTGCTGCTGGAACACCGGCTGGACGACGACCGGAACCCGGCCAATCTGAAACTGCCCGTGTTCGTCGGCCATGGAACGGCCGATCCGATGGTGCCGTTTTTCCTGGGAGAGCACCTGACCGATCGCCTGCGCCGCATGGGACATCCGGTTGAGTCGCATAGCTATCCGATGCCACACGCAGTCTGTCCGGAAGAAATTGCGGACCTGTCCGCCTGGTTGCGGAAAACGCTGGACTGAGGCAATGACGCAACCCCTGGAAATGGATTTGCAGGAGCGGTCAGTCGGTGTTTACCCACCTTCGTTTTGCAATTGGCGTCTGCTGCTGGCCGTGATGGTCATCACCGAAGTTTCGGTCATCCTGGTTGGACTGGGCCGCGGCGGATTGCCGGGCTGGCAGTGGCTCGCGATGTCCAGCCTGTTTGCGCAGTGGATGGCTCTTTTCTGCGCTTCGGGATTGTGTGTCATGAGTAGCTGGACCGGACGGTTCAGTCCTCGCGGTGCATGGATCGGCAGCTGGCTGATTGCCATAGCGCTGTCCGCGGCCTTCAGTTTCGCGAGTTGGCAGATGTCCGACATTGCCTTGCCGGGACTCATCGGTGACAGCGCGGGAATGTTTGTGCTGAAGAGCGCGTTTGCCGTCGGCCTGGTAGCGGTCGTATTCTTTCTTTACCTCGAGATTCGGGCGCGCTGGCGGTCAGAGCTGATAGCGCAGGCCGAAGCCCGGGTGCAGGCCTTGCAGGCCAGGATTCGCCCTCATTTCCTGTTCAACAGCCTCAACACGATTGCCAGCCTGATACCCGATGATCCCGACAGTGCCGAGGCGGCAACACTGGACCTTGCTGATATCTTCAGAGGCAGCATGAGGCGCGCGGATCAGCTTATTTCACTCTCGGACGAGTTGTCCCTGGCCCGTCAGTACCTCGATATGGAAAGACGCAGGCTCGGCAGCAGGCTGCAGGTTGACTGGCGGGTAGAGGAGTTGCCCCCGGGTGCCTCGGTGTTACCCCTTATGCTGCAGCCACTGCTGGAAAATGCCGTGGCGCATGGAGTCCAGGCGCTGCAGGAAGGAGGTAAAATAGCCGTATACGGGCGTTCCGAAGGCGAGCGGATTGTCGTCACGATAGGAAATCCGTTGGCGCCAGAGGGTTCCGACACAAGTGGGCATGGAATGGCTATTCGCAATATCCGTGAACGCCTGGCGCTGGCATTTGGTTCCCGTGCCAGCCTGCTGACCAGCCAGGACCAGGACCAGTTTTATGCTGTTTTGAGTTTGCCTTATGTTGAACATTCTGATCATTGATGACGAGCAACCGGCCCGCGATCGCCTGCGGCGCCTGCTGAATGAACTGCCCAGGTGCGAGGTGGTGGGTGAAGCCGCCAGCAGCAAGGAAGCACTGGAGCGAATTAGCGAGCTGAGTCCGGATATGTTGTTGCTGGATATTTCCATGCCCGGCATGGACGGCATGTCCCTGGCCCGTGTTCTGCGGGAAGGTGGCGCTGCGCCGGCGATCATTTTCTGCACGGCCTACCAGGACCAGGCGCTCAACGCGTTCGAAGTGGAAGCGGTGGACTACCTGGTCAAGCCGGTCCGGGTTGAGCGGCTTGAAAAATCGATCGAAAAGGCTCGGCGGTTCCTCGGCCGCGAAGATGGGGAGGAAGAGCACTACGTCAGGTCCACCGTTGGCGGTAAGGTGGTATTGACTCCGCTGCACCGTGTCATCTGTCTCGTTTCCGAAGACAAGTACACGACAGTAACGCACGAAAAAGGCGCGACCGTGATTGATGAATCACTGACCGACCTGGAGCAGAAATTTCCGGGCCATTTTTTCCGGGTACACCGAAATGCCCTGGTCTCACGCAGGCATCTACGTGGTCTGGAACGCACCCAGGACGGTCATACTCTTGCCATACTCAGTGGCACCGAGCGCAAGCCCGAGGTCAGCAGAAGAAACATTTCCGCCCTGCGAAAATTATTGAGTGAGCTTTCATGACAGAGAAAATAACCATTGCCACGAGAAAAAGTGAACTCGCCTTGTGGCAGGCTAACCACGTGGCGGATTTGCTGCGTGACCGTTATCCGGAAAAAACGGTTGAGCTGCTGCCGATGGTGACCAGGGGCGACATTATCCTGGATCGCCCGCTGGCCCAGATCGGTGGCAAGGGCCTGTTCCTGAAGGAGTTGGAGAAGGCGCTGCTCAACGGAGAGGCGGACATCGCGGTGCATTCGATGAAAGATGTGCCGGTGGAACAGGTTCCGGGGCTCACGGTGGATGTCATGTTGAAGCGCGCGAACCCGTTCGATGCACTGCTGGGCCGCGCAGGCCTGTTGTTTGCCGAGTTGCCTGCAGGAGCCAGCGTGGGCACCAGCAGCCTGCGCAGGCAGTGCCAGTTGAAGGCGGCGCGACCGGATCTCGAGGTCCGGGATCTCAGGGGTAATGTGAACACGCGAATCCGGAAGTTACAGGAAGGTGATTATGACGCCATTATCCTGGCTTGCGCCGGGCTGGAGCGGTTGGGCCTGGATCACCTGATCACCGAGACGCTGGCGGCGCCGGACTGGCTGCCGGCGGCCACGCAGGGGACCATTGGGATTCAGTGCCGTGCCGAGGACACCGAAGTGATGCAACTGATCGAACCGCTGAAGGACACAGACGCGGTGGTGAGAACACTTGCAGAAAGAGCGGTGGCGTCGGCCTTGCAGGGCAGTTGCCAGGTTCCGTTGGCGGTATTTGCCAGCATCAATGACGACCAGATGCACATCAGTGCGCTGGTCGGTATGCCCGATGGCAGCCAGTTGCTGCGCTGCGAGCAGGTGGGCGCCGCTGCCGAATGGGCACAACTCTCGGCCTTGATTGCCGAAGAGTTGCTCGAACTGGGCGCGGGCCGAATTATCGCGTCGCTGGCCTCATGACCTTCACTCACGTTTTTATTTCCAGACCCAGGAAGGAATCAGAAGCGCTTGCGGCATTGCTGGCGCCGCTGGGGTTGACACCCGTGGTACAGCCCGCTTTCAACTTTTTCCCATTGGATGCCCGACTTTCGCAGCCGCAGATCATAAAAGGGATGGAACATGCCGGGTCCGACTCACTGGTCATTTTTACCAGCCCAAGATCCGTCGCCCACGGGCTTGGGCAAATACCACAGAAGCTGCTGTTCCAGGCCAGGGTGGCGGCAATTGGTCCGGCGACATCCAAGGTGCTTGCCGATGCGGGTATTCGCGTCACCATCACGCCCCGCACGGGTTACACCAGTGAAGCCTTGCTTGAAACCCTGGCCGAAGAGCATTGCAACCGCCTGGCGCAGGGCAGCAAGGCCTATATCATTGCTGCTCCCGGTGGCCGGAAAAAGCTGCTCGAGAGCCTCTCCAGGCAGGGATGGCAGGCTAGTTTGCTGGAGGTATATAAGCCGGAACCTGCCGGCCTGGACAAGGCAGAACTCGGAACTCTGAAGGAGGCTTCCGGAGTGTTGTCAGTGTGGACCAGCGCGAATGCCATGAAAGGGCTCTCACAGCGGCTGCCGCCGGCAATCTGGTTTCAGTTATGCCAGGGCGACTGGTTGGTGATTTCAGAGCGCCTCAAGCGGTTGTCACGGGCCTATGGACCGGCCCACGTTCATCTGAGCGCGGGTCCCGGTAACGACGATTTGCTCAATGCGATAAGGGGCATAAAATGATACAGGGACGCATGGCGGGCAATAAAACGTGAACTGAATCGTGCTTTTGGTTAGCATCAGGGCTTGTTCGGACAATCCACAGGTTTTGCAGGTGAATACCGAAAATACCGAAAATACCGATATTGAATCAGACGAGCCCGAAAGCCCGGCGGAAAAAGATCCGAATTTGTCGCCCGAGCCTTCTGCGGAACCCCCTCCCGAGAGCTCTCCCGAGAACTCTCCCGAACTCTCTCCGGAACCCGCTCGAGAAGAGGCGGAACCGCCCAGGCGCAGTGGCGGAGCAATACAGGTTTTGGCATTCCTGTTTTCACTGCTGGCGTTGGTTGGCACCGGCTGGATGTGGTGGCTAAGCCAGGGCTCCGCCGAGCAAGAGCAAGACTTGGTTTTTACTGAAATTTCCCGGTTAGAGAGCAGTGACCAGGAGCTTGGCCTCGAATTGCAGCAGATTCGGGATGAGCTTTCGAAGATTGCCAGCGGCGACATCGGAGCCGAATTCAGGGCCATGCAAGACCGGCTGGAAGCGGACCGCCGAAAGTTGGCCGCAGCCGAGGCCTCGATCAATGAGCAATTAGAGCTTTCCAGGTCACTGCAGGCTGCCGCGGGTTCAATGCAGGGCCGCCTGGCCGCAGCCGAGGCGGCGGTGAGCGGGCTATCCACCCGTGAGCTGGACGTCGCTGATGAACTGGATATCGCCGAAGTGGACTACTTGCTGCGGCTGGCCAATGAGCGGCTCAAGCTTTTTCTGGATCCTGTCGCGGCGGACCAGACCCTGGAAGTCGCCGATATGCACCTGGCGGCATTAGACAATCCAATCTACCTGGGCGTTAGACAGGACATCGCGGCCGCACGACGCAGCCTGGCTGCGATCGATATGCCTGATTACCTGCAAATCGCAAACGACCTGGATGCGGTCCAGGAAAAGATAGCGGTCCTGCCTTTCCGCGGGGATGATCCGCCGGCAAGCGCCGGGCAACAGGCGCAACCTGATGGCTGGTGGGAAAAACTGAAAGGAGTTTTCTCCGGGCTGGTCACGGTGCGGCGCAGTACCGATGACGAAAACCAGAGAATCAGCCTGCAGGACAAGGACTATGTTCGCCAGCGGGTATGGTTGCAATTGGAAATTGCGCACCTTTCGCTGATGCGCAGGGACCAGGAAGGTTTCCGGAAAGCACTGACACGGGTAGATCAATCGCTGTCTGACTGGTTCGATCACCAGGACAGCCAGTACCAGGCGATCATGCAAAGTGTGAAAAATTTACAGGGCATGGACATCCAGGTCGAAATCCCGGATATCACGGCGCCCTGGTCCAATCTGCGCACGTTGCGCTCCAACCTGTCGCAGCCTGCCGCCGCTATTGAGCCGATTCAGGAATGAAAAGCTCTTTTCTCATTCTGATCGCCATGGCGCTGGCTTTGCTGGCGGCAGCCATCGCGCCGGTGTTCAAGACCGACCCCGGCCTGGTGCAGATGCATTTCCGCGGCTGGACCATAGAGACCAGCTTGTTGACCCTGGTGCTGGGTGTGCTGCTGCTCTGGTTGCTGGTATGGGTGTTGGTGCGCTTATGGAAGGTTCCGGCAGAAACAGCCCGCCGCATTCGCGATCAGCGTTCACTGGCGCAACTTGAGAAAGGCCTGCTGGCCCTGACCGAAGGTGACTGGAGTACCGCGGAACGAGCGCTCGAGAAATCAGCCAGTTCACACGGCCGCACCACCGCCCGTTACCTGGCCGCAGCCGAAGCCGCGGATGGTCAGGATGCATCCGACCGGGCAGAGTGGTATCTCGAGCAGGCAGATACGCGCAACCGTAAGCAAAAGTTCCTGGTTGATCTGACCAGAGCCCGCATCCTGATCCAGAACAACCACTTCGCAGAAGCGAAAGAAGTCCTCGAGTCCTTACATAAGCGCCGTCGCCGCCACTCACAGGTGCTGGAAATGCTGGCGCGCTGTCACCGCGAACTGGGAGAGTGGGATGCACTGTTGAAATTGGTCCCGGTGATGCTGAAAGCGAAGGTCATCGACGACCAGGAAGCGGTTGAATTAAGGCTTCAGGCGGCGATCGGAGAACTGCAACGCTGCCAGGACAGGGAGAAGCTCCAGGCCAGCTGGAAATCCCAGCCGAAAGCGAGTCAAAGAGCGCCCGAAGTCATCCGGTCCTACGCCGACCAGGCGGTACTGCTCGGTGCACCTGAGTTGACCGAGGAGGTCATTCGCCGGAGCCTGAAACGTGAATGGTCGCCGTCATTGCTGGTACCTTACGGCGAGCCCGGCCCCGATGACACGGCCAGGCGGCTCAAGCAGTGTGAAAAGTGGCTGGAAGTGCATCCCGAGGATGCCTTGTTGCACCTGACACTGGGAAGACTGTGTGCCAGGGACGAGTTGTGGGGGAAAGCACGCCATCACATGATCCGCAGCCTCGAGATCGAACCGACCGTGGCGGGCTTCGACTCGCTCGGCCAATTACTCGAAAGAAAGGGCGAACTGGAAGTGGCCATGGCCTGCTTCAGAAACGCGCTTCGCATGAACCAGGGTAAGGAACCGCAACCCCTTCCCGGCGATCAGGCAAAGTTGGAAGCACCGGTTTCCGGCTGAACCGCAATTGCCGTCGGCTGCATGCTGTTACTGGGCCACCACGCTCAACTTGCTCAGAACTCGCCGCTGAACAGGCCGTAATGATACGCGCCTTCGATAACACCGCTGGTGTAATTGCCGTTGAGCCCGCGGAAGTTTCCTTGAGCGAAATAAACCCTGAGATCGGGGTTTTTTGCCATCGCTTCCTGCACATTTTCGACCAGTTGTTCGTCAGCATTTCGGACCAATACACCTGAAAAGCCGGCGGTCAGTGGAAAGATATCGTTTCCGCTGTCGCCGCAGAACACGACATCGCCGGGTTCGCAACCAAACTCTTTGGCCACGTATTCCAGCGCCGTCTGCTTGGTGGCGCTATCCGGCAGAAAATCAACCAGGCCCTTGTCATCCATGGAATCGTAGCTGTATACGATGACTTCATCATATCGCCCCTGGACACGTTCGTTTATCGCTGCAAGGAGTTCCTCCTGACGCGAGTGATCCGCGTAGTAGCTTTGCTTGAACGGATTCTGGTGTTCTGCCTCCTGTTCGAGCAAGCCGCTGATATCTGCGACAGCAGTTTTGATCGCTTCTGCGTCCCAGCGCGGACTCACTTTCCTGACGTGAGCGATCCATCCTTCATCAAAATGCCACTCGCCGGCTTCATGTTTACGGATGGACGTGCCGACATCACCGATCAGGATGTCCGGCGGGCGGACGTTGAATTCGGCCACGGCAGCTTCGGTCAGCGCAAGATTTCTGCCGGTAACGTAGACCACCAGCACGTCATTCGCCCTGGTCAGCTCGTTGAATAGTTCGATCGCGTTATCGTCGGCTTCCCAGTGGCCGTTGGGAAGCAAGGTGCGGTCCATGTCGGTGGCGAGTATTTTCATCGTCTTTTCCCTTCTTGCCATTTTTGCCGCGCAAAACGCATCACGCTGAAATTGCCGGCGTAGTCTGTGTGGGATACGTTGAATGCGTGACTCCGGAGGCCTGCTTCCAGGATGGCCACGTGCTGGCCATTTCGCCACGTCAGGTGCAGGCGGTGCGAATCGGTCGTCTCGATTTCCAGTGTGCCCTTGAACGCCGGGTGCGTGTTACGCAAGCGCAACAGTTTCAGCTGGTCGCGGACGACATCTGTTTCCAGCCCGTTTTCGATATCGGCGAGCGAGAGGGTCGTGCGGTTGATTTCCTTGTGTCCGCCGGTGCCGCCGCGGTCGGCTGCCGCGTAGTCGTTTTTGCCGGCGAACAGGTCCAGGTACCAGACTTGCGGGATGCCGGGTGTGAACAACTGTATGGCGCGTGCCAGCAACAGTTTCTGTTCGTCCTCTCCCAGGGCGCTGAAGTAGGTCGCGTTGACCTGGTAATAGGCGATCTTCCGGCCGTCGGCGCCGTACAGGTTCTTGATGCGGCCGCCACGTTCCAGGATGTTATCTATGACGGCCTGGATTTCATCGTCGCTCAGCAGGCCTTCGCGGTAAACGCCTTCGACTTCCTTGCCGCGCAGGTCGAGCACCGGGATACCGTCGTGGCAGCCAAGCATGTTGACAGTCTCAATGCCGGATTCGTCCAGTTCGCGAATCCAGCGGAGCAAGTTTGCTTTTGTTCCGCGGTCGAGCGCCTCGATCACAAGGCCGGGCAGAAAAAAGTCGTAAACCGGGAAGCCGTTCGAAGCAACCTCTTCGTGCAGCCTGCTGCCGTACTCGCTGTGAATTTCAGGCAGCAGGGTCAGGTCGTGGTCCGAGGCCAGCTTTTTCAGGCGGTCCAGGTATTCCCAGGTGCCTGGCTTGTTGAAGAAATTAGCCTGGCCGACTTCCTTGTGCAGGTAGGCAAAGGCATCGAGCCGGACCAATTGCGCGCCATAGCCTGCGAGCTTGCCCAGCGTTTCGTCATAAAACGTCCAGACCGTTTCTGACTTGGCGTTCAGGTCCATCTGGCCGAGGTACTGGCGTTTCTGCTCGACCGCAGCGACGACTGCATCCCCGTAGCCGTTGTAATCCAGCGTGCGGAAGTCCTCCTGTGCGGCGATCGCGGTGTTTACCCGGTACATGATGCTTGCGGCCTCGTCGGCGGGCAAACCCTCGATTCCGGCCAGGTCGTCCGCTGTCAGGGGCTGGTAGTTCACTTCCTGGTAGAAGGTGTTCCAGTAGGGCCGCTCGGAGCCGTCGGGGAAGCGGACCTTCAGGATCGGCAGCTCCGGCTTGCGCATGAACAGCCGGTCAAGAGCTTTCTGCTCGGGCACGATGTAGCCTTCGGGGCCCATTTTGCCGTGTCCCGCCCAGAACTCGTTCCAGTCGATGAAAAAATCTTTGTATGCCGACTCGTCGCCCTTTTGCAGCATGTCCTGGAACTGGCGGGAACCCACGGACATGTGGTTCAGCACCAGGTCGAACTTGAAGCCAAGCTGCAGGCCGGAAGCCGCCTCGAGGTCGCCGGGCGAAACCAGTTCCTTGTTGGTATCGTAATCGATCACCGAGAAGCCGCGATCGAGGTCGCTGTTGAAAAAAGTGGGCAGCACGTAGAACAGGGAAAAAGCGTCTTCCAGAAGCGGGTGGGCGAGCAGGTTCATCGTGTCGGTCAGCGTTTTGCCGATACTGTCCGGGTAGGCGTTGAACATCACGCCATTGAACAATGACTGAGAGGGATTCATGTTTTCCGGTGTTAAGGCAACAAAAAATGCATTCTAGCCAATATCATGCAACAAAGCGCATTTATTGTCGGGTTCGCTCAGGAGCTGGCTTCATCCAGGTAGGTGTCGATCCGATCCGAGGCGTCCGGTTCCGGCACGGCAATATAGTCGGCCGGGTCACGCCGAACGCCCTCACGAATGACGGCGAGGTAACGGGCTGCGGTCTTTTTCCACGTATACATTTCCAGCACACGCTCGCGGCCGCGCTGTGAAAGCTCCGGCTGGCGATCCAGGGCCTCTTGCATGCCGCGGGCGATATCAGCGATGTCGAACGGGTCAACCAGGATGCCTGATCCGTCTTCGAAGATTTCCGATGGGCCACCGTTTTTCGTCGCAACACAGGCCAGGCCGCAAGCGGCTGCCTCGATGGGCGCCAGTCCAAACGGTTCGTAGACTGAAGGCAGCAGGAACAGAGACTTGCGATGGGCGAAATAGCGGTAGGCGGCGGCCAGTTCAGCCTGGGATTGCAGATTCAAAAACGCAACGCGCTCTTTCAGTCCCGCCTCGCTGATCATATCGAGCATGGGCTGCAGCAATTCTTGCTCCTCGAGCGTCAGCCCGCCGATATCCGCCCACGGATCGTCGAGTCCGCGTATGCAAAGGGCAAAACAGGTGTGTTCGTGCAATGCCGGGTTCTCCACCCAGGCCTGCAAGGCATTTCCGATATTTTTCTTCTCGTCAACACGGCTGGCGACCAGCATGTGAGGGTGGTCCGGGTAGTGCAGGGATGCTTGCAGTCTTTTTTCGAGCTCTGCGTCTTCAACGCCTTCATTGGTGGAAAACACCTTGGTGTTGACGCCTGGCGGGATCACGGCAAACTTCGAATCGTCGCTGACATCTACGGCGCCCTTGTACAGATCGTGCCCGTATTGCTCCATGCGTTCCTGCCGGGTCGAGGTGATGATGCGGTAAGCCCGTTCCATAGTCTCGCGTTCGGCTGCGATTCGCCTGGAGAACTGGAACCTCTCTTCCATGTCCTCGGCATTGGCAACTTCCATGCCGAGCTTGTCCAATTTCTGGGCTGCAAGCGAGTGGCCGGTGAAAGTGAACCGCAGGCCGGTTGCCGCCTCCATCAAAACCGCGCTGTATCCGCCGTCGGCGTAGTGGGCGGTAACGAAGTCGGGAAAAACGCCTTTATAGAATTCCAGAGTGCGATCGACGAATTCAGGCAAGTGGTCCCACAGTTGTTCTTTTGGCAGAAAGAGATCACCTCCACACGGAATCCTGATAATTCTCAGCTTTGATTCATAGCCGTCGTAACTGTCCAGGGACTCAGAAAACTCCGGCCACTCGGCATCGATGATGCGGCGGGTTACGATATCCACGGAGTGGCCGGCATCCGCCATGGCCATGGCGACTTCCTTGACGTAAACCAACTGACCGCCAAAGTCCTGGTGTTCGGTCAGGTGCGAATCGTCCTGGTCAAAGTTACCCTGGGGATTGAAAAACAGGATGTGCATAAATTCTTTTTTAACGGCCTGGCCCATGGTAACAAACACCTGCGTGCGAATCTCTGCAGGGTTGGTATCAAATGATGTCGATCAGGCTTCGGCGACAGGTATGCCCGTCCGGACCTGACTCCCGGGTCTGGTCAACCGGGGTATACGCCCTAAGTCCCTTAACTACCGATCACTTACCGATCATGCCACCGGCACCCACACCAACCTGGCCTCGGCCACATGAATATCGGTTTTCTCCAGCCCGATTTCCAGTACCTCGCGGTCATCGGCCATGGCGTCATGTTCGTCAGCAATGGCGACCAGGGCATCTTCCAGTTCTTCTTCCAATTCCACCAGGTCCTGCTGCTTCACATCCAGCTTTTCCTGCGCGGTTGCAAGCCGGGCCTTCGCCTTCCTGGAAGCGGCTCTCCTGGAAGCGGCCTTGTTGATGGTGCTGGAACCGAACTTGCCACCCAGTACCGCGCCCAGCAGGTCGCCTATTCCCGACAGAACCTCGCTCTGGGTTCGACTGGAAGAGTCCACCTCCATCTCTCTCACCCTGGCATCAGCAGTTGAGATCTGGTTTTGCAGGCGGTCGATGCGCTTCGCGTACTGCGTTCTGAGCCTGGCGATCTTGATATCTGCTGCATTATCCGCGGCCTCACGGCATCGAGCGGCAAATGCTTCTTCGGCCTCTCCCACCCTGGAGTACAGCTTAAGAGGTGGGCACTTAGTGACTTCGATGCTGCGGTTGGATACCAGGAAGTTCTTCAGGTCAGCCTGCAAGGACGTCCAGAATGTTTTGTTCTGAAGCTTGGTATTGCCAAGCTCATAACTGGCGCCTGCTGGTGCTTCGGCGACGAAGTCACGCACATCGTGATCCACGGCATGTACCTCCTCCACGTCGATCATGCCGTCCAACGGAAAAATTATCGCCTCGTAGGACTCGGTGTGATTCACGCTCGCACGGACATCGTCGTATAGCAATTGCACCGTCACCGCCGCGGCTGGGGCCAGGCATGTACCGGTGGGGTCCATGTCCAACGACTTCGCCCAGGGTGCTGCAGGGTCCAGGTAGGACACCCCGATTCCAGCCGCCACGGTGGGGGCAATGGCAACGGCTGTCTCCGTCACTTCAGCCGGGCCTGCAGGTATCACCGCCGGTGCAGCCCCGGTATCCCTTGCCGCTTCGACCCTCGGCGCCCGGGCGGTGCTATTTTTGTATTCCGCCATCAAATCCGCAACCTGGGCGCGGGTGAACGGCCCGAATCGATAGCACATGGAATGGCGTCGAAACAGAAATACCTGGGTCGATTTCTTGGCCTGGTACATCAGGAACTGGCGTTTTTGCAGATTGGAGATTCGCGCGCTCAGGTCAGGCAGCCCGCCCCGGATTCCTTCCAGTACCCGCCGCTTGTCGTTCTCGGTCTGCAGGCGCCCGACAATCCAGGTGCCGGCATTGGACATCGCCTTGTAGTCGATGTCCACCGGGTTCTGGGTCACCAGCAGCAACCCCACTCCAAAGGCGCGAGCCTGCTTGAGGATGGTCAGGATCGGCTTTTTGGAGGGTGGCTCTGCTGAAGGAGGAACATAGCCAAAGCACTCATCCATATAGACCAATGCGCCCAACTCGCCGGTTCCCGGTCTTGAGCGCATCCAGGTCACCACCTTGGACAACAGCAGCGTCACCACGAATTGCCGCTCATTCTCGTTCAGATGCGCCATGTAGATAATGGCACATGGCGTTTTACCGTTGCCACCGATCATGCTTTCAATGTCCAGTGGCTCACCTTCCAGCCACGAGGCCATGGAGGGTGATGCAAGAAGGGTGTTGAGCTGCAGAGCCAGCTTCATACGATCTTTCTCGGAGAAAAACATTTCAAGGTCGAATACACCGAGCTTGCGGAATGGCGGCTTGGGTATCTGGCCCACAAGCGTTGCCAAGTCGAGGTCCTTGCCCTGGCGCCACCAGGTCTCAACGATCCTGGATATCAGGATATGTTCAGGCCCGGAGACAGGGTCGGACTTGATGTCTGCCAGAACCAGGATTGCAGAAACCAGGCCTTCGATTTCATCGTGGATGGTCTCGGCATTGACCGACCAGTCCAGGTCGGGCGCCTTCATCGAACCAAGGACGTTGATGCCGATGCCGATGGAGGAGCCTGGTGTATAAATCTTGAAATCGGTAGTGTCACGCAGTCGGGCAATACGTTCCGGCGTTATGCCATGGGATGCCAGCTCTTGTTTGCGCTCGGTGGATTCCCTGGTGGCCAGCTCTGCCACGGTTTTC